>ENA-UOJC01003818-UOJC01003818.1-human-gut-metagenome-genome-assembly--contig:-C104-NODE-3818-length-13592-cov-4.751053_pt1 | contig 13592 bp, 12 predicted proteins | sample MGYA00242339_ERZ723886 | MGnify/ENA metagenome assembly ERZ723886 | reverse complement strand
GTATCATTGAAATAATGCACAGAATAATTATTGACATTGCAATAGGATCCATATTAAAAATCTGACTGTTGTAAATTATTACATATCCAAGTCCGGCTCTTGCAGCAAGGAATTCACCAATGATTACGCCGACAAGACAGAGACCGATATTGACTTTCATATTACTTACAATTGTGTTTAATGATGCCGGAAGGATAAGCTTTGTAAGAATCTGGAAACGGCTTCCACCGAAAGTTTTCATAAGCTTGATTTTATCAGGGTCTGTATCGGCAAAGCTTGTGTATATATTTAGTATTGTACCAAAAATTGCAACGGATATGGCTGTTACAATAATAGCTTTCGCATTGTTACCAAGCCAGACAATGAGCATTGGTGCAAGTGCTGATTTAGGAAGACTGTTAAGAACTACAAGGTACGGTTCAAGTATGTCGGATAGTGGCTTGCAAAGCCATAAAAGCAGGGCAGTGCCAATACTGAATACAATTATGAGACCAAAGCTGAAAAAAGTTTCGCCGAGTGTAATAGCAGCATGCTTTAATATGCTTCCGTCAATCAGCATTTTATAAAAACATATGCAGATTCTTGATGGTGAACTGAATATAAAAGCTTCTATCAAGCCGAATCTTGCCGAAATTTCCCACAAAAAGAGGAAAATAACAAAAAGAAAAATCCTCGATAATTTGATAAATAATTTGTATTTTTTTATTTGTTTAAGGTAGGCCTGCTGTTGTGCACTCATTGTACCAGCTCCTTCCATATTGTGTTGAAATAATCAGAAAATCCGGGAGAACTTCTTGCTTTAAAAGGTGTGCGTCCGTCTGTCAGATTATCAAATGTTATATCTATAATTTTATTAATTCGTCCGGGTCTTGCACTTAAAATAATAACCTTGTCACCCATTGCAATTGCTTCGGAAATGTCATGAGTTACAAGGATTGCTGTTTTGTTCTGCTCTTTCAGAATTTTATATATGTCGTCGCTTACTTCAAGTCTGGTCTGATAATCAAGAGCAGAGAATGGTTCATCAAGAAGAAGTATATCAGGTTCAAGTGCGAGTGTTCTTATGAGGGCTACACGCTGTCTCATTCCACCTGAAAGCTGTGAAGGTTTTACATTTTTAAAATTGGCAAGACCATAAGTTTCAAGCATTTTATCAGCAAGTTCCTTTTTTTCCGATGTGAGCATTTTTCTTGTTTCAAGACCAAGCAGGACATTTTTATAAACAGAACGCCACTCAAAAAGACTGTCTTTTTGAAGCATATATCCTATATGAAGAAGTGAACCGGATGAGCTACATCCATTTATATATATTTCACCGCTGTCGGGATGCAAAAGCCCTGAAATCAGGGAAAGAAGTGTAGATTTGCCGCATCCGGACGGACCGACAATACATGTGAAGCTTCCGGAGCTGACATCAAAACTTATGTCAGTCAGGGCGGGAGTTTCACCTTCCTGTGTATGATAAGAATAGCTTACATTTTTAATGGAAAGAATATTTTTCATAACAGGGCTCCAATCAGGTTATATCTTATATTATGCATTTGTGTTGGAAGTGTCCGGCATAAGCATGCATATGCCAGGAAAATGATAAAAGTTGTAAAAAATCTTTACTTTTTTTGTTTGATATGGTAACATATTTTTTGTTTCATGCTACCATGGCTCAGTCGGTAGAGCGTCTCACTCGTAATGAGAAGGTCGCCGGTTCGATTCCGGCTGGTAGCTTACATCAAAAATCCCCGCAAAACCTTGTAAATAGAGGCTTGCGGGGATTTTTACATGTAAAAAATGTTTGTCGGTTTTAGGTGAAAATCGAGTGTTTTTTGGTAGTCAGAAGGTGTTCAGCCATCAATCACATTGGCAAAACGCTGTTCGATTTCATTGGTCAGCTCGGAAATATATTTATCGTTGTGGACAGGGTCTGTAATACGTTTATCATAAGGAACGAAACCACCGGCCATATTTTCGTGTCCGCCGCCGCTTCCGATGCCCTCAAGTGCCTGATTGGCAACCTTTCCGGCATTAATTGTTCCGACGCTTCGTACAGATATTTTTATTCCGTCATCTTTTACAGAGTAAACGACTGTGTTGTCAGTTGTGTCGAGCATCATAATAAAATCAGATATTGCAGCAATAAGTGGTTCTGGACTGTTATATCCGGTATTGGCATATGATGTTTTTCCATATGTTTTTATGCTGTTAATTGCTGAGGAATATGCAAGCAGGTCTGTCTTACGCAGAGTGTTGTTATCAAGTTCGGCAATCTTTTTGCGGTCGGCAAGATTGAATAATTTATAAAACATATCAAGGTCAAGATTGGACATACCACGGCTCAATCCGGCAGTGTCAATACGTATTCCGTATAAAAGTGCTGTTGCAATATTGTCGGGTATCTGCAGACCTTCATCAAAAATATATTGTGCTATCATTGAAGCACATGCACCAACTTCAGGTCTTATATCAGAAAAAGTATATTGTGATTTACCAAATATAGGATGATGGTCAATGCAGACCACCTCATTTCCGGGCATGTCGATTATATTGGCATTGCCTTTCTGCGAATCAACAAGAATTATTTCTGCATCCTGTGACATCTCAGTCATATCAGAATATTCAATGATTTCAATACCAAGCTTTTTAACCATCGCATTTGAACTTCCGTGTTCAACTTTTCCTTTGTAAATAATAGTAGATTCAAGACCTCTGCTGTGCAGAAGATACTGAAGACCGTAAGCACTTGCTATTGCATCGGGGTCAGGGAAATTGTGCGTTTGTATAAAAACATGCCTGTGTGTGAAACTGTCTATCATTTTTGTTAAATCAATCATCAGAGTTCTCCAATTCTGCGTTTAATTATATGCAAATTAAACTTTTGCCGCTTGTGTAAAAATTACATTTGAATAGAACTGTTTCAACAGTCCATAATTAAAAACTATATTTTATTTTAATATAAGCGGTCATTCATTGCAATATGTCTTAATGTGAATAGTATATCCATACGTGAATAAAAATAAATTTTAAAAGCACAATATTATTGAGTGATAATATTTTTAATTTATAAAAACGGGGGCAGTATATGGAAGAAAAGGAAAAAGATAAGAAAATTCAGGACTTTGGACAGGTAGTGCTTGAGAATAATAAAAAACATGGTAAAATACATTTAATGACGATTATCGGTGAAATAGAAGGACACGATGTTCTTCCGGCATCAAGTAAATCAACAAAGTATGAGCATATTCTGCCACAGCTTGCATCAATTGAAGATAATGAAGAGATAGATGGTGTATTATTTCTTATGAATACAGTTGGTGGTGATGTAAGTGCAGGGCTGGCTCTTGCAGAGATGATTGCTTCAATGTCAAAGCCGACAGTTTCGCTTGTGCTTGGTGATTCACACAGCATAGGAGTACCGCTTGCAGTGAGTACAGATTATAGTTTTATTGCACCGACGGCAACTATGATTATTCATCCTGTAAGAATGAATGGAACGATTATAGGTGCACCACAGACATTTGATTATTTTAAAATGATACAAGACAGAATTGTCAGGTTTATATCATCACATTCAAAGGTTTCGGAAGATGAACTGGAGAAAATGATGATGAACACCGGAATTCTGACAAAAGACTTAGGAACAATTCTTGTCGGACAGGAAGCTGTAGATAAAGGACTTGTAAATGGCGTCGGAGGAATAAAGGAAGCATTTGCGAAGATGCAGGAACTTATGAATGAAAAAGGAAAAGAACATGACTGTAAATATTGCGGATAAGGAAATGTCCGAATGTAAAATATGTCCAAGAAATTGTAAAAAAAACAGAAAAAATAAAGAAAAAGGCTACTGCCTTATGACGGATGAACTCTGTGTTGCAAGAGCGGCCCTGCATATGTGGGAAGAGCCATGTATTTCAGGAGAGGAAGGCTCAGGAGCTGTGTTTTTTTCAGGATGTACTTTAAGATGTGTATTTTGTCAGAACAGAAATATAGCTGCGGCACAAACAGGAAAGATTATCAGCATTGACAGGCTTGCTGATATTTTTCTGGAATTGCAGGAAAAAGGTGCCAATAATATTAATCTTGTAACGCCGACACATTTTGTGGTGCAGATTGTACAGGCTATAAAAAAAGCAAGAAGGAACGGACTGATAATTCCAATTGTATACAATACAGGCAGTTATGAAAACATAGAAACTTTAAAGCTTCTTGATGGTCTTATTGACATATATCTTCCGGATATGAAATATATGGACAGTTCACTGTCACTTAAATATTCCAATGCAAAAGATTATTTTGATGTTGCATCCAAAGCTCTTGATGAGATGTTTAAGCAGGTTGGAAAACCGGTTTTTGATAAACGTGGAATTATGAAAAGAGGAATGATAGTAAGACATCTTATACTGCCGGGGATGACATATGATTCAAAAAATGTTATAAAGTATTTATATGAAACTTTTAAAGATGATATTTATATAAGTATTATGAACCAGTACACACCGCTGAAACAGATTGAAAAGTACCCTGAGATAAACCGGAAAGTGACAGATAAAGAATATGATGAAGTTGTTGATTATGCCATTGAACTCGGAGTTGTAAACGGTTTTATCCAGGAGGGAGAGACTGCATCGGAAAGCTTTATCCCTGAATTTGACTGTGAGGGAGTTTGACTATATAATGAAAAAAGAAGTACATGGGCAGGATAATAAAATAAAACAAAATAGGGCACATATCTGGCAGATAGCCTTTTTTTCGCTTAATAATACATCGACTAATTTATTTCTGGCGATGATGGGATATGTATCATATTATGCCAATGGCATTGCGGGAATAGGTGTAGTTGTAATATCATTTATTCTTACCGGAATGAGGGTGTTTGACGGAATTACAGACCCTGTTATAGGATATATTCTTGATAAGACAAATGGCAGATTTGGAAAATTCAGGCCATTTATAGTTCTTGGATATATTCTTATGGCAGCAAGTTCACTGGTGCTTTTTTTTACAACACACCTTGTGCCTCGTATTATACGTGCACCGTATTTTATAATAATTTATGCTGTGTATATAATAGGATATACTTTTCAGACAACAGTTGTAAAATCAGGTCAGTCAGTTATAACGAACGATGTAAACCAGAGACCGCTTATAACATTTTTTGATTCAACATTTATAATGTTCGCACATGGTCTTACAGCATTTTATGTTTCGGTATATCTTATACATAAATATAAAAATTTTAATTCCAGTGAGCTTTTTGCTGAATTTGTAATAACTGTTGTTATTTTATCGGCAATATGTACGGTTCTGGCTGTAATAGGAATATGGCAGAAAGATAGAAAAGAATTTTTTAATCTTGAAAATAATAATTCGGGTGATAAGCCCCAGAATATTAAATTCCGCGATTATGCTTCGATTTTAAAGCATAATAAACCTATAAGAATGCTTATAATTGCGGCTGCGTCAGATAAGTTCGCTGCTATGGTTTACGGCAATTCTACAGTTATTGTCATGCTATACGGCATACTTATGAAAAATTATCCTCTTGCTGGAATTATTGGCATAATAGTTGGAATACCTAATCTTGGAATTATTTATATAGGAATTAAATATGCACAGAAATATGGACAGAAAAAAGCAATGACAGGAGCGACATGGTTTGCAATTATATTCCAGTCTGTATTGATGATTATGATGATTTTTTGCGACCTTACAAAAGTATCAGTTACGAATATTAATCTTATAACGATAGTATTTTTGACAGTATTTGCACTGCTCAATGGTGTAAAATCAATAACAAACAATATGGTTGTGCCTATGATAGCTGACTGTACTGATTATGAATATACAATAAGCGGACATTTTGTTCCGGGAATCATGGGAGCTTTATTTTCATTTATTGACAAATCATTTTCGGCACTGGGAACATTTTTTGTGGGAATATCACTTTCACTTATAGGTTATTCAAAAGTGTTTCCACAGGTTGGCGACGAACTTACGCAGCCATTAAAATGGATGACAATTTTCTTTTATTGTATAATACCTATTATTGGCTGGCTTATAACTTTATTTGCAATGAGATATTATAAGCTCGACAAAGCTGCGATGAAAAATTTATACAGTCTGAAGGGTGGAAAAGAATGATAAATATAAAAAAAGGCAATCCGGCACAGCGTGGAGCACAAAAAACCGGAAGTATGTCATATAATTTTGCATTTGCAGGTGTTTCTGATAATATAACACTGCTGATATTTGACGGAAGAAAAAATCTGAAATGCAGAGTAGAGTTAGATGAAACATACAAGACAGGCGATGTGTTTTCATGTAATATTTCCGGTGAAAATCTTGATAAAGCAATGTACTGTTATGAGTCAGATGGAAAAATGATACCGGATTTGTATGCAAAGACAGTTACATGCTGCAGCGAATTTAATAAAATACAGGATAATGCCAGATATCTGAGCAGAATTGTGCTTGATGAATTTGACTGGGAAGGTGATATGCCTCTTCAGACTCCATATGAAGACAGTATTTTTTACAAAATTCATGTCCGTGGATATACTAAAAGCAGAACATCAATGGTAAAACATAAAGGGACTTTTGACGGTATTATCCAGAAAGCAGATTATCTTAAAGAACTTGGAATTACGGCGGTTGAACTTATGCCGGCTTATGAATATGATGAAGCCGGACGCTTTCCGGATTATGATGAAAATGAAAAACCATCAGGAATGTATAAAATGGCAGAGCAGGGACGTCCGCTTAATTACTGGGGATATTGCAATGCACTCCATTTTGCACCGAAAGCTTCTTTTACTTCGTGTGCATCATACAAAAATGATTACACATATGAGTTTAAAAATATGGTAAAGCAGCTTCATAAAAAAGGAATAGAAGTTATTATGGAGATGTATTTTAGCGATGAGACACCTGAACTTATCACAGATTGTATACGTTATTGGGTGATGGAATATCATATTGACGGAGTGCATCTGTATGGTCCGCCATGTGCATTAAATGTCTGTGCCACAGACCCTGTTCTTTCATATACCAAAATAATTACAGTGTTCTGGGATGGCAAGAGAGGACATGTGCGTCATATGGCAGATTATAATGACGGGTATCTTGGAATTATAAGACGTTTTCTGAAAGGTGACGATAACCAGCTTGAAGATTTTATAAATACACAGAGAAATAATCCACAGAATGCGGCGGTAATTAATTATATTACTAATCATAATGGATTTACATTAAACGACTGTGTGAGTTATGACAGGAAACATAATGAAGCAAATCATGAAAATAACCGTGATGGCGAAAGCTTCAATTACAGCTGGAACTGCGGATTTGAGGGCCGCACGAAAAAGAAAAAAGTTCTGGCTCTCAGGGAAAAGCAGATGAAAAATGCACTTATGATGCTTATGTTTTCAGCGGGAACACCACTTATTTTCGGTGGTGATGAATTCCTTAACAGCCAGCTTGGAAATAATAATCCATATTGCCTTGATAATGAAATTTCATGGGTAAACTGGAATGATAATGAAGTATCAAAAAGAATGACGGAATTTGTAAAGAAACTTATTTCATTCAGGAAAAAATATAATATCCTTCATATGAAAGACAAGCTGCTTGCCTCTGATTCACTTTCATGCGGTTACCCTGATATTTCTTATCATGGAAGCGGTGCATGGTATCAGGTCACAGAAAATTATAACAGGCATATTGGAATAATGTATTGTACAAAATATTCCGATTGTAAGACAAATGCAGGAAAAGATGATGAATTTGAGCTTATATATATTGCATACAACATGCATTGGGAAGCACATGAACTTGCACTTCCAAAAATTTCTGAATCATCATCATGGAATGTGAAAATATGTTCGGCGGATGATGAAAGTGTAAGCGTTATAGACAACAGAACACTTCATATCGCACCGAGGACATCAGCTGTATTAACAGCAACTATAAAAAATATTAAAAATATAAAAAGGGGTCATCGTGAATATAAATAATCCGGAAGAATTAAAAAAATACTTTGAGGAATTTAAAGAACTTGTAAAAAATGAAGAAGCAGATAAAGCAATGCATATGCTTGAAGAACTTCTTAAATCAATAGAAGAACAGGTGAAAGTAAGACGAGCAGGTTCTATAGATGCAAGAGGAAATATAAGCATCAGCGAACCACAGGATAATTGTGAACATATATATATGAGCCTTAATCATGTTATGGAATATTATATATATGCATTTTATTTCAAACCTGATTGCGATGTGGTACTAAGTGAACTTCCATATGGTGAATATTACAGGTCCTATGGCGATTTGTGTGTGAAAAGCGGGCGTTATAAAGCAGGTATTGAAGCATACAGCAACGCAATATGCTGGAATCCCGTAGATTTGGATGCAATTCTTGGACTTGCGGAATGTTACAAGTATCTTAATATGTTAAAAAGATATATGATAGCAACAAAAGAGGCGTACAGGCTTTGCTGCACAAGAGCAACAATGGCCAGATATTACAGAAATATGGGATTTTATTATCTTTCTGCATACAAGCCGGAAGTGGCAAGAGCCTGTTATATATATAGCAATATTTATTACAAAACAGATAATGCAGATGCAGAACTTTCTTATATTGAGCAGGCTTTAAATCAGGAGACGCCTAAGCTTTCCGTTAAAGAAATGCAGAAAATGTTTGATGATGAAGGAATTGAGCCGGGACCATCATCAGATACTATAGGTGTAATATATCGTGTCGGACAGATAATGATGGAAAGTCAGGATTATCGACTTGCAAAAGATTGTTTTTCGATAGTTTATGATATAACACAGGAAGAACAGCTTGAAAAGCTTCTGGAGGAACTTGAAAATGTTTGATTCAATAATATTTGACCTTGACGGAACATTGTGGGATTCAACAGTGCCAATCTGTGAGTCGTGGAATGTTGTATTAAAAAGACACGCTGAAATAAAAAGACCACCGGTTACAATAAATGAACTCGGTGAATGTATGGGACTTCCAATGTATGATATTGCGGCTAAACTATTTCCGTTGGAATCGAAAGAAGTACAGACTGCGATTATGGACGAATTGTGTGCGTATGAAAATGAATATCTTTCAGAACATGGTGCAAGGCTTTTTGATGGACTTGAAAATGTATTATCATTATTATCAAAAAGATACAGGCTGTTTATAGTGAGCAACTGTCAGGACGGCTATATAGAAGCTTTTTTAAAGGCTCACAGGCTTGCAAAGTATTTTGATGATACTGAGTGCTGGGGAAGGACGAGAACATGCAAGGGCGAGAGTAATAAGATTCTTATAAAAAGAAATAATCTTTGTAACCCTGTGTATGCCGGAGATACATCAGGTGATGCCGAATCGGCGGATTATGCGGGGATTCCGTTTATTTATGCAGCTTATGGTTTTGGAAATGTAAGCAGTGATAAATATATTGCAAAAATAGATGATATAAAAAATCTTCCGGAACTCATGGAAGAATTGTAAAAAAACTCATGGAAGAATAGTAAAAAACATTGACATGAAAATTTTTTAGTGTTACAATCAATCACAAGTTAAGTAAATAGAAAAAGTCGTTGAACAAAATAGTACATTTGGCACGTACATCACAGAGAGTCAGAGCAGGTGTGAACTGATATGGAAGGCTTTATGGAATGGGTTTGGGAGATGCGTAGGTGAATATATAAGTAGCTTACGACGTGGCCTCACGTTACAGGGGAAAGATATTATATACCGGCAGGTATTAAGTATCGGAATGAGACAAGATTTGTTTTTGTAAACGGTGGCATATCCAGTTTGGATATGTCTTTTTTTTATACAGATATCAGAGCGGATGTCAATGTATAGACTACATTTTCAATCTTGTGAATAAGGGTGGCACCACGTTAATTCGTCCCTGGCAGCTTTTATGGCTGTCAGGGACTTTTTATATGTAAAGGAGTTGGATTATGAAAAAAGTTTTAAGAGCATACAAAAAGACAGTCAGTATAGTAAATGAAACTGCTATCTGGATGTATGAAAATCTCGGAAGTGATAGAATTGGTTTCCTTATGGAAAGTAATGAAAAAGAAAGTGGAAAATATACATTTATGGGTGTTGATCCGCAAGCACTTGTTCAGTCAGAAAAAGATTGTCTTGTGATAACTGAAAACAATGGAAATGTAACAAAACTAAAAGGAAACCCACTTGTTTTATTAAAAGAATATTTCAGCTCTTTTGAAGTACATTCAGATGAAACACAGGATGAATTTAATGGTGGACTTGTTGGAAGTCTGGGATATGATTTTATAAGATATACAGAAAATCTTCCGGATGATAATGAAGATGAGATTGGAATTGAGACAATCCAGCTTATGCTTGCTCTTAAATTCATTGCCATAGACCATATGGCAGAGACGGTTACGGCGGTCGTTCTTGACGAAGATAACGAAGAGGGAAAGAAAAGAGCACTTGCTGAGGCAGAAAAGCTTATTGATGAAGCGAGAACTCCTGGAAATGAAAATAAAAAGAGCTGTGAAATAAAAAATCATCACGATGGAGTGATAATAAAAAAGTCGGATACGCTTGAACAGTATTCTGAAAAAGTAAATAAAATAAAAGAATATATTAAGGAAGGTCATATTTTCCAGACAGTATTGTCACAAAGATGGACAATACAGACTAAACAGACAGGATTTGATTTGTATAAACAATTAAGAGTTCTTAATCCGTCACCGTATCTTTATTATTATAATTTCGGAAAATTTGAGATAATCGGAAGTTCACCGGAAATGATTGTAAAACAGACAGGTAACAATGTTTATACATGTCCTATTGCAGGAACGAGAAAAAGAGGAAAAACTAAAGAAGAGGATGAAGCATTGGAGCGAGAACTTCTTTCTGATGAAAAGGAAAAGGCAGAACATGTAATGCTTGTTGACCTTGCAAGAAACGATTGCGGAAGGGTATCGCAGATTGGCAGTGTCAAAGTTACAGAATTTATGAGAGTTCAGAGGTATTCACATGTAATGCATATTGTTTCACTTGTTGAGGGAAAAAAACACGGTTCATGTCATCCGCTTGATATGGTTTCCTCATTTTTACCGGCAGGAACATTAAGCGGTGCACCGAAAATCCGTGCAATGGAAATTATAGATGAATTAGAGACAGTAAGAAGAGGTCTTTATGGCGGTGCAACAGGATATCTTGCATTTGACGGAAATATGAATTTTTGTATAACAATCAGAACAATGATTAAAAAAGGCGATAAGGTATATCTTCAGGCAGGAGCCGGAATAGTTGCCGATTCGGTACCGGAAAACGAATATCAGGAATGCTGCAACAAAGTAATGGCACTTGCAAAAACGCTCGTTGAGGAGGAAAATTTATGATTTTGCTGATTGATAACTATGATTCATTTACATACAATCTTTATCAGTATATAGGTACATTTAATGATGATATAAAAGTTGTAAGGAATGATAAAATTACAATAGAAGAAATTGAAAAAATGAATCCGGAAAGAATCGTCATCTCTCCAGGACCTAAGAGCCCAAAAGAAGCCGGAATATGTCTTGATGTAATAAAAAAATTCGCACCGGCGATTCCGATTCTTGGCATATGTCTCGGACATCAGTGTATAGGTGAGGCGTTTGGAGCAACAATCGACCATGCAAAAAAGATATTTCACGGCAAGCAGTCGCTTGTCACACATACGGGAACAAGCGTGTTTACAGGAATTGATTCGCCTGTAAAGGTGGCAAGATATCATTCACTTGCAATAATACCTGAGACAGTTCCTGACTGCCTTTTGGTTATCGCAAAGACAGATGACGGTGAGATAATGGCTGTGAGACATAAAGAGTATAAAACAGTAGGTCTTCAGTTCCATCCTGAATCAATATATACAGAGCATGGCAAACGAATGATAGAAAACTTTGTAAATGACAGAATTTAAGCGGGAGGAAATGAAATGATTCTTGATGATATAGTAGCTGCAAAAAAGAAAAGACTTGTCCGGCATAAAGAAAATGTAAGTGAACAGGATATGAAAAATCTCGCATTAAATGAAAAACGCGTCCCGATAAGTTTTTATAATGCTTTAAGAAAGCAGGGGCTTTCAATTATAGGCGAATTTAAAAAGGCATCGCCAAGCCACGGAAAAATGAATAATAAAATTGAACTTACGGACAGAATAGACCAATATAATAATGCGGTTGATGCGATATCATGTCTCACTGAAGAAGATTATTTTCTCGGAAATACTGATTATCTTAAACAGATAAGAAAGATTACGAATCTTCCTATTATACGAAAAGATTTTATAATTGATGAATATCAGGTGTATGAGGCAAAAGTGATAGGGGCAGATGCAATACTTCTTATTGCTGCAATACTTGACGATGAAAAGTTCAAAGAATTATATGACCTGGCATACAGCCTTTCACTTGACGTTCTGTGTGAAGTTCATAACGAAGAGGAAATGCAAAGAATGATTAATCTCGGAGTTAAAATAATAGGAATTAACAACCGCAATCTGAAGACATTTGAAGTATCTTTGGATACAACAAAAAAACTCGCTTCATTAGCACCTGAAGGAACGGTTCTTGTATCCGAGAGCGGCGTTTTAAATGATGATGACATAAAAGTTTTGAAGGCCAGCGGTGCCGATGCACTTCTTATAGGAACAGCATTTATGGAAAACGAAAATCCAAAAGGACTTGCGTTGGAATGGAAGGCGATTTATGACGGAAATTAAAATATGCGGAATAAAATATGATGAGGATATTGGGATAATCAATGAATTAAAACCTGATTATGCCGGAATGGTGCTTTTCTTTGAAAAGAGCAAAAGAAATATTGCAATAGACAGGGCAGCAGAAATGATAAAAAAGCTTGATAAAAATATTCAAAAAACTGCTGTTGTTGTTTCACCCGACATAAATCAGATTAAAGCAATAACGGATGTGGGATTTGATTACATACAGATACACAAAGATATGCCTGATGATATTCTTGAAAAAATAACAATTCCGGTAATAAGGGCTGTCAATATGCCTGATGAAATTAACGGTGCAGAAACAGAAAGTAATTTTAATGATGAAATTGAAAAACTGATTAAAAATGACAAAATATATGGCATTCTTTTTGATGCCGGGGTGCCGGGAAGCGGAAAAACTTTCCGATGGCACCGCATAAATGGCATAAAAGAAAAAATAAAATACAGCGGAAAAAAATTTTTTCTTGCAGGCGGGCTTAATCCCGATAATGTAAAAGAGGCGGTATTACAGGTTAATCCTGATGTTGTCGATGTAAGCTCGGGTGTCGAAAAAGATACAGGCACAGGAAAAGACAGAGAAAAAACAGAAAAATTCATAAAAAATATAAGGAAAGAGCAGGAGAAAAATTATGGATAAAAAAGATAACAGATATTATGGAGAATTTGGTGGACAGTATGTTTCTGAATCACTTATGAATACGCTTGATGAGCTTGAAAAAGCATTTGATGAGGCGATTAAGGACCCTGAATTTATAAAACAGTATAATTATTATCTCAAAGAGTATGTTGGAAGAGAAACACCTCTTTATTATGCAGAGCGTC
>ENA-UOJC01003817-UOJC01003817.1-human-gut-metagenome-genome-assembly--contig:-C104-NODE-3817-length-13603-cov-5.180322_pt1 | contig 13603 bp, 10 predicted proteins | sample MGYA00242339_ERZ723886 | MGnify/ENA metagenome assembly ERZ723886 | reverse complement strand
TGCGAGTCCCGCCCTTGCGGGTGTGTGGTATGATTTAACATAGCTACCTCGATACTTCTGCTATCGTTGGTGGTTAGACGCCCCGTTACTGCTCCTACAGTGCGGGGCGTTGTTTTTTGTGTAATGGTAAGTACAATGGTAATTACCATGTAACTATAGTAATTAAGGGTAATTACCATGTCAACACCATTAGAGAAACGATCGCCACCATACCAAATGCGACTACCAGAAGAATTTAGAGCGCAACTTGAGGAGGCAGCCAAGGCAGACGGCGACACCTCATTAGCTACTTGGATTAAACGAATACTCCGCAAAGAATTACAACAGCGCGGTATCGAGCCCAAAGGCTGACAGCCAACCAGCAAGCCAGCACACTGATCACATTGCCCACCAGCCGCAAATGTGGCATTGTTGGTGATGCGTTCAAGTTTAGTGTGTATCCATTGGCGACCGCCCCCGGTCGCCTTTGTTTTATGCGCGATCATGTGCCGCCTCCCACTCATATTTATCGAAATCAATCTGCCCCATCGCATCTACCAGCCGTACCGCCGGACGCAGAACTTTGAGTTCCTTCTTGCGGAGATTCATTCCATTACTGCCCTGTGAGCCATGAAACTGCTTAGAATGCTTGTCCGCACGAGTCACGGCGTTTTGCGCATCAGTAACCGGCATGGCGATCAGTTCTTCGAGCGACGGCAGATCCACATGATGGAAAGTGACAAACTCCGGGCAACGGAAATAAGCTTTCACGAGCTGGCGCTGTACCTGCCAGGCCAAATCATCGTTAAACGGTTTGGTCAGCAGCAGATAGCCTGATTCCGTAATCAGTGTTACGCGGCCACGTATCGGACTGTTCATTTTTTTGCCAGGGCGTTTAATGCCCCTGTCTAAATATCCAGCCCCTCCCCATTCGACCTCTGACGCGCCGACAATAAAAAAGTCCTCACCATCAATGAAGCGAGTGCGATTACGCTGAAAAGTCTTTTTAGCCGTGTCTTTAGGTCGCTGGTGCGCGGTATCGATCATTGCGAACGTCACCACGCGTTGCCCGTGAAATTCGACGGCAGGAAACTGTTTAAGCTGCACGCTAATATCGCTTTTACTGGCAACAGGGTGAGCGAATCCCTGCCCGTTAAGGGCATTAATATTTTTCATCTCTGATTACCTGTGGTTAATTAAGCAGATTTGCGGCTGTACGGGTTATTGACGTTTTCCACGGCAGGCGGATTACGAACCCACCAGAGCACATCCGAAAGAAGCCAGGCACAGCTGTTGCGGCCAAAGTGACAGCGCGGCGGGAAGCGCCCCTGCTGTTCCATCTTCCAGCGGCTCGAACGAGAAAGACTGGTGATCTCGCTGCATTCATCTTCGCGGATTCGGCGATCGAACTTGAAGCCGTACTCCTCCAGAATGGTGCGGCGTTGTTCAGGATTTGGCGGGGTAAAGGTGATAATTTGCATGTTGCCTCCACTGTTTCTAAGTTTGTGGGGGCTATTGTTATCCTTGTGATTGGATGTCACACTAGACGAAAATTAAATTGTTTTGACCACCAAGATTAAGGAAGAATTTTTCTATCCTGAAGTTCTGACCTGATTTTTTCTATAGAAGAAATTGAGAAGATTTTTTCTATATTTGGCTTTACGGTTTGCGCTATCTGCGTTGAGTCATACTCTCCGTTCGGAAACACAGCCACAGCAAGCACGCCATTGGTGACGCATGCCCCGCGAGATTTAGCCCAGATCATCAAATCAACCACGGGGAAAAGTGAATAATCGTATACCTTTTTTTTAATTGTTTCCCATGACTGGTATGTTTTTTCCTTTTCTTTTATTTTTAATTCCTCACGCCAATTCTTGAGGTTTTTTTCAAACACATCAATCAATAAATCATCCGGGCGTGACAAATCAACTTTAATAAAAAGGTCATTTGGTTCCAAAAATGAGCTAACACTTGTAAATGAATGGTAAACTAAATTTTCAGCCGTTCCCGTAAAATTATTTTCCATATAATTATCTACAGCATCTTTCATATAAATAAAGTCTTCAATGGACATTGGTCGTAACGCAACCCCACCAGACAAAACACCTTCTCTTTTAATAGGAAGTTTAAACGCATCATAGAAGTACGTAGCTCTATCAATCGCATTAGCGACCGCGCCATTTCCAAGTATCCTTCCTACTTCATCGTTATTTGTAAGAGGTTCATTATAAAAAGACCCGCCATATCGATAGAAGTTTTCAAGCATGTCATATCTAACAACCAACTGATAAAATAAGTCTTTATCTGACATGCCAATAAATTGAGTGTAGTTATCTAAATCAAACCATGTTGGCAAATCTTTTTTGTGGCTAATTCTCATTTTTCACCAGCCTTTAAAATAACGATATTAGAGTGATTACCCGCGAGAAGTTCTAAGCGGTCATACCACTTGTTCAGCGCGTCCAGCTTCTCCGGTAAGTAAAGACTACGGTTATAAATCGCCATAACTCCCGGCAAGGCATGGCCCAACAGCAGCTCGACTATATGCGGTGCTATACCCATATTGTTTAGCCCCGTAGAAAACGTCCGACGCAGATCGTGAAGTGTCCACGGCTCGTTATGGTGAAAATCTTTAAAAAGCCTGCGCCCTTTCAATGATACAGCCTGACGGGTACGATCTTCGCCCAGTAACAAACCTGTTTTCCCTGTCTCGCGCTTTAACTCTTCCAGCCACGGGCGTATAGCTTCAGGTATCGACCTCACGATTTTCTCTCGGGTTTTGCTATGCTCTTTCGGTACAGTCCAAATCCACGATGTAAAATCCCACTCTGACCATCGAGAAAGGCGAACTTCCATCGTTCGCGCACCAAAAAGCACCAGCATTTTGAGCAGACGTGAATAATACGGCTGCTGATCATCGCTATCTGTACAGCGCCACACATCAGCCAGCTCGCTATCTGACAATACGCGATCACGTTGACCAGATGGCTGGCCTACATCCTGAATGGTGAGAAAGGCCAGAGCATCACTGGCAGCATAACGGCGAACCTTGCAGAAACGTAACGCCTGTTTAGAAATCTGGAACATGCGGCCGGCGGTCATGGGTTTAGTCTGGTTTATTTCGTCAAAACAGGCCACCCAATGGCGGGTTTCACATCTGGTGATCGGATAACGACCAAGGCGCGGGTAAATATGCTTGCGTAGCTGCGCCCTCACCAACGCCTCATCACTGCGCTTTCTCCTGGCGTAATTCACCAACCAATATTCCAGGGCGTCTTTAACCGTTACAGGCTTAAGCGTTTCTTCTGTGCTCAGCTCAATCTCAGTTTTCGGATCAAGCCCACCAGCCAGCCACTGGCGACACTGTTCCCGCTTTTCTCGCGCAAGTTTTAGCGGCATATCAGGGTAACGGCCAAGCGTTAAACGTTCGAGTTTGCTACCCCTTCCTCCCAACCGGTATGAAAATACCCAGCTAACGTTACCTTGCTTCGAGACCTTAACGCTTAGCCCCTCACCATCGGCAATCATGATCGGCGCTTCACGCTCAGAACCCAGCAATGCTTTTAGCTTTTTGTCGCTCAGTTTGTTTGTGCCAGCCATAAACAGTCCAGAATCAGTTGCGAGTGATACACCGAGTGATACACCGTTCGTTGCTACAGTCGAAAAAAACGCATAAACATACGAACGAAAACAATCGTATCTTACTGATAATAAAAATCAAAATGGAGATTTCACGAAATCATCTAAAAGCATGAAAACACGAAGTTTTTTGCTTCTACAGTATGTTTCATATCTCTAACCATATGATTTAAAAACAAATCACTTCGCACGGGCAGGTTTTGGCACCGCAACAAAGCGCAAGACACGCAGTATACCAGTAAAACTATTCATTCGCGGAATCTGTTAATAAAGCTCGAATTGTGATGACGATCACACATGTTAAAACCTATAATTAATTGCTACTAAAATATTAATGAATTGAAATGGTGTCTCTTTATGGCAATTAACAATACAGGCTCGCGACGATTACTCGTCACGCTAACAGCCCTTTTTGCAGCGCTTTGCGGGCTGTATCTACTCATTGGCGGAGGCTGGCTGGTCGCGATTGGCGGCTCCTGGTACTACCCTATCGCTGGCCTTGTGATGCTCGGCGTCGCCTGGATGCTGTGGCGCAGTAAACGCGCCGCGCTTTGGCTATACGCAGCCCTGCTGCTCGGCACCATGATTTGGGGCGTCTGGGAAGTTGGTTTCGACTTCTGGGCGCTGACTCCGCGCAGCGACATTCTGGTCTTCTTCGGCATCTGGCTGATCCTGCCGTTTGTCTGGCGTCGCCTGGTCATTCCTGCCAGCGGCGCAGTTGCCGCACTGGTGGTCGCACTGCTGATTAGCGGTGGTATCCTGACCTGGGCCGGATTTAACGATCCGCAGGAGATCAACGGCACCTTAAGCGCCGATGCCACACCTGCTGAAGCTATCTCCCCCGTAGCCGATCAGGACTGGCCTGCCTATGGTCGTAATCAGGAAGGTCAACGCTTTTCGCCGCTGAAACAAATTAACGCCGATAACGTCCATAATCTGAAAGAAGCCTGGGTGTTCCGTACTGGCGATGTGAAGCAGCCGAACGATCCGGGTGAAATCACCAATGAAGTGACGCCGATTAAAGTGGGCGACACCCTTTACCTGTGTACCGCTCACCAGCGCCTGTTTGCGCTTGATGCCGCCAGCGGCAAAGAGAAATGGCATTACGATCCTGAGCTGAAAACCAACGAGTCTTTCCAGCACGTAACCTGCCGTGGTGTCTCTTATCATGAAGCCAAAGCAGAAACCGCTTCGCCGGAAGTGATGGCGGATTGCCCGCGTCGTATCATTCTTCCGGTCAATGATGGTCGACTGATTGCGATTAACGCTGAAAACGGCAAACTGTGCGAAACCTTCGCCAATAAAGGCGTGCTCAATCTGCAAAGCAATATGCCAGACACCAAACCGGGTCTGTATGAACCGACTTCGCCACCGATTATCACCGATAAAACCATCGTGATGGCCGGTTCAGTTACCGATAACTTCTCAACCCGCGAAACGTCTGGCGTGATCCGTGGTTTTGATGTCAACACCGGGGAGCTGCTGTGGGCTTTTGATCCCGGCGCGAAAGATCCGAACGCAATCCCGTCTGACGAACACACCTTTACCTTTAACTCGCCAAACTCCTGGGCACCAGCGGCCTATGACGCGAAGCTGGATCTGGTCTATCTGCCGATGGGCGTGACCACGCCGGATATCTGGGGCGGTAACCGCACACCGGAACAGGAACGTTATGCCAGCTCGATTCTGGCGCTGAATGCCACTACCGGGAAACTGGCGTGGAGCTACCAGACCGTTCACCACGACCTGTGGGACATGGATCTTCCGGCACAGCCGACGCTGGCGGACATCACCGTTAATGGTCAGAAAGTGCCAGTTATTTACGCTCCGGCGAAAACCGGCAACATTTTTGTGCTCGATCGTCGTAATGGCGAACTGGTGGTTCCGGCACCGGAAAAACCGGTTCCCCAAGGTGCAGCGAAAGGCGATTACGTAACCCCAACTCAACCGTTTTCTGAACTGAGCTTCCGTCCGACGAAAGATTTGAGCGGTGCGGATATGTGGGGAGCCACCATGTTTGACCAACTGGTGTGCCGCGTGATGTTCCACCAGATGCGCTATGAAGGCATTTTCACCCCGCCATCTGAACAGGGTACGCTGGTCTTCCCGGGTAACCTGGGGATGTTCGAATGGGGCGGGATTTCCGTTGATCCAAATCGTGAAGTGGCGATTGCCAACCCAATGGCACTGCCGTTTGTTTCGAAACTGATCCCGCGTGGTCCTGGCAACCCGATGGAGCAGCCGAAAGATGCCAAAGGCACGGGTACGGAATCCGGCATTCAGCCACAGTACGGTGTACCGTATGGTGTCACGCTCAACCCGTTCCTCTCACCATTTGGTCTGCCATGTAAACAGCCAGCATGGGGTTATATCTCGGCGCTGGATCTGAAAACTAATGAAGTGGTGTGGAAGAAACGTATTGGTACGCCGCAGGACAGTATGCCGTTCCCGATGCCGGTTCCGGTGCCGTTCAATATGGGTATGCCGATGCTGGGCGGGCCAATCTCCACGGCGGGTAACGTGCTGTTTATCGCCGCTACGGCAGATAACTACCTGCGCGCTTACAACATGAGCAACGGTGAAAAACTGTGGCAGGGTCGTTTACCAGCGGGTGGTCAGGCTACGCCAATGACCTATGAAGTGAATGGTAAGCAGTATGTGGTGATCTCCGCAGGCGGTCACGGTTCATTTGGTACGAAGATGGGCGACTATATTGTGGCTTATGCGCTGCCGGATGATGTGAAGTAAGACTTGCTCAGATTGCTGACAACGTGCGCGTTGTTCATGCCGGATGCGGCGTGAACGCCTTATCCAGCCTACAAAATTGTGCAAAATCAATGGATTGCACAGCTAGCGTAGGCCTGATAAGCGTAGCGCATCAGGCAGATTTGCGTTTGTCATCAGTTTAATGCCCGGAGAGATCCGGGCATATTTCCGAATACGGTCTTTTTATACCGTAAACCCTAACATCATCCCCGTATCTTCATGCTCCAGCAGATGGCAGTGCGCCATATAAGCATGTTCTTTCGGTGCATCGTGATTAAACTTCACCAGCACTTCGCTGACATTACCTTCTACCTTAACGGTATCTTTCCAGCCCGCGCGATGAGCCGCTGGCGGTTTGCCATTTTCTGACAAGATACGGAACTGCGTGCCGTGGATATGGAACGGATGCAGCATCATGTCGCCCACGCCAGAGATAACCCAACGTTCGTATTGCCCTTTCGCCGCCGCAAACATCGGCTTGTTCATATCAAACGCCTGACCGTTGATTTTGTTGGCATGGTGGAAATCGAACTTCCCGCCGTGGTTCATATGATTCATATTGCCGTGCCCCATATGGCCCATCATCTGGCTGTGATCCATCCCGGCCATCGCCTGATCGCCATATTTCTCCATTAGCATCTGCATCCCCATCATATCGAGCATCGGGTCCATAGAGAGTTGCAGCTTGCGTACCGTCAGCCCTTCCAGCGAAGGTAACGCAGGCAGGCTACTTAATGTGTCTGGCAAAGCACCGGAGGCACTAATAGCAATCGGCTGAATCCGCATTACCGGATGAGGCTTATCAAACGGCGCAATCGCCATCCCCATCTGGCTGACCGGCAGCGTCACCAGGTCAAAGGGTTTGTTATCGTTAACCTCCACCAGCACTTCAAAACGCTCGCCCATCAGCACCGGCAGTTCGCTCACCTTCACTGGTTCAGGTAGCAGACCACCGTCGCTGGCAATCACATACAGCGGGCGATTGTCGCTGGTGGCGAAATTGAGCGAACGGGCATTACAGCCATTGAGCAAACGCAGGCGCAGCCAACCACGCGGGGCAGCGTGTTGCGGGTAGATTGCACCGTTGGTCAGCAACGTATCGCCAAACCAGCCCACGGCGGCGGTCATCACATCCAGTTGATAATCAATCTGCCCGTCGGCGCTAAATTTCTTATCCTGAACGATCACCGGAACATCATCGATACCCCACTGTTTTGGCAGCATTAATTTCAGGATCTCGTCATCTTCAATCACCACCAGCCCAGCCAGCCCCATCGCCACCTGTCGCCCGGTTTTGCCGTGCTGATGCGGATGGAACCAGCAGGTAGCGGCAGGTTGATCAACGTTCAACGTCACCGAGCGCTTGCCACCTGGCGGAATAATTCCCTGCGGGCCGCCGTCGACTTCACCCGGTACTTCCAGCCCGTGCCAGTGCAACGTTGTCTCTTCCGTCAGTTGGTTGTAGATATCAACCGTTACCGCTTTGCCGCGCTGTAATTTCACCGCCGGCCCCAGCAGATTGCCGTTATAGCCCCAGGTAGTTGCAGTTTTCCCGCCAAAGGTGGACTGGCCTGCGCCAATAGTTAACTGAATGCGATTACGGGCATCGGTCGTGAGCAAATCAGGGATCGGTAACGTTGGGCGTTCTGCCGCAAATACTGCGCGGCTCCACAGCGGCAAAGCCGAAGCCACACCCAGCGCGACGGAATATTTTAAGAAATCACGACGTTGCATAGTTATTTCCTTATTCTTAAGCAGGCGAAACAAAATCAAACGTTGAGCATAGTCCTTCCCCTTACGGGAAGGTCAAGCCGCAGACACAATTTAATCGACAATAATGGTCGTCGCCTCGCTCGCAGTGTGCTAACGTTTATCTTCTTTAAGCCCCTGGTAGAAGCAATGAAGACGTTTTTCAGAACAGTGTTATTCGGCAGCCTGATGGCCGTCTGCGCAAACAGTTACGCGCTCAGCGAGTCTGAAGCCGAAGATATGGCCGATTTAACGGCAGTTTTTGTCTTTCTGAAGAACGATTGTGGTTACCAGAACTTACCTAACGGGCAAATTCGTCGCGCACTGGTCTTTTTCGCTCAGCAAAACCAGTGGGACCTCAGTAATTACGACACCTTCGACATGAAAGCCCTCGGTGAAGACAGCTACCGCGATCTCAGCGGCATTGGCATTCCCGTCGCTAAAAAATGCAAAGCCCTGGCCCGCGATTCCTTAAGCCTGCTTGCCTACGTCAAATAATCCCTGATACCTTTTTGTAGAAATATTGACCGTGCATCCGCGGTCAATGTTAGCTATTATGTTGCGCCCTTTTTTTACGGGTGTTAACAAAGGAGGTATCAACCCATGGCCGAAAAAAAACAGTGGCATGAAACGCTACACGACCAGTTTGGGCAGTACTTTGCGGTAGATAACGTTCTGTATCATGAAAAGACCGATCACCAGGATCTGATCATTTTTGAGAACGCTGCATTTGGTCGCGTAATGGCGCTGGATGGCGTAGTACAAACCACCGAGCGCGACGAGTTTATCTATCATGAGATGATGACCCATGTTCCGCTACTGGCCCATGGTCACGCGAAACATGTGCTGATTATCGGCGGCGGCGACGGTGCCATGCTGCGTGAAGTAACCCGACATAAAAACGTTGAGTCAATCACGATGGTGGAAATCGATGCGGGTGTCGTATCGTTCTGCCGTCAGTATCTACCCAACCATAACGCCGGTAGCTACGACGATCCGCGCTTTAAGCTGGTGATCGACGATGGCGTCAATTTCGTTAATCAAACCAGCCAGACCTTTGATGTCATTATCTCCGACTGCACCGATCCTATCGGTCCCGGCGAAAGCCTTTTCACTTCGGCATTTTATGAAGGCTGCAAACGTTGCCTGAATCCTGGCGGTATCTTCGTCGCACAAAACGGCGTCTGCTTTTTACAGCAGGAAGAAGCCATCGACAGCCATCGCAAACTCAGCCATTACTTCAGCGACGTTGGCTTTTATCAGGCGGCGATCCCGACCTATTACGGCGGTATCATGACTTTTGCATGGGCGACAGATAACGACGCCTTACGCCATCTCTCAACCGAAATTATTCAGGCGCGTTTTCTCGCCTCTGGCCTGAAATGCCGTTATTACAATCCGGCAATCCATACGGCAGCTTTTGCCTTACCTCAGTATCTGCAAGACGCACTGGCTTCACAGCCGTCCTAAGGAGAAGATAAGAAATTGAAAAAACTGAAACTGCATGGCTTTAATAATCTGACCAAAAGTCTGAGTTTTTGTATTTACGATATCTGCTACGCCAAAACTGCCGAAGAGCGCGACGGTTATATTGCTTATATCGATGAACTCTATAATGCCAACCGTCTGACCGAAATCCTGTCAGAAACCTGTTCCATTATCGGGGCTAATATTCTTAACATCGCCCGCCAGGATTACGAACCACAGGGTGCCAGCGTCACTATTCTGGTGAGTGAAGAACCGGTTGACCCGAAACTCATCGACAAAACAGAACACCCCGGCCCACTGCCAGAAACGGTCGTTGCCCATCTTGATAAAAGTCATATTTGCGTACATACCTACCCGGAAAGTCATCCTGAAGGCGGTTTATGTACCTTCCGCGCCGATATTGAAGTCTCTACCTGCGGCGTGATTTCTCCGCTGAAGGCGCTGAATTACCTGATCCACCAGCTTGAGTCCGATATCGTAACCATTGATTATCGCGTGCGCGGTTTTACCCGCGACATTAACGGTATGAAGCACTTTATCGACCATGAGATTAATTCGATTCAGAACTTTATGTCTGACGATATGAAGGCGCTGTATGACATGGTGGATGTGAACGTCTATCAGGAAAATATCTTCCATACCAAGATGTTGCTTAAAGAGTTCGACCTTAAGCACTACATGTTCCACACCAAACCGGAAGACTTAACCGACAGCGAGCGCCAGGAAATTACCGCTGCGCTGTGGAAAGAAATGCGCGAGATTTATTACGGGCGCAATATGCCAGCTGTTTAACGGCTCTGGCGGAGCTCCCAGGCTCCGCCAGATTTATTTACTTCTGCTGCACGAAATTGCGGTAAGCCGCCACGACCTGCAGAAAATCCTCAACGCCGCATAGCGACAGGCTTTCTTCGTCGTAGTAGTTCATCCCCTCTTCCATTTCATCGCCAGCGAATTCCAGTTGATTGGCGCGAACCATCACCTCTTCACCGTCCATCCACAGGGTGTATTCATGCCCTGCCCGTTGCCAGGACCGTTCGCTACCTTTCAGTGCGTGCGCTGCTTGTTCCACTTCATCAAGCAAGGCCAGGTTTTCTTTCACCTCTTCATTAAACCAGTGCCCGACCACTTCATGCCCCATGGACATACGCACCTTTACCACTCCGGTAATATCGCGCAGAAATTCGTAATCCATAGTGTGTTCCTCTGCTCCCGGCAATGCACCGAAATCGCATTGCGCCATTGATGTAATTATCGCAGCCTTACCGGAGAAAAACAGCGGAACGGCGATGGTTTAGAAATAAAAAAATGCCCGGGAATCTCATTCACCGGGCATTGTGTCGTTTATGCGCAGCGCGTGCGCTGACTTTTTAAACCGCAGTCTGGAAAATCACCCCATCGGCTTTCTCGGTGTACTGAGAAAGCTGGTTGAAGTTCAGATAACGGTAAGTATCAACGGCTGTTTTATCTACCTGCGCCACGTAGGTCTGGTACTCTTCCGGCGTCGGCAGTTTGCCAATCAGCGCCGCAACAGCCGCCAGTTCCGCAGAAGCCAGGAAGACATTCGCGCCAGTACCCAGACGGTTCGGGAAGTTACGGGTAGAGGTGGAAACCACCGTTGCACCGTCCGCCACACGCGCCTGGTTACCCATACACAGGGAACAGCCAGGGATCTCGATACGCGCACCACTCTTACCGAAGACGCTGTAGTAGCCTTCTTCGGTCAACTGTGCGGCGTCAATTTGGGTTGGCGGTGCCACCCACAGGCGGGTCGGCAACTGACCTTTATGCGCATCCAGCAGTTTACCCGCAGCACGGAAGTGACCGATGTTGGTCATGCAGGAACCGATAAACACTTCGTCGATCTTCTCACCCTGTACCGCAGACAGCGGACGCGCGTCATCCGGGTCGTTCGGAGCACACAGGATTGGCTCTTTAATATCCGCCAGATCGATGTCGATCACTGCCGCGTATTCCGCATCTGCATCGGCTTCCAGCAGCTCAGGATTCGCCAGCCATTTTTCCATGCCCTGAATACGACGTTCCAGGGTACGACGATCGCCGTAACCTTCCGCGATCATCCACTTCAGCAGGACGATGTTAGAGTTCAGGTATTCGATGATCGGTTCTTTGTTCAGCTTGATGGTACAACCAGCGGCAGAACGCTCGGCGGACGCATCGGTTAGCTCAAAGGCCTGCTCAACTTTCAGATCCGGCAGACCTTCAATTTCCAGGATGCGGCCAGAGAAGATGTTTTTCTTGCCTTTCTTCTCAACGGTCAGCAGACCTTGTTTGATCGCATACAGCGGAATAGCGTGTACCAGATCGCGCAGGGTGATGCCCGGCTGCATTTTGCCTTTGAAGCGCACCAGAACGGATTCCGGCATATCAAGCGGCATTACGCCAGTTGCGGCAGCAAACGCCACCAGACCAGAACCCGCCGGGAAAGAGATACCGATCGGGAAACGGGTATGGGAGTCACCACCGGTACCGACGGTATCCGGCAGCAGCATACGGTTCAGCCAGGAGTGAATGACGCCGTCACCCGGACGCAGCGACACACCGCCACGGTTCATAATGAAGTCCGGCAGCGTGTGGTGCGTGTTCACGTCAACTGGCTTCGGATACGCCGCGGTGTGGCAGAAAGACTGCATCACCAGGTCAGCCGAGAAGCCCAGGCACGCCAGGTCTTTCAGTTCATCACGGGTCATCGGGCCGGTGGTGTCCTGGGAACCTACAGAAGTCATTTTCGGTTCACAGTACGCGCCCGGACGAATGCCTTTCACGCCACAGGCACGGCCTACCATTTTTTGCGCCAGCGAGAAGCCGCGATCGCTCTCAGCGACATCTTTCGCCTGACGGAACACATCACTGTGCGGCAGACCAAGTGCTTCACGCGCTTTGGTGGTCAGGCCACGCCCGATAATCAGCGGAATACGGCCACCAGCACGCACTTCATCAATCAGCACGTCGGTTTTCAGTTCGAAGGTCGCCAGCAGTTCGCCGGTTTCGTGGTTACGCACTTCACCTTTGTACGGGTAAACGTCAATCACGTCGCCCATGTTCAGGTTAGAGACGTCGACTTCGATTGGCAGTGCACCCGCGTCTTCCATCGTGTTAAAGAAGATGGGTGCAATTTTACCGCCGAGGCACAAACCACCGCCGCGTTTGTTCGGCACATGTGGAATATCATCGCCCATAAACCACAGAACGGAGTTAGTGGCGGATTTACGCGAAGAACCCGTACCCACAACGTCACCGACGTACGCCAGCGGGAAACCTTTCTGTTGCAGAGCTTCGATTTGCTTGATCGGACCAACAACACCAGGCTGGTCTGGCTCAATACCTTCACGGGCGTTTTTCAGCATCGCCAGCGCGTGCAGTGGGATATCCGGGCGTGACCACGCATCCGGTGCCGGAGAAAGGTCATCGGTGTTAGTTTCGCCAGTGACTTTGAAGACAGTAACGGTCAGTTTTTCAGCCAGCGCCGGGCGATTCAGGAACCATTCGGCATCCGCCCAGGACTGCATAACCTGCTTCGCATATTCGTTGCCTGCTTTCGCTTTCTCTTCTACGTCATAGAAGTTATCGAACATCAGCAGCGTGTGAGAAAGTGCTTTGGCAGCAATAGGTGCCAGTTTGGCATCATCCAGCGCGTCGATCAGCGGATGAATGTTGTAACCACCCTGCATGGTGCCCAGCAGTTCGATGGCTTTTTCCGGAGTCAGCAGAGGGGATTTGGCTTCGCCTTTCGCGATAGCAGCCAGGAAGCCTGCTTTGACATAGGCGGCTTCATCGACGCCTGGGGGAACACGGTTGGTTAACAGATCTAACAGGAATTCTTCTTCGCCCGCGGGCGGGTTTTTCAGCAGCTCTACAAGTGCGGCCATTTGGTTTGCATCCAGGGGTTTGGGCGCAATCCCCTCAGCGGCACGCTCAGCTACGTGCTTACGGTATTCTTCTAGCACGACGGTTCTCCTCGCTC
>ENA-UOJC01003815-UOJC01003815.1-human-gut-metagenome-genome-assembly--contig:-C104-NODE-3815-length-13619-cov-20.022781_pt1 | contig 13619 bp, 9 predicted proteins | sample MGYA00242339_ERZ723886 | MGnify/ENA metagenome assembly ERZ723886 | reverse complement strand
ATCACTCGTCTTCCTTATTTAAGCTATAAAGCAATGCCTCGGTAAATTTCGTACGGTCTTTTTTACGTTCCAAAACACGGCGTTTGACATCGGTCGGATCGCCGAGTTTAACATGTAATGTATCCTCGAAGACCCGAACAACCAGATTGAACGGAGCATCCGTACCGTCGGCCAGGATCAAAGGTTTCGGGGTCATCCGGTCAAGTCCGCAAAGGATTTCCGAAACGCTGATCGCAGGATAGTGTTTGGACCAATGAAGCGGTGAAGTAAATGCAGGTTCAGATATGAAAGATCGTGGGTGTTCAATACGATGATATAACAACTCTTTTTCCAAGCAGATAAATTCGAGAGTCATGGCGATAACCCGGTGTATATATGGCGGAAGCGAAATGGACGGTTCATGAATTCGAGAAAGCAGAAATCGGAACTGGATTTGCGTATAATTTAACGTATGTAATGCCGACAGACAATCTGTGTCATCGCAAAGTGCTGTAATGAGGCGGGCAAATTTCAAAAAGTAAGTTTGCAGCCTTTTTTCAGAAACAACTTTTCGATTCAATGATTTTAAGATGGCTCTGAACAAAGATGTATGCAACAATTTGTCCATCTATATTTGTCGTTTATTACAATGAATTAAATTGCATATATTGTATCTGTAGGATAATTTTCTTATCTTTGCCAAACGGCGAATAGCTGTCGAATCCTGTCATCGACACCTGAAAATGCTACAAAGACAAGATGGACGGGATGATAGGGGAAATCGTGCAAAAAACAGCACGGGCTTCTCCTATCTGTTCATCGGGTTGTAGCATTCCTCAGGTGTCAATAGGTTAAGTCCGTGCTTTTATTTTATGCTATTTCATTTATGGTTTAACCGAGAAGTTTGATTTTGCCACAATAAATTTATAATTTATGCGTTTCATAAAGAAAATACCGGTTACGATTCATTAAAAGTGAATTTTTCAATACAAAAAGACTTACAGATGCTCACATTCTGAATCGGTCAACATTTACATCCGGATATTTTCTTATTGCCGTTCGAATATTCTTCGAACGGCTTTTTTATCCGAAAGTTAAAAACACCCGCACACCTCAAAAGATGTGCGGGTCAAAATCGGGTCGCTTACAGATGCTCAACCGATTCTAAACAAGCCAACAAATACACCTCTGAAGAGTTATTCGGCCGTAGCCTCGTCGTAGGTGATGGTGTAACCGCTGCTGACGAACGTCCAGTCCTGCGGGCGGTTACCATTCTCGCAAGTAACGGTTTCCTCCCAAGCTCCATCGGCAATGGAATTGAACAGTGACAGCTGGTTCCGTTCAGATGTCCGGCGCAGGTTGAAATGCATGATCGCTCCGTAACCGGCCTCGGTCAAATCATAGGCATAATTGCCATACTGACTAATCTGATAGGCGGAATAGTAATTACCCAGATTGATCGACATCGGGGCATAGTGCTCCTTGGTTACGCCGGCAACACTGATGCTGGTGTTGTAATACGCAAAATCGGAATAGACATAGTCGAGTTTGGCACCTGCCGTTGCGTTGATTTGGCTGGAACCGCCGGTATTGTACTGGAAGAGGGTAATCAACTTGCCGGCGGGCAGCTTGGCGCGCAGTTTGGTGATCAGGTTGCCATACGAACCGGAAACGGAGGTCACCGTGCCGCCGTACTCGTTGTCGAATCCGATACCGTCGAGTCCGTACTTATTTACGGCATAGGCGAGAATCGTTGCAAGCTGGTCGGCCTGCGTGTCATTGAGACTCGTGAAGTCGATATTCTGCCAGTTGGGCAGGATGGTGAGCACGACTTTGATGCCTTTGGCTTGCAGGCCGGCTACATAGGTGGCGGCACCGCCGTTTTCGAGCAGGTTGGTCATCTTGTCGTTCAGATAGAGGGTCGGACGCACCACGCCGTTGACCGTCTCCTTGTTGAGATTGGCGGCGAAGAACTCCACGATATCGGCGTAGGCTGTACCGTCGGAGAGCATATAGTCGCCGGCATTGAGCGGGTTCACGTCGTTGGTTTCGACATAAATGGTGACCTTCGGAGTTTTGTCTCCGTAAGCACGTGTTTTGACGATAGGCTCTTGAGCCTTGTCCATCGTCGGGTCCTCTGCCTGCTGGCAGGAGAACATCATCGCTGCACTGGCTGCCAATGCTGCGAATAATTTGAAGTTTTGTTTCATTTTGATTTGAATTTTAATTGTTTGTTTGCTCCGGTTAAAGAGCTGTGAGAGGATAAAATGGAAGAACACAGGTGTATTTTGTCGACCGTTTTTATCAATTCCAGTCTTTCAGCCATTTGCCGTAATTGTATATGCCCTCGGATATATTAGAGAGCCTGTTTTTATCGAACAGGTAATTATATCCTTTTCTGCTTCCCAAAATGAGGTTGTTTTCAGGGTCCATAAACGTACAATGCATTGCAAATGTACCGTCCCATGCTGTTTCATAATTGTCCTGCAAATGGGCGCGCAAATCATCGAAGACAATGATATTGTTCGGTCTATAATCGGCCAAAATCCAGTCTATAAGAAAGCCCGGCTCCTGCATCATAGCCTCTTCTTCCGTTCGGGCAGCAGGATAGATGGGAAAGTTGACGCAACCGTACCGCTCCTTGGGCAGGTTGGCAATCGGCTTTTGCGTATAGGCCGAAACATATTCCTGTTCGGGATGCCACGGGTCGAGCAGCTGCGGGGCTTCGCTCTCGCTGTTGTAGCCCGACCATGCATAGTCGATATAGTCTCCGACGGCGATGCCGCCCGTCGCTTCCGTATTCCAGAAAGTAGCGGTCGGCTCCTCGTAAACGGTCAGCGTCAGCAATTTTTCCGTGCCGAGGGCTTCGCGCAGCGCCTTGATGAGTTTGGGATAGGAGGTCGTATTCACAGCCGGCATGCCCTCCTTGCCGTAGCCGGAATTTCGATCCCAGAGGTTTACACCGTCGAGTCCGTATTGTTCGATAACGGTCTTGACCTGCGCGGCGAAGTCTTCGATTTGGGTATCGGTGAGGTTGCAGAACCCGAGCCCCGTGCCTCCGCCTTCGATGCTGATACATACCTTGCGTCCGTGTTCCTGCAAAGGACGGATATATTTCGTCGATTGGCTGAGCACATAGGTCATGTCGGATCCAAGGTTGAGCAGGGCTCGGCTGGTTGCAGCATCGTAGCCGACCTGGACGGTGCGCAGGTTGACGATGTTGCCTACGGCCTCGTGCCATGCTACGGTCGAGCCGCGCGCCAGTTTCTTCTGCATAATGTAATCCAAGACCAGCAACGGCTGAAAATCGTTCGTATTGACATAGAACACGAAGAACAGGTCGTGGCCGTCGTGCAGGGTGTATTCGTCGGTGTAGGGTTGGCGAACCGAAACGTTGTAGTAAAGCGTCTTGTCCGCGTCCGGTGCGTCCTGTGCAGCGACCGTAAGCGGTAGTACATATTCCCCGGCGGCAAGTCCGCTTGCCGAGAACTTGATACGTTTCAATTCCGAGCGCTGCGTTGCGGCCGAGAGGTCGAGCGTCTTGCCGTCGGGAAACTCGTAATTCGCCTCCGGCAGCAGTGTGCGTTCGATTTCATCTCCGGCATCGTAGTCATTGAGCAAAGATGCATCGCACCATGCGTCGAGCGAATATCCCGCTGCCGCCGGCTGTGTCTGCCTCAAGTAGAAGTTCTTCGTCATAACCCCTCCTTCGGTCAGCAGCACATCGACCCTATTTTCCACGGAATTGCTGCTGCACAACATCACATGAACCTCTTCGATGGAACCTTTGTCGGGCAACTTCCCGCTTTCCTGCATCACGGGATCGGCCTCGCAGGCCGTAAGGCCCGCGAGTGCCGCCGTGCAGAGAAGCGTTACCACCCCTGTTTGCAAATCAAAAATCGTCTTCATAGTTACTCGTTGTTTTCGTTAAGTTTCGGGATCTCGATGCCCTGCGGCCAAATGATGTCGTACTTGGCGACGCCGTCGTTGCCGTACATCGAATAGTCCTTGACCGTATTTCCCGAGGCATCGTTGCATTTCCAATACCCCAAAAGCGTCGGATCGTTCTCCGGGTTTTCGATTTCATACATATTTTCCCAAATCTGTTCCGGCGTGCGGGCCACAGACCATACACGCGCCTCGGCGATCTTGCCGTTCAGAGGCCGATAGTCGTCGTAGGAGCGGCCGATGAAGAACTGATAGGCCTCGCTCAGGCCATCGTACCCCAGTTCTTCGTACTGGGCCTTGTCGCCCTCGGGAGCGGTGTTCCACAGGTCGTAGAGCGCCCGCATGGCCAAGTTGATGCAGTTCTTATCGTTCTGCGTCGTGATGCCCACGCCCGTGACTTCGCTCTGAATCTGCCCGTCGACGTAGATGCGGGCCGTGCGGGTATTCTGGTCGTAGGTGCAGGCCACATGGTACCAGCGCCCCGTTTCGAGATGCTTCATCGCGTCGCGTCCGGGAATCTTGCCGAAGCCCGAGCCACTGCCCGAACCGTCGAACTGCAACTGTTCGCGCTCGAAATTCGTATCGCCGATACGCAGCAGCAGGTACTGCTCAACGCCCATGACGGACGAGATGTTGACGGGATTGCCTTCAGTATTGGTTTTCACGAATTCGTCGATGTAAATCAGGGCCTCGTAGGTCACAGCCCGCAGGCCGTTCCAATCCTTGCTGCTTTCGGAATACTTATCGAGGGTCGGGAACTCGATCCAGTTGTCCGTAAGTTGTGCCGCGACGGTGATGGCCGAGGAGCGTTTGACGACGTAGTAAGCCACGTCGGAGCCGTGCAACACATCGATCGATGCGCTACCGATGCGTACTGGAACCAGATAGGTTTCGTCGATTGGCAAAGCTCCGGTCTGCTCATCTCCTTCTCCGGTGAGTTCACGGAGGCGCAGCGTGACAGCATCGGAGGTCGTCTTCCCTGCCGGAATGGTCACAGTTTCGGACAGCAAAGAATAATATTTTGAATCGAGCATCGTCCACTCCGTACCGTAACGGGCATTGTACGTCCCGACGAGCGACGGGTCGACCGTGAGCGTCACCGCCACATCCTGTCCTGCCGGATATGTCAGTACCGCCTGCAACGCGCAATCGTAGGTAGCCCGGGTGTTGCTGAAGGTCGTGAGCTGTGCGTCGCTCGTCGAAGCGACGTCGAGGTATACGACATTGTCGAACTTGTGATTGTCATCGCCGTAGTTCTCGCAGGCCGTGAAAGCCACGAGCGAAACGAGAACCGCCATTAGTATCTTTTTCATGTTCATGACTGTCTTTATTTAGAGGGGTTCAACGTTTGTATCGCCTGCCGGATGGTTTGGTAGTTCATCTCGGAATGGTAGTAATCTTCGGCAATATTGTAAGCCGCAAGCCCCGCATAAGGCCCGAGTTCGACGACGCGGCGCGACATTTCGTCGACAGCGGCGTGCTCGGTGCGGTCTTCATCGAACAGCGCCGCATTGATTTCGGCGGTCAGCAGCAGCCGATTGGCCTCGATGCCGGCATAGTTAACAGCGTGCAGGGCATGGAGTCTCACATCCAAAACATTTTCGAGTTTCTCCGTATCGAGGATGACGTAATCCATCTTTGCACGGTCGGTGGCAGCGAGCGACAGGGGATTACCCTCGAAAACGAGGAGCTGACCGTCAGTTCTGGCCGTGGCAAGCCTATCAATAATGCGAGCCGTGGCATCCGCAGCCAACGGGTCGGTCGTGAACGAGTAGCCGTCCATGCCATTGGCAGCAACGGCAACGACGACCTTATCCAAGTAGGCGTCGAGCGCCGCTGCATCGGCGAATTCCTCCGCACGAGCGGCATAGTCGATCTGATAGAGCACCTTCGTGCCTTTCTCGTGCATGACGGACATGTCCTCGGCGTCGAATTTCGAGAAGTTGTCGGCGTTGGTCAGCGTCACGATGTCCAGCGAATCCGGAAGGCAGCGCATGAAGTCCTGCTCTCCGGTCGCTTTCTCGGGAGAATTGTGCATGCGGGCATAGACGATGAAATGCTCCGACTGCTTGTAGGCCCTCAATGTCGCGGTGTACTCGGCCCATAGGGCAGGATCTTGCTCCCAAGGCTTTTTGACCGTACTGTCGAGTGCCTCCGTTTCCGTCCAGTCGCTGCACGAGACGAGCGACAGCATCGAAAACAGCGCCAGCAGCGTGAATATAAAGTTCTGTTTCATAGCTGTTAGTTGTTATAAGATTTGCAATCCCACCATACACGGGTTCCCATGACGTCGCCCGTGCGGTTGCCGTTCTGCTGCTCGCCATCGAGCGTCTGGATGGCCAACTGAAGGTTGGCGTTGTTCTGCTGGTACTCCTCGACGGGGTAAGGCAGGCGTCGTGCACCCTGTGCTACGTCCACCGTGCCGCCCGACTTGTCGGTGGGCACGGGCAGCAGTTTCGGATAGCCCGTGCGGCGGTGCTCCGACCACGCCTCGACGCCCAGCGGGAAGATGGCGATCCATTTCTGCACGATGATGCGTTCAAGGTTGCGTTCGAAGTTCTCGGCTCCGTCGACCCACGGAATCCCGATGTCGCTCTGGGCCATCGCGCTGTAGTTGCCGACAGGATCGGTGTAGGGCGCGGGCTTGACGTCAGTCTGGGCCAGATAGGCGTCGGCGCCGCTGGCACCGCGCTCCTCGAACGAAAGCCTTACGGCTGCTTCGTAGAGTGACCGTGCCGTTTCTTCCGAGCCCCAGCGCAATTCATATTCCGCACGCAGGAACGTTGCCTCGGCGGCATTGAACCATAGGTAGGGCGTATCGCTCGCAACGATCATATTCGAATACTTCGACACGGCCTGCGACTTGCTCGTCACATCGATGCCGATACGGATACCCACATAGTCGCCGACATCGTTCGCAAGGAACATCTTCTCCATACGCGGGTCTTTGTAGCCGTTCATGTAGCAGAGGATGTCGGCTCCGACACGGTGGTCGCCCCAGTCGTTGTAGATGAGCGTCGTGCGGTTCTCCGCGGCGTGCATCGCCGCATTGTCGGCATTGGCCTCGATAACACCTCCGGCAATAGCCTCGGCGGCCTTCGCACGGGCGACGTCGGACTTCACATACGACAAACGCATGGCCATGCGCAACTTGAGCGAATTGGCATATTTGAGCCACTGCGCGATATTGCCGTAGTAGACGCCGTCGTAGCGGCTCCACGCTTCGGCCGGGAGCGTCGTGTTGCGGCCCAGTATCTCGATAGCCTCGTCCAGCTCCTCGAACATCTTCGTATAGACCTGCTCCTGCGAATCGTACTCCACATAGACCGACTCGTTGCTCTCCAGCTTCGAATAGGGAATCGGACCGTAGGAGTCCGTCACACGGTGCATGATGGCCACTCGCAACAGGCGGGCGAAAGCGATGGCCACTTCGTCTTCCGTGCCGTTGACGATGCCCTTATAGGGGGTATAGGTCTCGGTGATGACGTTGGCGAAAGGCCATTTGCGCCAGTCGGCCGAGGGATTATAGGTCTCGAACTTGGTCTGCCATGTATCGACCGTAGCACCGATGTAACCGCCGAACGGCCCGCCCGAAAGCGATTCGTTGAACTGGTACATGTGCTCCTGCACGGGAATCACAAGACTCTGCAGCGACTTGAATTTCGTGCCGGTCTTGTAATTGAGGGCATCCATCTGTTCTTCCGTAACCTGATTGGGATTGCGGTTGATGTCCTCGAAATCACCGGTGCAGGCAGCCAATCCGAGCAGCGCGACCGACAGCAACACCGGCTGCCATCTCATATTGATCTTTCTCATAGTTTCTGCGCTTTAGAATTGGAATTTGACATTGAAACCGAGACTGCGCATCGAAGGCATCATGAAATAGTCGATGCCCTGATAGTTCAGTCCCGTCGAGGCGACGGCTTCGGGGTCGAACGGCGCCTTGCAGTAGATCATCCACAGGTTACGCCCTACGAACGAGACGGTCATGCGCATCTTGTCGCGGAACCATTTTGTCGGCAGGGTGTAACCCAGCGAAAGTTCTTGCAAACGGACGTTCGTCGCCGAATAGAGATAATATTGCGGCAGACCGGACTGCGAGCCGATGGCTTGGTACCACTTCTGCGCATCAACCATCTCACGGCCGTTAATCAGCACGCCGCCGGCATCACGTGCAGCGGCCGAAGCCTCCGAAACGCCGTACAGATCCAAATTGGCCTGCGTCGCGGAGTAGCAGACACCGCCCAGACGGGCTGTGAACAGCACGCCGAGATTGATGCCCTTCCAACTGAAATCGTTACGCCATGCGAGATTGGCATCCGGGAACACCGAACCTAAATAGATATCCTCACCCTCATCGGTAACCTGTAAGTTACCGGCATTGTCCACTTCGACATAGCCGTTTTCATTATACCGCAGATTGGACGTCGTATAAAGGTCTCCCAACGTACCGCCTTCTTTAAGAATATATTTCGCCTTGCCTAATCCCTTGATGTCGAGCTTGGTGAGATTCAGAGATTCGCCCGTCACGGGGTTTACGGCATTAGCCGCAAGTTCGCGGATTTCGTTCTTGTTCCACGAATAAGTGAAGTTCGTCGTCCAGCGAAAGTCACGCCATTGGTTATCGTACCCGAGCGAGAGTTCGACACCCGTATTGCGGACATGGCCGGTTTGCAGGTAGATGGTCGTATAGGACGACGAGGGCGGCAGCGACGGGTCGAAGGTCTGATTTTTCGTATCGGCCCGGTACCACGAAGCCGAAAGATTGATGTGTTGCCACAGACGGGCATCCAGACCCACCTCGTAGGTGATGGTGCGCTCGGGTTTCAGGTCGCCGATGGGATAGTGCGTCTTGTCTTTCCACACCTTGTTCGTGGCGTCGTATTCGTAGGTCGGAACCGTCAGGTGACGCGGGAACGGCATACCTACCGAAGCGATTGAACCTCGAAGTTTCAGATAGCTGATCGCATCCGGCATGTTGAATGTCGCCGTCGGAACCCACGAAAGGCCCACCGACGGGTAGAAGAACGACGACTCGGGCGAATTGGCCAGTTGCGAAGCCCAGTCGTTACGCCCCGTCACCGTGAGGTAAAGCATCTGTTTCCAACCTACCTCGACCGAGGCGAAAATCGACTGCGTCTGGTCGTGCCAGCCGACCTTTTCGGCACGTTTTTTCGTGTCATCCAGATCGAAAACATTGAATATGTTGGGAAGTCCGTTCTCCTGAATCGGCCCACGGTATGACAACTCATCGGTCTTGATATTGTTGATCGAGGCGCCGATATTCGCGTTCAGAGACCAATCCTCGCCGAAAGTCTTGTTAATGTTTACCATCAGATCGGCGTAGGTCTGCGTGTCGTAAGCACGGGCTTCGGTATAGTGGCCGTTTTTGCCGCCTTCCGTAATCGTGGTGTTCGACGAGGCATAGAGTTTTTGCGTGTAGAGCGAATTCGAATTATCAATGCGGACACGTCCGGCAACATTAAGCCACGGAAGAATGTCGTAGCTGGCCGAGAACGACAGCATATAACGCTTCTTGTCCGTATTGCGCAGGTTGCGGTAGTTGATCCAGTAGGGATTCTGCATGCGCAAATCACCGCCTTCCATATCCGCACTCCAGAATTGCTCCATGAGTTTCGTCCCTTCGTTGTAACGCTCGAAGCGACGGTAAAGGTCGAAATTCTCACCCCGCGGGAACAGGTAGGCCGGAACCAGCGGGTTCGAATAGACTCCCTGATTGGTCATGTTCTGGTCTTTCTGATAGATGTAGCTGGCGCTCGCATCGAGCTTGAGCCGGTCTTTCAGAAAGTACGAAGTGTTGCGGAACGTGAAATTGTAACGGTCGTACTCGTTGTTGGGGATGATTCCGTCCGAGTTGACCGAAGCTGCCGAAAAATAGGTCTGGTTCTTATCCGTACCGCCCGAAACCGTAACGGCGTTGGTATAGACATGCCCCGTCTCGAAATAGTCGTTCGGCGTATAACCGTAGCGGGCCGCCGGGAGCAGCTTCTCGCCCCAGCTGTAAATCCCCGAGCCGCTGCGGGTGCCGTTCAGGCCCGTGCCGTAGCGATTCTGGAACTCGGGCAGCACGAAAGGATTCAGGAATTCCGTATTGCTCGAAAGCGTAACCTTCAGCGCTCCAGCCTGCCCCTTCTTCGTCGTAATCATCACGGCTCCGTTCGCGGCTTCCGAACCGTAGAGAGCCGCAGCTGCGGCGCCCGTCAGCACCGACATCGACTCAATATCCTCGGGGTTGAGGTCTGCGATGGATTCCGTAGCACCGCGCGAATCGAACTCCGTACCGCCACCACCACCGAAGTTGTACATCGGAATGCCGTCGATAACGTAAAGGGCGTTCGAAGACTGCGAAATGGACTTGTTGCCGCGCAGTACGACCTTCGAGGCACCGCCGACACCTGACGATGAGGCGTTGATCGTGACACCGGCCACTTTACCCGTCAACGAGTTGATGAAGTTGGCATCCTTGACGGTTGTGATGTCTTCGGCCTTGATCTGCTGAACATTGTAGGCTACGGCCTTTTCCGAACGCTTAATACCAAGAGCAGTGACCACGACTTGTTCGATCTCGGCGGACGACTCCTGAAGCGTAAGGTCGAAAGCAGTACGGTTACCCACATCGACCACCAGAGTCTCATAGCCCAAATAGCTGACTTCCAATTGCCGGGAGGCAGCGGGGGGGGGTATCTGAAGCGAGAAAGAGCCATCGGAACCGCTGCTGATGCCGATTGAGGTGCCCCGGATAACAATGGTCGCTCCGACGATCGGGGAGCCATTGATATCGCGGATAGTTCCGGAAATGTCAACAGGGAGCTTTGCCTGTTTTTTTGAGAGAATGATGTTGGAACTACTGATCTGATAGGTGATGTCCGTCCCTTTGACCATTTGGTCGAGGGCTGCTTGCAAGGATTGGTTCGTCACATTTACCGTAACGAGCCTGTTAACATCTACATCATCATTGATTCCGAAAAGAAATTTTGTCTGTCTTTCAATCTCATTCATTACCTGCTTCATACGCACGTTTTCCATCTTGATGGAAACCTTCTGCGTCTGTGCCTGCACCCCAGTAACAGGGATACAGACGAGCGTAAGAACTAAAAGAAAAGACAGGCAGATTTGCTGAATAATCTTTTTATTCATACATTTGTCAAGTTTGGTTCAATGGTTGGGAATTGGTTAATATTCCTGATTGAACTATACGCCGGTGAGTGTTCGCCCACTCATCGGTTTTTCATATCAGGAAGCAAATGTTCAGAGTTGATAGTTCGTGGTTTACATCATAGGCATCTAAAGAATTTGAGATAAGTTAATAATTGGATGGACTATTTAATGATGATTACATCGGTAACAGCATCGTGTTCAAAGGTGAAATCCGAGGCGAGTTGTAGCATATGCAAAGCGTGGTCTATACCGTCCGAAACACGGATTTTCAAACTTTTGTATTTTACGACGGGCATGGTTTCGCGCCGAATCTCTATCTTCACGTTATAACTACGCTCCAACTTGCTCATCAGCTGCTCAAACGGCATTCCGTACACTGAAATAATACCATCCATCCACAGATAATCGTCTTTATCTTCAAGTTCTTGGATTTGAAACCCTCCATCTCGAAGATTGACGATATCGTTGGGCTGCAGAATGACGGATTCTCCGTTTTTTTTATTCGTCACGGCAACCCGGCCGCTAAACAGAGCTGTTGAAAAACGATTCTCCGCTTGGTTGGCGATTACATCGAAATGCGTACCCAATACTTCTACATCACAGGCAAAAGTTTCCACGATGAACGGGCATTCAGAGTTATGGGCGACATTGAATATGGCCTCTCCACTCAACTGGACACGCCGCTCCCCTTTTGGGAAAATCGCAGGATAAACGATGCGGCTCTGCGCATTAAGTTCCACGATGGAGCCATCCCCCAACGTTAGGCGAATATGCTGCCCTGCCGGAACCTCGACAGTCGTTTGCTGTTGTAACCACCGGTTCATGCGTTGACTCAAAAGCACATGGTCGACAGCAATTCCGAGCAGTAAAATGGCGGCAGCAACTCCGGCATAACGCAGCACTTTCGGCCATCCGAAACGTAGGAAAGAGCGTGAATTATTTATACCCGCCTCCGGATTAGGTGCACACATTATGCCCAATACATACAAATTATATGCTTTATCGAGAACTTTCTGATTCTTTTCCGGATCTTCGTTCAGCCAAGCCGAAATCATATCGGTTTCTTCCAAAGTCGTTTGCTCTGCGAAGAAACGGAATAACATTGCATCTGTAACCTTTTTTTCCATTCTGTCATAATATCGCATCTATTTATATAGTTCCACAACTCAATAAGATTCCCTCCTCTAAAATGCGTTTTTTTGCAAATAATTTTTTTTATTAAATTAACCTGTTGCAGGTCAATTATATGGGTAAATATTTTTTTTGCATTATAATCTTTTTAATTTTTTCTTATCTTTGTTCTTGGAATGAAACCGGATACTATCATACTGACCCAGCAGTCGTTCGACAAGTTATTTCGCCTATACCAGCGAAAACTATATGCTGTGGCATATAGCCTTGTACATGATGCAAATACGGCAGAAGATATTGTCCATGACAGTTTCATGACAATTTGGGAGAACCGGGAAACTGTACAGTTTACGAGCATAGAGGCCTATCTTTTCGGTGTCGTAAAAAAACGCTGTCTGAAATATCGTCGGGATAGATATACGGGGAAAGCCGTGTATGAGAAAATCCTGATGAAGGAGCGCGGAGTGATGGATTTTTATACCCGCACGATCGAAAGTTGCAATCCGAACGAATTATTCCAGCGGGAAATCATCGAGATATGCCGCAAACAACTGGAACAAATGCCGGAATTGACCAAACAGGTATTCATAGCTCATAAACTGGAGGGAAAAAGTTACAAAGAGATTGCTGACATGCTATGCATCAACCTCAAAAAAGTAGATAGGGAATTACAACAGGCGGCAATGAAATTACGCTTGTCTTTGAAGGATTATTTGCTCTTATTGCTATTGATAGTATATTCTGAAATATAATCGGCTGATCTGTTCTTGGGTCAAATTTTTCTCGTTTCTAATTTTAAGAAAAAATCAAAAAAAGAGCTTTAGGAGAGGGAATCTTATTGAGTTGTGGAACTATATATTAGATGGCATTGTTTTGTCGGATCTAATATATAGTATACAAAATGAATCAACTTACTCAAAACTCCCGACAATCGCTTTCTCCTCTCCGTTGGGTTCCGAGTTTGTACTTTGCGATGGGCCTTCCGTTTGTGGTTCTGAACATGGTCTCTGCGGTTCTGTTCAAGGATCTGGGGATCTCGGACGCACAAATCGCGTTCTGGACATCGCTTATCATGTGGCCGTGGACGATCAAATTCCTGTGGAGCCCCTTCTTGGAAATTTTCCGTACCAAAAAATTCTTCGTCGTCACGACGCAGCTCCTAAGCGGCATATTGTTCGGCCTTGCTGCTCTGTCGCTTCACCTACCGTCGTTCTTCGCCGTTACGATCGCCGTCTTTGCCGTCGTTGCGTTCAGCGGCGCCACGCACGACATCGCGGCCGACGGCGTCTACATGTCGGAACTCACGACGCAGGATCAGGCGAAGTATATCGGCTGGCAGGGTGCGTTCTACAACCTTGCGAAACTGGTCGCCACGGGCGGCC
>ENA-UOJC01003807-UOJC01003807.1-human-gut-metagenome-genome-assembly--contig:-C104-NODE-3807-length-13640-cov-12.795804_pt1 | contig 13640 bp, 7 predicted proteins | sample MGYA00242339_ERZ723886 | MGnify/ENA metagenome assembly ERZ723886 | reverse complement strand
GGCAGACCTCCGTTCTTTTGAAATTTTGAGAAAACCAAAATTTCAAAAGCGGAGGGGCGCGGGCGGGCGGCAGGACTACCGCCCAGCGCAGCATGTGTCTGCTTTTGCTGGAAACGGTGAGTTTCTGTCTGTGGAAATATGATATTCCATGACAGAGATGGTCACCTGAAATCAAAAAGGCGCAGATTTTACACAATTCGGTTGAATTCTGTAAAATCTGCGTCCTTTCGACAGTAAAAAATCCCGCAGAGACCAAAGCCTCTGCGGGATACAATATCAGGCACAATAATCGCGGATATGGAATCATCGTTTCATACCGTTGCGGGGCAGTCAGCCGTACTGTCAGTTGGCTGTCAGGTCCAATTGCGTCTGTCTGGGAAGTAGAACTTTATGCTGTTTATTTTTCAATACCAGATGCTGTGATTTTGTCCTTTCTCTGTGTGGCGACTTACTCTGCAAGTCCATATTTTGTTTTGATCCTATCGAGCTTTTCCAGCATCGGCTCTGCGCCAAGCCAGAGGAACACGAACGTTGCCATTGCGCGCACCAGATCGACCGGAAGGCCGGTGATGTAATAGCTAAGAATGATTTTCCAGTTGATCGTGTGCGCCCACATGAGGGCGGACGCGGGATTCATAATGCCGCCGTAGATGATCGTGGACGCGATTACACCGAAGATGCAAAGGCTGAGTCTGCCGCGCCGCAGAACACCCTTGCGGTAAAGGACACCTGCCAGCCAGCCGATGATGCCCATGGCAAACATCTGCCACGGCGTCCACGGGCCTTGGGAGAAGAGCATGTTGGACACCAGCATGGTCATGGCTCCGACCAAAAATCCCGTTTCGCCGCCGAAGGCCACGCCCGCCAAAATCGTCATGGCGACGACCGGCTTGAACTCGGGCAGCATGAAGAACACGGCGCGTCCCGCGACGTTCAGCGCAACCAGAACCGCAATCAGAACCAGCTCCCGTGCCTGCGGCTTTCTGCCCTCGAAAATCAGGAAGAACGGCAGCATACATTCGAGCAGAATCAGCAGCGAAATGACGTAATATTTCCGCCCTGCGAAGTAGTACACGCCGACAAACAGCGTCAGCGGAATCAGGAGCAGAATGAGCAGCGTTGCGAAGATCGTGCGTTTTTTCAGCTTGCGCTTTTCGAGCGGCGTTTGGATGAGATAATCCGGCCGGTCTGCCTTGCGGCTGATGGAGAGCGCGAAGACGAGCAGGGAGAGAAGCAAAATTCCGTAGAGCTTCAATTGGTCGCCCGCGAGGTTCGTCAGCCCGCCTGCATCCACGAGCTTTGTGAGGTCGGTTACGCCAATGGCCTGCACGATGAGCACCAGCGACGCAATACCGGACACGGCGGCAATCACCTTGCGCCAGACCGGGAGCTTTTTCATCGCCTGCGATTCTTTTTCCAGAGCAGGCGGGATGCGTTGGTATTCCGGCAGCGCCGGTTCCGGCTGGGCTGCGCCGCCGCAGGCGGCGATCACATCCTCGGGTGTGACCGCTTCGGGCAGTACGTCGCGCGCAATGCGGTTCGCAGCCGTCGTGTAGAAGCTGTTGCCGGAAAAGAACGTTTTTGGGGTAGATTCTGTGACGATATTTCCGTCAAAGAACAGGGCGCAGCGATCGGCGTATTTCGCACAAAATTCAATGTCGTGGCTGACCATGAGGATCGCCACGCCGGACGCTTGCAGCGTCCGCAAAATCTGCCCGAAAACCTGTTTGAACTCCGCGTCCAACCCCTTTGTCGGCTCGTCAAGGAGCAGAATGTCCGGATTCAGAAGCAGGATTTTTGCCAACGCCGCGCGCTGCTGTTCGCCGCCGGAAAGATCATAGGGGTGACGGTCCAGCAGCTCTGCCAGCTTGCAGAGGGAAACGACTTGGGCCAGTCTGTCAGATTTGCGCTCCGCTTTCGGGAGGATTTCCAGAAGATCTTCCCGGACGGTATTTTTCACGAACAGTGCCTGCGGATTTTGGGGCAGCATTCCGACGCTGCCCGTGATGGCAAGCTCGCCGCGATAGGCTTTTTTCAAGTTTGCCAGCAGCTTGAGCGTGGTCGTCTTGCCCGTGCCGTTGCCGCCGAGCAGCGTAAGAAATTCGCCTTTGTGCAGCTCCAAGGATAGACCTTTTACCACGTCGGGCAGGTCTTTGTCGTATTTGAACCAGAGTTCCCGCGCCGAGACGACGGTTTCGCCGTTCGGCGTGTTTTTCTTTTCTTCCGGAACAGGTCGCAACTCATGCGTTTTCGCATAATCGAGCAGCCAGTTTCGGCCGTCGCAGACGGAGATGGGGCAAGTCGCTTTGGAATCCGACGCTGCCCAGATGCGCATGGCGGCGGGCATGGCGAGGAACATCGCGTTCCCACTGCTTTTCAGCTCCGCGCCCACGTCCGCGGGTACGCCGGTGCAAAGAAGCCTGCCACCGTCCATGACCGCCACGCGCGACGCAAAACCGAACGCTTCTTCCAGACGATGTTCGGTCAGAATGATCGTCGTACCAAGCTCGCGGTTGATCTTGCCGAGGGTGGCAAGAAAATCGGACGCCGCAATCGGGTCGAGCTGGCTCGTCGGCTCGTCCAGAATTAAAACTTTCGGTTGAAGCACCATCACGGATGCGAGGTTCAAGAGCTGTTTCTGCCCGCCGGACAGCTCTGTGACCGACTTGTAAAACCATTCCTGAATCCCGAAAAACGATGCCATTTCCGCAACGCGGCGGCGAATGGTCGGCGTGTCATAGCCGAGGGATTCCAAGCCGAACGCCAGCTCGTGCCAGACCTTGTCGGTCGCGATCTGATTTTCCGGACTTTGCTGCACAAAGCCGATTGTTTCCGCCTGTTCGCGTTGGTCTAGGGAATCAAGATTTCTGCCGTCGAACAGGATCTCGCCGCTTCTGCGGCCATGCGGCGCGAGAACGGTTTTGAGCTGCCGCAGCAGCGTACTTTTGCCGCACCCGGAGGGGCCGCAGAGCACCAGAAACTCCCCCGGTCGGACAGACAGTGTGAGGTCAGAGATTGCCTGTTTTTCCTGCTCCGGGTATGCAAAATTCAGATGGTTGATTGTAAAGACTTCCACTGCCTGTCCTCCTTCCGATCAAGAATCACCGGCGTCAGCACCAGTGCGAGATAAACACACATGAAGCTCACGGTCATGGGGGTAAGCACAACGCTTTTCACGGTCGGATAGTAGCGGAAATACGTTCCGCCTGCCATCCAGCCGGAAAGGAGATACGCGCCGCAGAAGATCAGCCAAGCAAGCGCGGCCTTGTCGCGGTCGTCAAAACGATAGATCGAGAACGCCGTGCGCCCAGGCAGACCGTAGCCGCGCGAGCGCATGGAATCCGCTGTTTCAATCGCGTTCTCAAGTGACCACGTTACCATGATGGAGAAGATCTTGACGGCGTTCCCGACTCTTTGGAACACGCTGCCGTTTTTCGTATCTCTGCCGATGCACGCCTGCGCCTCGGAGACGACCTGCATCTGCGCTTTGAACTTTGGGATGAAGCGCAGCGCCATGGAGAGAACGAGCGACAGCGCCGGGATGACGCGGCCAAACAGGTACACAAACTTGTCTGAGGTCATGACCTCGTTGTAGCTGGAAAACCAGAGCACGACGCTCGCCAGCATAACAGCCGCAGCTGCGCCGTAGAACATGGACTCCAGCGTCAGTGGGTTTCCGGAGGGCAGATAGGTCAAAATCGTCGCGCCCTCATGGTTGAAGGCCGGATTGACGAGCGCGGCAAGCGCCGCCATGGGCAATAACCCCATGACGGCAAAGCGTACCGCTTTTCTGCCCTTGAGATAGATGTCATACGCCAGCGCGCCGGTCAGGGAAATCAGCAGATAGACCGGGTGCATCAGGCACATCGAAAAGAGAAGAACGAGCGCGTAATATAAAAAATTGATAATGGGATGGTAGCCGGAAAATGTATCTCTGTTTCTCATGCGTCACCGCCTGTCGCATAGCCGCCGCCAATGTCCTTGCCCAGTTCGCAAGTATATTCCCATTCCACAACGTCGCCGTCCTGAAGCTGGTAGCGGCTGCATCCATAGTTGGGAAACCAGTCATTGACCTTATACATCCAGCCGGACACCTCGCCGCAGTCAAATTCGTAGAGGTTGCCAATGCCCTCGATATAGGCAGAGTTATAGATCGGCGTCATGGAAAACTCCATGTGGAGCTTGTTGTCCTTGCAGACCTGTTGGAGCACATCAAAAACGCTTTGGCCCTGCTTGAAGGTGACCTCCACGGGCTTCAGCAGCCAGCCGTCCTCCGGCACAAGCTCCACCTTTTCCTTGTCGCACAGATCCATGTGCTCCAGGATCGACGCGCAGGAAATAGAGATCGTACAGGTGTATTCCGTATCGCTGACCGACACGTCCTGCGGCTCGACCGGCTGCGGCTTACCCTCCGGGACGGGGTCGGTCAGGTACTCATCCTGCCCCTCCTTCCGTTCGGGTTTCCCATAGCCGTTTTCCGCCGCGCAGCCGCAAAGGAGCAGGAGCGCCAGAAAAAGTGCGGCCAGTCTGTAAAACTGCTTCATTGCATCACATCCGTCATGTCATAGAGTGTGGTCTTGCCTGTTTCGGCGCGGTGGATCGCGGCCAGTGCATAGAATGCCTGCTCGGTCGCCATGCCGTCGTCGCCGCCGCTGCCGTCCAGCACATGCACGAACGCGCCGCTTTCCTGCGCAAAGCGCAGAAGCGCGTCTTCCACGGTAACGCCATTCTTCACGAAGCGCTCGTCGTCCAGCGGCACACCAAGCTCCGTCAGCGCCACGATCACCTGCGCGACCGATTCACTGTTACTGGAACCCCATGAAGTATATCCGCCGTCCGGCTCCTGCAAGGAGGAAAGAACGGCAAGGCCGCGTTCCACGGCTGCTTCAACCTCCGGCTGCTCGCGGTATTTGGCAAGCGCCTGCAGCGTCATTGCCGTGATGTCCACGTCCGGCTCGCCGCCCGTCAGCGTCCAACCGCCGTCCGGCAGTTCCCGCGTGAGCAGCTCGTCCACATACATCTGCCGTGTTGCCTGCACGGCGGCATCCGGGTTTTCTGGAATTTCATACTTTCCGCTGTCCAGCGCCAGCAGCGCGAAGATCGTGCCGTTGATGCCCTGTTTTGCGACCTGTTCAAAATCCGCAAGCGGGCGCAGCAGGTTGAATCCGGCCACACTGGCAGGATCTTTTCCAATGGCGGTCAGCGCCAGCACGGTGCGGGAATACTCGGTGTACTTCCGCTCACTGAGTATTCCGTTTTTCTCGCGGACTGCTGCTTCTACATTTTTGTAATAAGTATCGAAGTATTTCTGCGAAACCTTTACGCCGGAGCGTGCCAGTCCGAAAATCAGCCAGTCGCCGCCAATGGAACCTGCCCCCGGCTCAGCCACCTGCGCTTGCAGGTAACAGGCCGTTTTTTCAAGCTGCGTTTCCGGTTTGCCGCAGGCGGTCAGGGAGAGCAGCAGGGAAAGCAGAAGCAGGAGCGTAACAGTTCGTTTCGATCCAGTTTGTCTTTTCATTTCTCTGCCCCCTTAACTGCGCGCGGTTTTCAGGGCAATGCGGGCGATGATCGCGGCGGCTTCCGCACGGGAAATATTGCTGTCCGGTGCAAAGCGGCCGTCTGTGCCGCGCCCCTGCAGCACGCCTGCCCGATAGAGCAGGCGGATCTCCGCCGCATAGGGCGCGCCATCCGAAACATCCGGGATTTTTACATCGGTATGCAGAGCTTCCAGCTCTGTTTCCGGCAGCGCGTGTGCAAAGACATATGCCATCTGCGCGCGGCTTGCTGCCTGCTGCAGGTCTGCAAAGTCCTTCGCGCCAAGAATCCCGCTGAACACCGCATAGGTCAGATAGGTGTCCCACCAGTGTTCACCCTGCTTCTGGTCAAATACATATCCGTCACCCATGTAAATGCTGTGGGTGACAGCTGCCATTTTGACCACCTCGGCCAGCGTAATGCTGTCGTCTGGCGCAAAGCAGCTGTGGCCGCGTCCTGCCATGATGCCGAGCTGGACAGCCTGACGGACAACGCCCTGCTTCTGCGTGCCGTACCACTTGCTTTCGTCCACATCCGAATAGCCGGGATAGGCATCAGCAAGCAAGAAATTGTCCATGGAGGTCGTGCCGGTTTTGCTGTTCGATGTCTGACCGGAACCTTGGCCCTGATCTGGGCCTGCCGAGGGTGTCTGCTGGGGTGCGTCAATTGTCAGCGTTGCAGGCGAATAGCTCGCAGAAAGCGCATTTTGCTGTTCATCCGCAAAGGCGAACGGTTTGATGGCAATGCTCGTGCTGCCACCTGCAGCAGATTCCTTCACCGAGAAAGTCATGGTAAAGAGAGTTCCGTCCTTCTTTACATTCTGCGTATGGATGGCCGAAACATAACCAAGCAGCGCACTTGGATTCTCTTGGTCGATATACTGCAGATTCACAACAGCCATGCCGCCGCAGAGGTATGGGCTTTCTGCTGTGGAACCGTCCGGAAGCGCAAGTTCCTGCTTCGTCTGAATAGAATCCAGCGTAAGCACGCTGCGGTCATATTCAATGCCGAAGTCAAAGTTGGTAAAGCCCGGATTTCCGGCAATCTCCACATTAAAGGTGACGCTCTGACACGGCTTTGCCGTGCTGTCGCCCTGTATGGATACCACACAGGGCGAGGCCGCAAACGCACCAACGGTAAGCGCCGCGACAAGCAGCAGGCAGAGAATTACTGATCTCAGTTTATGGTGTTTCATGTTTTATCCCTCCACTGGGAACTTTGTAATGAGCTGTGCGGCGTAGCGCAGGATCAGAACAGCATCCGTCGAATTGATCTTCCCATCGCCGTTCACGTCCGCGGCAGCCGTGTCAATGTCCACGCCGAGCTGTGCGGCATAGCGGAGGATGAGAACGGCGTCTGTGGAGTTGACTTTCCCATCGCCATTTACATCGCCCCATGTGACTGTGCCTTCGCCCACGCGGATCTGTACGGTTGTCGTGATTGCTGCGATTGTGCTGCCCGCAATCATTGCGCTGCCGATTGGAGAATTGCGGTACATAATCTGATCGCGGCCAAACTCCAGAGAGATTTTCGTTGTTCCATTCTTCAGAGGTTCCGACGACGCAGACACCATATCCGTCACATCGCGCGTTGAACCGTCCAAGAGCGTAGCCGTCACGACCATGCCGGTTTTGTCAAAGGTTTCACCGGCTTTGTATTGCGTCTTGTCCGGCTGCTTTGTGACCTCGATCTTCTCAATGCTTCGACCAAACGCCATCAGATAACCGGAGTCATTTTTGAAATAGATCGTGCCGTCGTTGTCCGCGATTGGGCTGCAAATGGCATACTGCGCCTGTTTGTCGAACGGTGTAAACAGTGCATAGGGGGTTCGATACGTCTTCTCGTTGAAGGTTTCCGATGTCAGATAGCCCGCTTCCGGCTGTCCCGCCTTATCACGCAGAACGCGAAGCGTTCCCGGCGTGTAATTGTCGATAAAGTAGACATAGACGTATCCGTTCTCCGACTCATAGGCCGTCGTCAACATACCACTCGTCTGCGGATATCCCTGTGTCGGCACACTATACGCAATTTTCCAGTTTTCCAGGTCGATGACCGTGATGTTGTGACCGGAATACTGCGTAAACTGCCCCGTGCCGCTGACACCGATATACGCACGGCCATTATAGACGACCGGCGTGGAGGTACTCATCGGCGGACGGGCCGGATCGTTTGCACCGTTGTCCAGTTTCAGTCCGTCACATGCTGTAATGGCGTAGCTGCCGTTCTGCGCTTCAACCTTTGCGCGGTAGAACGTGCCGCCCTTGGAGGTAAAGTAGTATGCCTTTGTTACACTGTCATAGCAGATCGTGCTGCGAATGTCACCGTCTAGACCGCTCCTGGAGTCCAGCACTTTACCGGTCAGTGGGTCAAACAAGTAAAGATAGGAGTTCTGATTCTTGCCATCATCTGTTCCGACCATGATGAAGTCATTACAGGCATAAGCGCCGGCCCAATAGAAGCCGCCGTCCTGCTCATGCCGCCAAGTCGCATGTTTCGCTTCCGTCGTGCTTGACGGATCCTCGTCCGTCAGACTGATGCACACGAAACTGCCGTCCAGCACTTCGCCATTCCAGAAACCTGTGTAGGCGTAACCGTTCAAAATTGCGATTGGGCAGTTTGGCTGCCCGCCCAGCGGGTCGGTGTACAGCCACAGGGATTCCAGCGTCTTCGCGTTGAACGCCTGAATGCGTCCATTGGACAGACCAACTAACAGAACGCCATCTGCATAGGTTGGGCCATTGATGGCGAAGCTGGACGTTCCAGCCATATCGCCACTCGCTTCTATTGCACCGGTTGCCTTATTCACGCGGTAAATATGATTACCAGCATAGACGACCAGGCAGTCGTTCACAAGGATGGGGCTGCTGACCGCACCGGTGTCCCAACCTTTGCCCAGCGGAGAAGCCCAATACAGCATACCGTCCAGCGCACCGAGCGGTGTCTTTGCACTTACGACGCCGTTGTTGCTGTCCGCGCCGCGGAAATTTGCCCATTCTGCGTCAAGCTCAACGATGCTAGAGTTCACAGCCGCCTTTTGCAGCGTGACCGACACCGCTGAGAGATCCGTATAGGTATCGTCTCCGAACGTCAGGCTCGTTTTTCCGTCCTCTGTGGTCAATTCCATGCTCCCGCTTTTGCCTACATATCCGGCTTTTGTAAAGGAGCAGTCGTAGGTAAAGCCCTCGGAAAGCGGGAAAGACCCATCGTCATTCGGCCAGACGCGGTTATGACTGACAGTTTCATACAGATAGACCTGCGTGTCAGCCGGCTGGAGTTGGAACCGCACAGCAGTCGTCGCAGCTTTTTGTACCGTGATCGTATATTCCGTTTTGGCCTCCGGTGCGAACTGGTTCGTCACCGTAATGCGGATGGTTTCCTCCTGCTCCGTTCCGTTCAGCTTCAGCGGAACATTTTCCAGAGAGGAGAGCGACGTGCCGTTCAGCGCGACTTCGTATCCCGTCGTATCGTCGCCATAGCGCGGCGCATCTGTATGTAACTGGAACGTAAGGTTCAGCAGGGATGCCGCAGCAGGGATCAGGATCGAATACTCCGACTGTTTTCTATTGAAGCCGGTTAAGTCGCTGTCCTTCTGATTCAGCAGGATCTGTCTGTTCTGCATACTTACTGTTACATTCTTAAGGCTCAGAATACGCTCGATGTGCAGAATGTAATCCACATAATAGGTCACGCCGTCCGACGTATCCGTGTCCGATACACGGAACGTCACTGTATTGCCGTAGGCGCTGCCGACCAGCAGCGCTTCCGGGAGACGGGTACCTGTTATTTTTCCGTCCGTAATATTCTCCTGACACAGGATACTGCTGTCACGTGCGCTGCTTTGGCAGGCATAAAGTGCAGAACACGCTCCCTGCGCGAGGTCTACCCATGCATACAATGCGCTGGAAGCATCTGTTGTCTTCAGTGTGTATTCGTGGGTTTGCTTGTCAAACGCCGTGTCCAGCTTCAGATTGCCGCGTGCTGTCTGACTTGATGTGTCGCCAAGGTCAAGGGTCTCCAGCCAGTCCTCCTGCTTGATCGCTACATCAATGATTGGGGACTTGCCGTCCTCCGTAACCAGCGTAAAGGTTTTCTTTGCATGGTAATAGGTGCCCTTCGTTGCGACATACGAGTATTCATCACCCGGCACAAGCGTGTAGAGATAATTAAGCGTATTTCCGTCACCCAGCGTCATGGTATAGGCCAGCTCTTCCCCGTTTTTGTTCACAACGGTCAGTGTTACGCCGGAAGCCGTAATAAACGTGACTTTCGTTCCCTTGCCCGGCTGGATGGTCAGCGTGTAGGTCGTCGTATAGTTTCCGGAGGAAACCGTGATCGTGACTTTCGTTTCGCCGGAGATCGTCACGGTCGCACTGCCGTCTGCGTCCAGTTTGTTTCCGTTGACCGTGATGGACGACCCGAAGACTGTGGCGGTCGGATAGATTTTCAATGCCTGTTCGGAATCGAGAATCTTATAAGTATACTCCGTCTTGGTGCTGGAGAAGCTCTCCGTTGCCGCCTGCGCCGTGCCTGCCGCGTTCGTGACGCGCAGACTTCCCAGCGTCGGCATGCGGTCAAGCTGGAGCGTCAGGTCCATGCTCTGTGTATAACCGTCAGACCCGGTCTTGCTGGCGCGGAGAATGACCGTATTGCCAGCCGCGCCGCGGGAGAGCGCATTGTCAATGCTGGTCGCGGTGGACTCTGCCGGAATGTCCTTTTCTCTGGCCGTACCGCTTACGTCCGTGTAAACAGCCTTGACCTTCGCGCCGGTTCCGCTGGTGCTCAGCTTAAAATACGGATACAGCCGTCCTGTAAAGCTGTCCGGCACCTGTACGGTCGCGGTATGATTTTGCAGCGTATATTTGTAGCGGTTCGTATCAAAATCCGCGTCGTAGCCGCTGGAAATTTGCAGGCTGTCCTCTTTGAACCAGTCTCCGGTGGGCAGGCTGGCATTTACCGTCATTGCGCCGCTGACCGTGATCTTGCCGGAAACCATCCGATTCTCCTGTCGGACGTAGAAGGTATAGCCGTCCGCCGGAAGCTGGAGTTTTCCGGTGTGACCGGTATCCTCGAACTGCTTCCCGTAGTCATTGACCGCGGACACGGTATACTCGCTGCCGGAATAACCGGAGAAGGTCACGGGGTATGTGGTGTTCTGCCCGGCTTTATAGGCATCGATCTTTGCTGTGATCGCAGCTGCATAGCTCTGCGCGGTCTCACTGGCAACGCCCAGATAGCCGTTCAGCGCCGTCTGGTATTCCTCCGCTGCGGCATTTTGCACGTCGGTGTCTTCCGTCAGATAGTCCGCCATGACCTGCATCAGCGTTTGCAGGCCGGAGGACGGCGTGCTGTTCGAGGCTTCACTAAATCTGAAATGCGTCACGGTATTGGCGGCGCTGTCAATGGAAACGTCACTTGGCGTACTGCCGTAGATATAGTTGCCGTTGACACCCTCGATCGTTGTAATAAAGCCGCTGCTGTTGCTTTCCACAAAGTTATATTGGCTTGCGTACAGCGCCTGCCGGATGGTCTGTCCATCTGTAAAGGCGATCCGCGTCGGCGCAATGAGCAGCTTATTTGCTGTTTCGGCAGAGAAGTAGAAGTAATTGTTTGCATTGACCGCCTGTGTTGAAATTGCGGCTTCTTCCACAGGCTCCTCTGCAATTTCTTCCGTGCCAGTGTCCTCCGCAGGCACGGTATCCACGGTTTCTTCCGCTTCAACCGGCTCTGCATCCGCTGCCAGTACGCTGAGCGGCAGGCAGGACAGGAGCATTGCCAGCAGGAGCAAGGCAACGGTCATTCGTTTCAGTTTCATAGGGTTACCTCCCATCAGTAGAGACAATTCAGCCATTTCAGCCGCAGTTTTTTCGGCCAGTTTGTGTGGGTTTTCAGGCTTTCCAGCGTTGCGTCGTGGAACGCCCGCATTTCTGTGAGCTGCTCCGGCGAGATCGCACGGCTGGAAAACAGCGCTTGTGCGTTATACATGGTCATATCGTGCAGCTTCGCGGCATACTCCTCGCCAAGCTGCTCCTTTGCCGTTTCACAGAGCTCCAGCATGGAACCCGTGCCGCGTTTGAGGCCCATCGCGGCCAGCAGCGCCGCGCAGTCTGCAAACAGGCAGGCGGCTGCGGCGGACGGATCTTTCTGCGTGAACGTTTCGTTCCGCTTTTTAAGGATGACCGTATGACGGATGAAGACAGCCGCAAGCAGCAGAAGCAGCAGCACCGCAATAAGGATGATCCAGAACGCGGGCTTGTGGAGAAGCCCTGTCCGCTGGCCGCCGTCCGGGGTGTTGTCCTCCGAATTGTCCAGCTCCGCGTCGTCCTGTTCCAACTCCTGTCCCTCCGTTACGCGCGGGCCGTCGCCGTTGCCTTCCTTGCCCGCGCCGACCGGCTTGATGCCGCTCTCGGTCTGCTCGGCAGAGAGGTCTTCGAGGCCAGGCGTCAGCGCCAGCGGCAGCCAGCCGATGCCGTCCTGATACACCTCCACCCATGCGCCCGCGGCGCTTACGTCCACGTTCACCGGCTCGTTTTCTGCGGCCTTGACCGTATAGCCCTCGACATAGCGGGCGGGGATGCCGTAATACCGCAGCGCCAAGGCCGCGACGGTTGCGTACTGGTACGTCGTGCCGTCCGCCGTGTCAGTCAGCGGCAATGCGATATCGCCGCTTCCATCAAAGCACAATTCCAGAAACGCCAGCGCCGCCGTCTGCGCCTGCTCTTTCGTCGGGCTGTCTGCCGGGCCGTAGCTTTCACAGCATTGATCCAGCACTGCGCCGAGCTGCGCGCGGAACTCCGCGGGAACGGTCAGCGCGTAGGAATACACAAATTCCCGGTACGCGCTTTCCATCTGTAAGTACGATTTCACGCCGTCCGACGTGTCATTTTGCAAAAAGTCCAGCAGCTCCGGCAGCAGCGTCTGCGCATCCGAAACCGTCTCATAGGAATACCTGCGTTCACCGCGCAGACCGCTCGTTTCGACTGCGGACGGCTGGATTCTGTTTTTTGCCAGACCTGCGCGTTCCGGAAGAATCGTGCACGGCTCGTAGCGGTACAGACTGCACCCGGTAAGATTCTGCACACTGACGCTGCCGGACTGATAATTGCCCATCAGCCGCGCAGCCGTTGCCAACTGGCTTTGCGGATAGAAGCCGGACTGATGCAGCCAGTAAAAGAGGTCTTTTTCCTCTGCGGCGGTTTCCGCGTCCAGCGCAGACCATACTTCATTTTCGTAGGTATCGCCGACGAAGCCGCGCAGATAGAGCGTCTGCGCCGTATCCGCCGTGACGGACAGGATGGTGTCCGTGCTTTCTGTCTTTGTGACCGGTTCGGACAGATCGCCCTCCGGCAGAAGTTCTTCCACTTTTTCGTAGCGCCAGTGATGCAGAGTGTCTTTCGCATTTTCCGAAAGGGCCTGCATCGTGCCTGTTTGCAGAGAAATTGCGGCTATGCCCGCCACGATCACGCCCACAATCAGGAAGCTCGCCGCCGAGACTGCGTTTTTGTTTTTCTGCCATGTCAGCATCAGCAGAGCAATCGCTGCCGCAGCAAGGAGCAGGATACCCGGCTGCACGAATGCTGCCGCTACGCTCAAGGCTGCTAATAGAACTGCCGTTAATGTCGGTACGCGCGAGAGCGCGACACTCACCATCGCAAGCAGAATACCTGCCACGATCCCGGCCAGCCAAAGGCCGGTGTCGTCCGTTTCGGCCAACGGCAGGAGAATGCCTTTTTCCGCTGCCCAAAGGTCACGCAGCGTATTCCATGCCGCGCCGAAGCCGTTCAGGAGCGGATTTCGCGCGAACAGGACAACGAGCAGCAATGCCGCCAGCAGGATGGGGAACAGCAGCTTCGTTTTTCTGAAATGTCGGATAACCGCAGCAGCGATGCAGGTCAGAATACCTGCCCCAAGCAGCCAAAGCATTGCAGAAAAGCCGCTTACCGTGTAACCAATCGCGGCAAACGCGAGGAAAATCAGGATGCTGGCAAGCAGATCAAAGAGCGTACTTTTCTGATTGCTGCTTTCCCGATAAACGCCGGCTCGCAGGCCGGTATTTCTTTTGTTCTTCATAGCCTGCCCTCCTTACAGTTCCAGCTCGGAGAGCTGCG
>ENA-UOJC01003806-UOJC01003806.1-human-gut-metagenome-genome-assembly--contig:-C104-NODE-3806-length-13641-cov-14.301634_pt1 | contig 13641 bp, 10 predicted proteins | sample MGYA00242339_ERZ723886 | MGnify/ENA metagenome assembly ERZ723886 | reverse complement strand
AGCAGACTTTTATCTCGCAGTTGAAAAGCGGAGCCTTGGGAGCGAGAACCATTGATGAGGGAGCGATGGACGAGAAATCGGGCATGAATTTTTCCGAGTACATGGCTATTCTCTCCGGCAATACCGACTTGCTTGACAAGGCGAAGCTGGAGAAGAAGATTGCTTCTCTGGAGGGTGAGCGCAAATCGTTTAACAAGGGCAGACGCGAAACCGAACGGAAACTTGAATCCAAAACCGCCACATTATCCGACTCGATAGAGAAAGCCAGGGGTATGACGGAAGACTGGGAAAAGTTTACGGCAGCGGTACAGACCGACAAGGACGGCAACCACCTGAATCCGATACGGGTGGACGGACTGGAACAGACGGATGAAAAATCCATCGGCAAACGCCTGCAGGAGATAGCGAAGAATGCCACGACCGGTGGACAGTACAAGCGTGTGGGCGAACTGTACGGCTTCCCCATCAAGGTGGTCAGCGAAAGGACGCTCAAAGAAGGTCTGGAGCTTATCGACAACCGCTTTGTCATAGAAGGCAATTACAAGTACACCTACAACAACGGGCATTTGGCAATGGCTGATACACATGCCGCCGCCACGAACTTCCTGAACGCACTGGAAAGGATACCGGGTATCATCGACCAGTACAAGGAAAAGATCGCCACGCTGAAGCGTGAAATCCCGCAGTTGCAGGGGATAGCCGGGAAGATATGGAAAAAGGAGGACGAGCTGAAAAAGCTGAAATCCGAACTTGCCGCACTGGACCGCAAGATACAGCTGGAACTGGCTCCCGCCCACGTAGGAATGCCTGAGCAAGGGCAGGAACAAAGCGACGGTCAGGAGGTGATGAAAGTGGAGAATGTGCCGAAGCCGAACATCACTGCCAATAAGTTCATCCGTGACCATATTATAATAAGTAGGCCGGGGATTGATCACAGGGAAGCCTGTGGCGTGAAGTTGTAAACGAGAAAGTAAAAGGAGCCGATAATGAGCTATTTTATTATCGGTTTCTTTTTAATGTTAATACTCTGTTTTGCCTACGAAGTAAAAGGGTATCGCGCATCAAACAATGAGTTGGCAGTTTCGTGGAAGCATTTGGAGTAATAAGAGTTTTTTCTCGTACCTAGCATCATAGAGTATTAGGTAAAATCCCTAAAAATAGGTATTGCAGCAATCGAAAAAACTTCGTACCTTTGCAAAAAATTAAAAACAGACATTGTTCATTATAAATGCAAGTGCTGAAAGAGGACATACGGGGTCGAATATTGATGGTTGCCAGACAGCAATTCGAAAAGAAAGGTTATTCCAAAACTTCCATGCGCGAAATAGCGGAGTTGGCTGAGATTGGTGTCGGAAACATCTATAACTACTTCACGAATAAAGATGAATTGTTCCGTGAAGTAGTCCGTCCTGTCTTGTGCGCTTTGGAAGCCATGTTGCAGGAACACCATGGCATACGGGGCGAGGATATTATGATGATGCGGTCGGAAACATATCTGAAATCCTGCATAGACGAATATGTTTCGCTGATTGACAAGCACCGCGCACTGATGGGAATCCTGTTGTTCCGTGCGCAAGGTTCTTCGTTGGAACGCTTCCGCGAGAACTATACCGACCGTTCTACGGAATTGGTCAAGGCATGGTTCGCATCCATGCAGCAAAAGCATCCCGAAATCAATACAGCGGTGTCCGACTTCATCATCCACCTGCATACGGTATGGATGTTCACGATGTTCGAGGAACTGCTGATGCACTCCGTACCCCGGCAGGAGATGGAGGCTATCCTGCATGATTACATACTGTTTGAAATTCAAGGTTGGAGGGCAATTATCAAAATATGAGATACAAGCAATGCACATACAGACAATCAGTCGCGTCAGGACGGCTGGCAGGGAGGAAATCTTCACGGAGGTTTCCTCCTTTTTTTATGAACAAATCTGAATATCGTTCACTATTAAAATAGAATAAAGATGAAACACGAGTTTAAGAGCACTGTGGCGGAAACACTGCTTATTCCGCTATATATGAGAGCCAAAGAAAGCCGCCAAGACAATCCCATCCTGTATGACAAGGCAGCGGAACGGCTGGCGGACAGTCTGGAATACGATTACTCCCAATTCGATGGAGCAAAGCTGAGCGAAGTGGGATGCGTGGTGCGCGGATGGTATTTCGACCGTGCCGTGCAGCGGTTTATTGAAGCGCATTCCCGTCCGGTTGTGGTCAATGTGGGATGTTGGTTGGATACCCGTTTCCAGCGTATCGGGGACGGGAAAGCGGTCTTTTACGACCTTGACTTGCCGGAGGTCATCACCCTGCGCCGGGAATTGATACCCGAACAGCCGGGCAATGTCTATATCGCGGCGTCCTTGCTGGAAACCGACTGGATGGACGACCTGCGCCGGAAGCATCCCGACGGGGAATATATCTTTATCGTGGAGGGCGTGCTGATGTATTTTTACGAGAAACAAGTGAGAACATTCCTGCATCACGTGGCGAGCCGCTTCGGAGGAGGCGAACTGTGGTTTGACGTATGCGGCACGATGATGAGCCGGCACGGAGTAAAGCCCGATTCCCTACGCAAACACGAGGCTCAAATCCGTTCCGGGCTGAGCGATGGGCATTTAGTAGAACAATGGGAGCCAACCTTACAACTCATCGAACAAGCCAACTACATGAAGTTTTTCCGTCCGCGCTGGGTATTCTTCTTCGGACAGATATTGGGGAGAATGACGCGGCTGTGCTATAAGTTCAGTTCGTTGCTGGGGTATAGAATCATTTCAAAATAACGTAATAACAATGGAAAAGTCAAAAAAGAAAGAAGGTTTGTCTCGACTGTTCGAGATAGCGGGACAAAGGAAAGGTCTGCTTATATTGGCAGGTCTGCTGTCGGCTGGCAGCGCAGTATGTATGCTTGTGCCTTATTGGGCTGTTTATGAAATCTTAAAAGAGCTGTTATCTCATGGCGTAAACCCTGCCGCTTCGGACGGAACGTATATGATGCGCTGGGGATGGATAGCCTTCGGGGGGCTTGTTGGCGGATTGGTATTGCTGTACGCAGCCCTGATGTCCTCCCATGTGGCTGCTTTCCGCATCCTGTATGGGTTGCGTGTCCGCCTATCCAAGCATATCGGGAAACTTCCTTTGGGATATTTGAACAACACTTCCACGGGAGCCATCAAGAAAACGATGGACCAGAACATCGAAAAGATAGAAGGTTTCATCGCCCACACCATCCCGGATTTGGTCAATGTAGTGGCTACGGTGGCGGTGATGCTGGTCATCTTTTTCTCTTTGGATGTGTGGCTGACGGTGGTCTGTCTGGCGGTCGTGGTGATTAGCCTTTTCCTGCAATTCTCCAACTTCATGGGGAAACGGGCAAGGGAGTTCATGGCTATCTATTACGATGCACAGGAAAAAATGAGCGCATCCGCCGTGCAATATGTACGTGGAATGCCCGTGGTCAAGATTTTCGGGCAAAGTGTCCGCTCGTTCCGCCAGTTCAATGCCGAGATTCAGGCATACAAGACATTCGCCTTGAAATGTTGTGACACGTATCAGAACGGGATGATAGCATTTACCGTCTTGCTCAATTCGATGGTGACGTTCATCCTACCGATGGGCATCTTGCTAATGCAGACCAGTCCGCAATCGCTTTCATTGGCTGTGGTGTGGCTGTTCTTTATCATCATGGGGCCGGGTATGGCTTCACCTGTTTACAAACTGACCTTTTTAGGAGGCAACACACGCGACATCAACGAAGGGGTAAACCGTATTGACCGCATATTGGAAAAGAAGCCTGTGCCGGAGCCGGAACATCCGCAAGTGCCGACCGCTTACGATGTGGAGTTTCGTCATGTGTCATTTTCCTACGAAAACACGGAACAGGGAACACGGACGGAAGCCCTGCATGATGTCTGTTTCATAGCTCCGCAGGGAAAGATAACCGCCCTTGTCGGCCCGTCGGGAAGCGGCAAATCAACGGTTGCCAACCTGATACCCCGGTTCTGGGATGTGGAGCGAGGGGAAATCTGCATAGGTGGTGTGGATATACGCCGGATAGCTACCGCAAAGCTGATGGACATGGTTTCATTCGTGTTTCAAGACACTTTTCTTTTCTACGATACGCTGTATGAGAACATCGCCGTCGGTTCTCCTGATACCACAAAAGAAAAGGTGATAGCCGCTGCGAAAGCTGCCCAATGCCATGACTTCATAGAGCGTCTGCCGCAAGGCTACGAAACACGTATAGGCGACAAAGGGGTGTTCTTGTCCGGCGGCGAAGCCCAACGGATATGTGTGGCCCGTTCCATATTGAAGAATGCGCCGATACTGGTACTGGACGAAGCGACAGCTTTCGCCGACCCTGAAAACGAGCATAAAATGCAGATGGCTTTGCAGTCGCTGATAAAAGACAAGACGGTCATCGTGATTGCCCATCGCCTTTCGTCCGTCATTTCCGCTCATCAGATTGTCGTTTTGAAAGAAGGGCGCATCGTGCAGTGCGGAAAGCATGAACAACTGTCCGTGACAGAGGGCATATATAAAAATATGTGGGATGCCTATACGAGCGCATACCATTGGACGTTGAACAAAAACTAAAAGCAATATGAGAAAAAAGAATTTCTTAAACAAGGTCTTGCAAAACACAAGCTGTCCGCAAGGATTCTGGGGACGGATGATTTTGCGGGGAATGAATTGTTTTCATGCATCTTTGGCTAATCGTGGCATGATGCAATTGGAATGGCAGCCTGAATGGAATGTACTTGATATAGGCTGTGGCGGCGGTGCGAATTTGAAACGTCTATTGAATTTATGTCCGAAGGGAAACATCTACGGCATAGACCTGTCAGAAGAAAGTGTCTCATTCGCCCAAAAGTACAATGCAAAAGACTTGGATAAAAGATGTTTCATACAACAAGGAAATGTCTGTTCCTTGCCTTATAAAGAAGGAGCATTTGACGCTGTAACAGCTTTTGAAACAGTCTATTTCTGGTCGCCTATAAACAAGGCGTTGTCTGAGGTGGCACGTGTACTCCGAAAGGGAGGCTGTTTTCTTATCAGTCTGGAAGCGAGCGACCCCGAACTTGGGAAAATGTGGACGGAACGGATAGACGGAATGGTGGTTTATACTCCGGCAGAATTGGAAGAACGGTTGTATGAAGTCGGATTCTCATCTATCAGAACAATCCGTAAGAAGGGAGAAATACATATTATAGCACATAAATGAAAGAATTTAGAATATGAATGCAATCAAAAACATAACAATAGGTCATACTGAACGGCTTTACAAGCCTGTGGGTTACACCATGCTTGCCAATTTTGTCAATATCGTGCCATTTTGCCTTTCCATAGAGGCAATACGCATTATTTTCAATGCATTTGACGGGAGCGGACAACCGCTCGACACGACCCGCTTGTGGTGGATATTCGGCGTTATGGTTGTTTATATGCTGGTCATGGCTTTGGCGGAATGGGCATCTTACCGTGCCAATTTTCGTGGAGCATACGAAATGAGTGCTTCGGGACGCTTGTCGCTGGCAGAACACCTGCGGAAACTTTCATTGGGTTTCTTGTCAAGGCGCGACCCCGGCGACTTGTCCTCCATGCTTATTACGGATTTCATGATGGCAGAAACGGGAATTTCTCACCATCTCCCCCAATTGATGGGTGCCGTGGTAATGCCTGTATTGGCTTTTGCTTCATTGATATGGATAGATTGGAGAATGGCGGTCAGTATGTTTACCGCCTTGCCGCTTGCCTTGCTCGTCCTTTGGGCAAGTACAAAGGCGCAGCGGAAGCTGAGCGGCAGGCAAATCCAAGCGAAGATAAATGCAGGAAACCGATTGGAGGAATACTTGCAGGGCATCCGGGTGATGAAAGCCTACAATCTGTTGGGCGACCGTTTCGTCCGGCTACGCGATGCCTTTGCCGAATTCCGCCGTGCCTGCATCCGTCAGGAAGCCCTGTTAGGACCGTTCGTCCTGTTGAGCATCACATTGGTACGTGCAGGGCTGACGATGATGGTGCTGTGCGGAACATACCTGCTATTGGGAGGGAAACTTTCCATCCTTGTGTTCTTGCTGTTCCTCGTAGTCGGCTCCCGTGTGTTCGACCCATTGACTTCCGCCCTGACCAATTTCACCGAGTTCCGATACTTTTCCATTGCAGGAGGACGTATCCTTTCCTTAATGAACGAGCCGGAAATGAAAGGAGAACGGCAATCCCCGGCGGCAGGCGACATCCGGTTTGAGCACGTATCGTTTGCCTATCAGGACAAGGAAGTGCTGCATGATATAACCGTCACGCTCCCCAAAAACTCCTTGACGGCTCTTGTAGGCCCTTCGGGCAGTGGGAAAAGCACCGTGATGAAACTTTGCGCCCGTTTTTACGACCCGCAGCAGGGACGCATCTTCTTTGGCGGTATGCCGATGGACGAAATAGCCCCCGAAAGCCTGATGAGCCATATTTCCATGGTGTTCCAAGATGTCTATCTGTTTCAAGACACCATACGCAACAACATCCGTTTCGGCAAAACAGACGCGACAGACGAGGAAATCATTGCCGCCGCAAAAAATGCCTGTTGCCACGACTTCATCATGCGCTTGCCGCAAGGCTACGACACGATGGTTGGCGAAGGAGGCTGTACCTTGTCCGGAGGCGAGAAGCAGCGCATATCCATTGCCCGTGCCATGCTGAAAGACGCACAAGTCATCCTGCTGGACGAAGCTACCGCTTCGCTCGACCCAGAAAATGAAGTGGAGGTACAAAAGGCCATTGATTCTTTGATTAAAGGGCGTACCGTCATTGCCATTGCCCATCGGCTCAAAACCATCAAAGATGCCGACCGGATAATCGTCTTGGATAATGGACGGATAAAGGAAAAAGGCACACATGATGAGCTTATCCAAAAGGAAGGGTTATATGCCCATTTGTGGAATATACAGGAAAGTATTTCTGGGTGGAAACTGTAAACGTCTTATAAAACAACGCAATATGATGGATGTCTGTTTTTCTTTATGGAACAGACATCCATTTCAAACATCAAGTTATAAATGAATTTACAGAATAAGGTATTAGGAGGATATATCTTTTTAATCGTACTTATAAGCTTTATGGTGTCTATTGTCGTACAGCTGACAACGCAAAAGACTTTTCAATAAGATTCAAAAGGATGGTAGGATTGAAACTCTTGCCATCCTTTTTCGATTAAGTCTCACAATCTACACTCTGTCAGCTTTTGGCTTTCTTGCCAATGGTTATTATTCAATAATGGCTCTTTTTTCTAACGATATGCTGTTTTTACCAAGAATTTACATAAAAGTTGTTATAATATATATAAATATTCGTCTTTGATACTTCCTGCCATTATCTTTGCCGATTAAAATGTTAGTGCAAAGCAATAATGAAGTAATAGAAACGTAAAAAGTAAACAACATGGAACGCAAAAAACAGACCGGGCATATCTGCCGATGGATGGCTTTAGGCATAATGATAGCCACCATTGTTGTAGGATGTACCATTGGAATCGGCCTATTTGAATGGCGCGACAGAAGTAGTATGGAGAATAGAAATGCAGAACTGCATCTTTGGCGAAAAAGCATGTATGATTTGAACATACATGTCACCAAACTGGCCCTGCTCGGTGAAACGGCTGCCGACTGGGATTCAACAGCAGCGAACGAATACCACAGGCTTAGTGCGGATGTTAGTAGCCGCCTTCAGAATATAGCCGGTCTTTGTACCAATGAAGATATATGTTCGGTTCAGGAATTGTTGAAAGAAAAAGAAAGACTTTTGCTTGCCATGAGAAATGCGATACACGAGTGCAACGATATTCATTCAAGGTTTACAACAGAAGTCCCTAAGATTGTAGAAAAGAGCAAGTCTGAAAGCAGAAGAGTCGTTTCATCAGCGCAGGAAGCGCAGAAGAAAAAGAAAAAAGGCTTTTTCAGTCGTCTGTTCGGTAAGAAGTCCGAGAAGACAGACTCCTCCAAAGTCACGTTGAGACATAGCGAAACGGCAAGGATGCTGACTACGCTGCACAACGACTTGTTGACAAGACACCAGCAGCAGAGCCGTAAGGTAAGTGGCATACTCGACAGCCTCAGAATCAGAAATGAGGTCATCAATAAGCATTTGCAGAATGTGATAACCGTTGTTGACGCAAAAGTGAATAATGGTATTGCCAAGCGTGAGCAGCAGATTAAGGCTATTGAAAACAGAAATCCTTATTATTATATATGTATGCTCAGCTCACTTATACCAGTGTTTCTCATCATGTTCATTCTTGTAAAGAAATTTGCAGCAAGAATGCGTAAAAGCCAAGCTGACATGGAGCAGCTTATTGCGGAACTTCAAGAAGCAAACCGACAGAATCAGGAACTGCTGAGAAGCCGTAGAAAGACGCTTCTGACCATTGTTCATGAATTAAGAAGTCCATTGTCTGCTATATCAAGCGAGTCTGCACAAATGCTTCGCGAGAGAGACCATGTTTCTTGCGAAAGAATGACTGGCATATATCAGTCCTCCAAGATGATGTCTGAAATGATAGATGGTCTGTTGACATTTTATCGCTTGGACAGCGGAAAGGAAACGCTTTTCAAGAAGCCTGTAAATTTGAAAAGCATTTCAGAAATGCTGCGGTTGGAGTATTCTGCACAAGCTACGCAGGCGGGTCTGACTCTTACGGTGCATGCCCATGCGGAAGGAGTAGTGATAGCTGACAAGTTGAAATTATTGAGAATCGGACGAAACCTGCTGTCGAATGCCATCAAATACTCATCGTCAGGAGATGTCATACTGATAACCGAGTATATCAATGGAATATACACCATGTCTGTACATGATAACGGTACAGGCATGAGTATAGAACAGACAGCTGAAATCTTCAAGGCATTTCACCGTCTTGGCAATGCTGCGACTAAGGACGGGTTCGGGCTTGGTCTGTCTATCGTTGACAGCATTGTGAAACTGATGAAAGGTACCGTATCCGTAGAGAGTGAAAAAGGAAAAGGCAGCATTTTTACAGTGAAGCTGCCAATGGAAAGAGCAGACTCTCCGCAGAATGTGACAGACTGCTATCAAGGTATCGACACTGCATCCAATTACAGGATCATAGCCATTGATGACAGCGAGGCACAGCTTGAAATCATAAATGAGGCTTTTTCTGTTGCCGGAATGTCTTGCGATACCTGCCGGAATGTGAACGATCTGATGCTGAAAATGCGTGAGAATGAATACGACTTGTTGATTACAGACCTGAAGATGCCGGAATACGACGGATATGCAGTTTTGGAACTTTTGAGAGCCTCCAATATCAGAAATTCACGATCCATCCCCGTATTGATACTGACGGCGTCCGACAACATCACCGAAGAGGAATTCATATCGGCAGGATTCTGCGGCTGCGTCTTCAAGCCTGTATCCTTTAAGGAACTCCGTGAGAAGGTTGAAGGATATATAGAAACCGTAACAAAAGAGCATAAGATGGATTTTTCAAGGTTGATGGCATACGGAAATAAGAACAAGCTGCTCGAGACAATTGTCGGTGAGACGAAGGAAGAGCTTGTAAGCATAAAGGCGACGGCTTCCATAGAAGACAGGGTGAAAATGCAGAATATAGTACATCACCTGTACAGCTCGTGGAGCATTATCAGTGCTGACGGACCGCTGCGGGAACTCAGCAGACTCTTGAAGAATACCTCTGCTACGGATGAAGAAATAAACATGGCAGTTTATGTTGTAATTAGACAGGCAGAGACCATCATCAATGAGGCAACAACACAACTTGAAAATAACGTTTGATATGGCAAAAGATACGATATTAGTGATTGATGACAACAGAACATTCTGCAACTATCTGTGCAGCATCCTTGAATCAAAAGGCTTCCATACCAGGAATGCTTACAGCTTCAAGAATGCCGTTGAACTTGTTCGAAATGCGCATGTAGAAGATGTTGTCTTGTGTGATTTGCAGCTTGGAGACAATAAGACGGGTAATGACTTGCTCAAGTGGATGAATGACAATGACATCCGCAATCCGTTTATCATTATGACCCAGTACGACCAGGCTGTCACAGCAGTAGAGGCAATGAAACTCGGGGCGGTGAATTATATCCCGAAGGAGTTGCTGTTCGACAAACTGTATCCACAGATAGAGGAAATAATCCGTCACCGAGAGCTACGGAAAAAGAAAACAGGAAACATACAGGAAAGGAAGAGCAAGGCTTTTCAGGAGGTTTATCACCGTGTATTTCTGTGTGCTCCAATAGACATTTCCGTGCTTATTCTTGGTGCCAATGGAACCGGGAAGGAACATGTTGCACACAGCATCTGGGCAAAGAGCAACCGATCAAACAAGCCATATATCCGTGTGGACTGTGGCATATTGAGCAAGGAACTTGCCGCATCTGAATTGTTCGGATACAGAAAAGGAGCATTCACGGGTGCTGAATGTGACAAGGACGGATATTTCGGTGCGGCAAGCGGCGGTACACTCTTTCTTGACGAAGTTGGTAACTTGCCAATCGAGGTACAGCAGATGCTTCTGCGTGTCCTGACGATGAAAACATATTCTCCTGTGGGAAGTACGGAAGAAAAGACAGCCGATGTAAGAGTAATAGCCGCTACCAACGAGAATTTGGAGGATGCAATCAAGGAGAAACGTTTCCGCCAAGATCTGTATTATCGTCTTTGTGAGTTTACTATTCAATTGCCAGAACTCGAATCATGTAAGGATGACATTCTCCCATTGGCTTCTGCATTCATGGAAGAAGCCAATGAGCGGATGAACAAGCATGTTACGGCTATAACAGATGAAGCCCAGAAAGCCATGCTGACATATTCATGGCCTGGTAATGTCAGAGAATTGAAACATGTGGTTCAGCAAGCCGTACTGTTATCTGCAAATGATACAATCACAGAAGACACTTTGATGTTGAGCAAAGGATGCAGCCATCCTGCAACTAATTTGAAGGAGAAAAAAGACGGTATTGAGAAGGAGCACTATGAAAAGGTATTGGAGGTGTTCGGAGGCAATGTCACATCTACAGCAAAGTCAATGGGGATAAGCCGTTCTACGATGTACCGGAAGATGAAGAATCATGGCATAAAGCATATAAGAAAGTTAAAGTAGTGACGGATAAGTGTTTCAGAGATGATACTGTTGTTTCATTTTTGAAACACTTTTTCTGTAAGCTTCGCTGCGTAATAAGCTTCTAATCGCGATGTTATATACTGATAATCATATGGTTACTTAAATTCGTTATTATTTGAAACCATTCTCTGGCATGGATTTAGTACAAAACTAAGTGTGTACACGCATCATTTAGTGTTGAACCCTTTAATATTTAGCGATATGAAGCATCAGATATTGACAGAAACAAAGTTCTTCAAACTCTTGGATGGTATAGACAATATAGACCCAACCCAATTGCAGGTAGAATACCACATCTTTATCGGTCGTGTGATAGACCTTAGCCGCCAGGCTCATGAGCAGCACGAGGCTATGCACTCTCTCGTATTTGCCGAAACCGAATTGCAGTATCATCCACTGTTGCATTTGGGTACTGAGCATATTCCCTGCATGTATGTGAAGAAAGCCTTGTCGTTTATCCGAAAGATGGTGCAGCATGCCAAGTCGGGGATATCCAATATGCTTTCCGCCCCAGTAGCTACGAATGCCATAGGCAAGGAAAAGTCAAATGAAGTCACCCCAATCCGTTGGACTGGCAAAGCTTCCGACCTTGTTGAACTCATTTATGGTATAGACGAACTGGGCTGTGTAAACGATGGCGAGATACCTTTGAAGGAAGTAGCCGCATATTTCTACAAGATGCTTGGAGTAAATGCAAAGGAGTGCTACCACATCTATGCGGATATGAAGATGCGCAAGAACGAAAGTAGGACTTACTTCCTTGACAGAATGCAGGAAAGAGTAAACCGAAGAATGGAGCAAGATGAAGAAAGAGAGAGGATGAGGAGATGAAATTCTGTTTACGACGACTCAGAAGAACGGCTCTATTTCTCTGTAGTCAGCACTGGACTATAAAACGTCGAATGGCGAAGTCGCGGAATGTGAAACCTTCGATGTCGTCATGGCAATGGCTGGACCTTACTTTTCTTACCCCATTACATCAAGATGGAATATTGGAAGCAAGCTATTGACCGGATATATCGTCTAACCAAAGCTTTCTCTCTCAGGAGACAATGTCGTTCCCAAGAATTGTGGCGTCTGTTTCGGAAGTGGAATTTCTTTCTCCTACAAAGCTAAGGAAAACTATTGCATCCGTTTCTTCCTTGATTACAATCCCCAGCCTTCTCACAGCAAAAAAACGGTGAATGGATGAATACACTTGCCGTAGGAACAACTTTCGGAGTTAATTTATAGATTTATTGGGGATAAACTGCTTATTTATGCCGACTCTGTACATATAAGCAAATTATATAGTGAAAAAGAATAAAAAGATTTGGTTTTGCCACAAATTTACTGTATTTTTGTGGCAAAACAATGAATGGATATGGCAGAGAAGAGTGCTTACAATGAAATAAAAAGGAAAGTAAAATCTTCCAAACGGGGAACGTTGTTCTTTCCAGACTTATTTGCCCATACAGCTTCATCTGACGCTGTAAGGTCTGCCTTGGTTCGTCTATGCAAAGGCAGAGACATCATACGGGTAGCCCAAGGAATCTATTGCTATCCAAAAATTGATGAAAAATGTGAAAGTGGATTTATCACGCCATCTGTGGAAGAAATAGCAGAAGGTATTGCAAATCGTGACAAGGTAAGAATAGCCCCGACTGGTGCTTATGCCATGATTCTATTAGGATTATCCTCACAGATGCCATCAGATATTGTCTTTGTTACCGATGGTTCCTCCCGCAAGGTATCATTGGGTAAGGGCAAAAGCATTATGTTCAAGCATACCTCTGAAATGCGGACATTTGCCTATCGTTCAAGACTTATGTTACTTACCGTAATGGCGCTGAGAGAAATCGGTGAAAGAAACGTAACAGAACAACAGATGAATATCATCAAATGTCATTTGAAAAAAGTTCCAGCAAACGATTTCCAGAAGGACATCTTGTTGGCTCCCATCTGGGTTCGTAAAAAAATGCAGACACAATGAATTATCAAGATATAGAAAGAATAGCAGAATTAGAGGAAGGCAGCAACTTGGAGTTCAAGGAATCGACGGGACAGTTAGACCGCTCGATGGAAACGTTGTGTGCTTTTCTCAATGGTGATGGTGGCAATATACTTTATGGTATCAAAGACAATGGCAAAATTATAGGTCAGGAGGTCTCCGACAGTACCAAACGTTCCATTGCAGAGGCAGTCAATAGAATTGAGCCTTTCGTGGAGTTGGAGATAGCGTATGTGCCTATTCCTGAAACCAATAAGTATGTGATATGCATTCATGCTGAATGTACACGATATATGCGTCCGTTCACCTACAAAGGAAGAGCGTATATGCGTATTGAAAGTACCACTACCTTCATGCCGCAAGAACGATATAACCATCTCTTAATGGAAAGAGGCGGCAAATATGGTTGGGAGGCAATTATCAACTCTGATTTGGAAATAAGCGACTTGGATGAGAATGCCATTCTCGGTGCTGTCCGTGAGGGAATACGAAACGGA
>ENA-UOJC01003803-UOJC01003803.1-human-gut-metagenome-genome-assembly--contig:-C104-NODE-3803-length-13661-cov-13.555196_pt1 | contig 13661 bp, 12 predicted proteins | sample MGYA00242339_ERZ723886 | MGnify/ENA metagenome assembly ERZ723886 | reverse complement strand
CAGCCGTTTGCGGTCTGCGGGTCAATGATGATTTCCACAAACCGCCACAGGACGGTGGCGACTTCGGCTCTGGTGGCGGTTCCTGCAGGGTCAAAGCGATTGTTCGTCTTGCCCGCCAGGATGCCCGCCTGCTGCATGGACTCAACTGCCTCCTTTGCCCAGGAAGAAATGCTTGCGTTGTCCGCAAAGGTCACGGCTTCCAGGGCTTTCGGAACTGTGTAGCCCAGCTTGACAGCGTAGTTCTTCATAATGACCGCCATCTGCTCCCGGTTGATGTTGGTATCCGGGGCGAAGGTGGTGTCTGTTGTTCCGCTGACGATACCGGTCTTTGCCGCCCAGTTGACATATGGTGCATAGTAGGCATCGGCTTTCACATCGGTGAATTTGCCACTCTGGTAATCAGCAGGATCAACACCCGCCAGCCGTCCAAGAGCGGTGACAAACATCCCTCGGGTCATGCCGGTATTGGGGCTGAATGTGGTTTCGCTGGTGCCATTCAGCAACCCACGGCTGACCACAAAGAGAATGTTATCCTTAGCCCAGTGGTTTTCAATGTCGGTAAAGGCTGGCATTTTAGCATCATAGCCCACGCCGTAAACACCGGGCTGTGTCAGCTCAAAGATGACTGCCTTCTGGTCGGCATCATAGCTGGACTTGGTGATCCACTGGGGCTTACCATTTCCATCCACAGAAACCGCATAGAGGTTGCCGGGCTGCTCGTTCTTTGCCGGTGTGTACGGAATGGCAATGCTGATAGTCTTTCCATTCAGGTTGCTCAGCTTGGTTTCCTTGCCGTTTTTGACTTCCCACAGGGAGATGTCATAAACGGGGCGATTTCCGATAGTCGCCTTTGCCTCAATAGAGGAAACGGTAGTTTTCTTCACCTTCAAGATAATGTCGCCGCTGGTCTGGCGGTTCAGCTCCTTGAGGGTATCCAAGGTGAAGCCGAAATCGGTCATCCGGTCTGTGTCGATGGTGAAGCGCTTGACATTTTCCTTCACCAAAGTATCCAGTGCATCCGCTTTCAGCGTGATTTGTACACCGTCCAGCTTCTTATCAATCTCCACAGGGACTTCCACCGCAACACCATTTTTCTGATTACCATGCTTTTTCGTATCCTGTCTGAAATCTGCTGTATATATTATATGCGAATATCAGCATATTTTCAAGATGGGCTGCAGGAAGAAAAAAATATGGCTTTTCTTCCGGCTGCTTAAATCTTGAAAACCTACGGGGTCTCGTATATAATAAGAAGCGAAAGCGAAACAAAGGTTATCGTTTTCAAAGGCGGTGTGATAGAGTGTGTCCTTCTGGTGGATCCATCATGGACCTACCCTCGGTTCACCACCAGGGCAAAATCTCCCCCTGGCGGTGGACCTTTTTATTTTGAATTCACACCAGCCGGTATAGATTGGAACTGAGACTCCCATTCTCCCGCCAGCGCGGCTCTCTGGTAAGCAGGCCGGCTCCGTAGAGATCGTCCAGCGCCCGCTTGACAGTGGAGCGGGAGAACCCTAGTTCGGCGGCTATGGTCCGGATCCCCGGCCAGCACCGGCCCTCACTGTCGGCGCGATCTTTGAGATACATATAGACCGATCTGGCCCTGTGGCTCAGGTCGGAGTGGTAGATATTCTGAAAATAAGCCATACACGATGTCCTCATGGGCGCAGGCTTTTCTGCCCATCAGGTGGCTCCTGGCCGTGATGGCCTGCTGAGGGATCGGCCTGCTGCTCCCGTCTGGCATCCGCCTTGTTGGATACCGGCGCCGCGCCGCTTGCCGCGGGCATCCGCACATGTCGGCACATGATGGCAAGCTCCAGTTCCTGCTTATTGGCATAGGCCACAGAGCGGGCCGCTTTTTCTGGGATGCTGTACGGCTCCCCGAAGGTGATCCCCCATTCCAGGAACAGCCGCAGCCGGGTCCGCATGGGGTGGGTGCCGGTTTTCATGACGATGAAGTGACCTTCGGGGATAATAATAGCAGGAATTGCCTGTTCAAATTACTTGCATATAAAAAGGAACTGCCACGGTGATGTGGCAGTTCCTTTTGCTCTGGACGGTTTCGGTGATACCCTTATCAGGCCGGAGCGTTGGCCCCGGACTTTTTGCGGTCATTTTATGCCGTGCCGGTTCACCTGCGCGCGGCGGTTTTCCGCCGCCATGACAAAGCTCTTGGCAAACCGGGAAAAAAAGATTATGATGTTCCTATAGGATCAGATCTCAAGGCTTCCCCGGCGGAACGGTGGCGGAGAGCCGCCCCCTGGATACAGAAATGATATCGGAGGACTTGCGTATGCTGAGAGTTGTCCTGGCGGATGACGAGAACAAAGTCATTTTGCTGATGCAAAAGCTGATCGACTGGGAGTCTTTGGGCTATGAGATCGTTGGAACCGCCAACGACGGCCTGCGGGCCTTGGAGCTGGTGGGCGAAAAGCAGCCCCATCTTCTCATCACCGACATCCGGATGCCGGGATACAGCGGGATCGAGCTGATCCGGCGGGCAAAGGAGCTGCAGCCCAATCTGCACTTTATCGTCATCAGCGGATACCGGAAATTTGAATACGCCCAAACCGCCCTGAAATACGGCGTGGAGGATTACCTGCTCAAGCCCATCAAGCAGGACGAGCTGACCGGCATCCTGCTGCGGCTCAAGGAGAAGCTGGGCGAGGAGGCCACCCTGGAATTCCGGCTGAAAAAAAGCGGCGAGCGGCAGCAGGAGCTGCTGATGGAGTCCCTTGCCGAGGCGGCGGAGCACCAACAGCCCTTCTTGTCCTATGCCGACAAGCGCTTTCAAACCGCCGAGGGCATCTGCTTCGCGGCGCTGGTGCGGGTGGACCTGACCGGCGCCGGCCAGCAGACCCCGGACAGCTGTCAGGTCATTCTCCGGTACGCCCTGGAGATCGTGCGGCGGGAGCTGCGGGCCCTGACAGACGTCTATGCCGCCGCCGTGCGGAAGGAGGGCGTCGCCATCGTGCTGCGCATGGCCGCCTACCGGACCGTGGCCATGAAGCAGTGCTTTACCAAGATCCAGCGGGAGATCGAGCAGCAGCGGGACATGTTCGGAAATCTCCGCTGCACCATCTGCCTGGGCAGCCGGCAGACCGCTTTTGAGGATACCGTTCTCTCCATGCGCCAGGCCCTGTGGCTCTGCCGGGACCGTCTGTGCCGGGCCCAGCCCTGGCGGGACGCGGAGGTGGAGCATCCGGCGCTCAGCCAGCGGTATATCATGGAGGCCGCCCAGAAAAAGCGATTCCAGGTGGCGGCGGAATGCCTGGACCGGGTGCGTTTTCAGCAGGAGCTGGACGAGAGCTTTAACGCGGTGCTGTCCCTGCCCGATCTGAACGGGCAGATGCTGGAGGACTGGTTCGACCAGGTGCTGGAGGCATGCCTTTACGGCATGCGGCAGACCGGCCAGGTGGACGAACGCTTCCACGCCGGGATGGAGGATCGCTTCTGGCTCTGCGCGGACGCCCAGGGGGTGCTTCAGGTCCTGCGGGAGGGCATCTGCCATCAGATCCGGCAGCTGGAGGCCGAGCGCTCCCAGCGGGAGACCCGTCCCATCACCGACGCCAAGCGCTATATCCAGCAGCATTACCGGGAGGCGCTGCGCCTGGAGGATGTCAGCAGCGCCGTGGGCTTCAACGCCACGTACTTTTCCACCCTGTTCAAAAAGGAGACCGGCCAGAACTTTGTGGACTATCTGACGGATCTGCGGATCGGCAAGGCCAAGGAGCTGCTGTCCGGCGACGACCTGTCCGTCCAGGATGTGGCGGATATGGTGGGCTACCGGGATCTGAAATACTTCTCCAAGCTGTTCAAAAAAGTCACCGGCGTCAGCCCGTCGGATTATAAAAAGCTGTACAGGTAGGTGATACCATGTGGCTGCGGGCCATGGGAAAGCTGCGCGGGGCGCTGCGGCGCTACCGCAATGACCGGGATCTGGAGGCCGTTCTGCGGCTGGACTGGGGAAGCGACCCGGCGCTGAGGGATTTTTTCGCCGATATCGAAGGGCGCCTGCACGGCGAGGAGATCGCCAGGCTGCAGCAAAAGCAGGCGGAATACCTGGCGCTGCAGAACCAGATCAACCCCCATTTCCTCTATAACGCCCTGGAGGCCATCCGGACGGACGCGCTGCTGGCGGACTGCGGAGACATCGCCGAGACCACGGAGGCGCTGGCCACCTTTTTCCGCTACACCATCTCCAACGTCCAGGAGTATGTCACCTTTTCCGACGAGCTGGACAACGCGGAGAACTATTTCACCATCCAGCGGTGCCGCTTCGGGGACAAGATCTCCATGGAGCTGGAGCTGGAGAACGAACAGCTGCTGGGGGCCCGGATGCCGAAGCTGATCCTCCAGCCCCTGGTGGAAAACGCGGTGTCCCACGGCCTGGAGGGCAAGCTGGGCCACGGGTCCGTCCGCATCGTTGTGGAAAACAGCGACCGGACGCTGTTCCTGCGGGTGCGGGACGACGGCGTGGGGATGCCGGACGAGCAGGTGGAGCGGCTGAACCGGCAGTTCGCCGGGGATACCGGGGCGGTGGCGCCCCAGCAGCGGGGCGGCATCGCCCTGCGCAATGTCAACAGCCGCATCCGGCTGATCTTCGGCGAGGACTACGGCCTGCGCATCTTCAGCGCGGAGGGCGTCGGCACGGAGTGCTGCGTGACGCTGCCGCTGATGTTCCAGGAGGAGTGAGCCATGAAAGAGGAGCTGATCCGGGTCGAGCACGGCTGCTTTCAGCGGGAGGACCTGACGTACCGCTTCGACATCTCCGTCTCCAGGGGGGGGTGCGTCGGCGTGTATGTGGACGACCACTTCACCTCCGGCACGGCCTATCTGGACATCTTCAAGGGCGGCACCCATATGAGGAGCGGCAGGGCCTTTGTCCGCGGCCGCCGGGTGGGCGCGCCGGAGCTGGAGCGCCGTCTCCGGCAGAACAGCATGATCGTGGACAAGCACCGCTTCCATTCCACAGAGCTCACCGTGGAGGACTTTGTGATCTCCCTGGGAAAGGTGACGGGCCGGGGGCAGAAAAAAAGCGCCGGAGAGCGGCTGCGGGGGGCGGAGTCCGCCGCGGCGCTGCGGCAGATGGAACTGGACGTTCCGCCGGAGAGAAAGCTGGCGGAGCTTTCCATGCTGGATTATTACCGGCTGTGCGTCTTCCGGGTGTGGTTCTGGAAGGGCGAGCTTCTGCTGCTGGACCGGCTGACGGAGATTTTGCGCCAAAGGGACCTGGAAAAGCTGATGGGCTGCGTCCAGCTGCTGCTGGAGCAGGGCGCGGCGGTGATCCTGCTGGATCTGGACGACGGGTTTATGCGCCGGCATTCAGACCGGATCGACGTGGTCAAAAACCGGAAGACCTGCTACCGCCTGTATCCGGAGGAGGACGGGGAGCAGCTGTATGAGATCCTGGGCTGGAAGCGCCCCGGAAGCAGCGCGGGGCAGGCCGGGCGGCGGGGCGGCGGCCCGGTGGTGCTTCAGGTGTCCGGCCTGGAGCTGCCCGGAACGCCGCCTCTGGACTTTCAGATCCGGGGCGATGAGATCGCCTTTCTGCGGGACGAGAATTACAGCACGGCGGTCAAGCTGCGGGACTGTCTTCTGGGCGGCCGGCGCTGGAGCGGCGGCGTATTCCGCCTGGACGGGACCGCCTATGCCCCCGGCGAGCTGTCAAAGCTGATCGGCACGGACATCGGCATCCAGCTGGACCGGCCGGACCGGCCGGGCGGGATGCTCTTTGACGATCTGACCGCGCTGGACAACCTGAGCGCCTGCCTGCTTCCCAAGGCGGGGCGGCATATCGCCAGCCGGCGGATCATGGAAAACATTCTGGAGGAGGCGGCCCAGTGGTTTCCCAGGGAGGATCTGCAGCGCCCCCTGTACACCTGGTCCCTGCCCCAGCGGCTGCGCTTTTCTTATTATAAGTGGTATCTTTTGAATCCGCGGCTGCTGATCTGCTTTTTCCCCTTCGCGGGCCAGGAGCCCACCCACCACGAGATGATCATTGACATGCTGGTGATGTGCGCGGAGCGGGGCATGGCTGTGTGGGTGATCTCCTCCGGGATCGACGCCATCTGCGAGAAGACGAAGAACAATGCCTTTCTCAAGCGCCTGCACTACATCAACTGACCGGGGCGGCGGGCGGCGCCTGATCGAATAGGAGAAAAGAAGCAAACAGTCTGCAGTCAGCTTGTAACGGCATGTTCAGGGCTGCTTTTCCAGCCACTGGTACTGCGGAAGGTTGGGCCCCCGGTGCCAGGGGCTGCCCGGCAGATGGCGGATGACCCAGATGATGTACATGTGATAGCCGGGGGCCGTCACCTGGGGATGCATGGCCCCATGGGCCAGCAGGGAGAAGCTGCGGTCCTTGATCTTGTATACATGGTCGCCCACGCAGCAGAAGCCGAAGCCCTCCGGCCGGTCCACCCGGTAGTAGTAGACCTCCGGCTGGGGGTGCTCATGGGGCGGATAGCCGCACCACCTGCCGGGGAGAGGATATGTCTCCCCCAGCACCAGATTGGAGTAGGGCGCCGTCACGTCGTCAAAGACCGTGGTGACCTTCCGCTCACAGGTGCCGCCGCAGATCCCGGCGCAGGAGGTGACATTGCGGATCTCCGCCGCCGGGTAAAACCGGGCGGGGAAATCCCGGTCGTTTTCCGTGGAGACCACAAATACCTCGCTGAGGCGTTCCGCCTGAAGGGTCACCGCCGTGTTCCGGGGCACATGGAGGGCACAGACCTCCGCGCCGTCGTCAAAGCAGCCCTCCCGGCTGCCGGAGGCGGTCTCCCCGTTCCAGCGGAACGTGATCCCGCCCTCGATCAGCAAAAAGGCGCACTCCTGATCGGGGAAGAAAAACCGCCTTTCCGCCCCGGCCTCCAGCCGGATGACGGAGGTGTCCATCAGCGCGTCCGCGAAGGGGCCGTCCACGGCGGTCAGGGCCTGCACGCCGTCGGGCCCGTAGGCCGGATAGCCAAATTCCCGGTTCATCACTTGCCCAGCAGCTCCCTCTCGATGCGCTCCCGGGCCTCAGGGGCCTGGACGTCCATCTTTTCCGGGAAGCCGAAGTAGCTGACGCAGGCGATGCTGTCGCCGCCCACCTTGGGCGCGTCGGGCTTGAGCTGCCTGTTGGCAAAGTCCATCTCCCGCAGGGTCTCGAAAATGCCGTCGAAGTCCACTTCGCCCTCGCCCATGGCGGTGTGCTGGTGGATGGTGACGTCGGCGCGGCCCCGCTGGTTCAGCCAGGGGGGATTGAGGATATAGCGGCAGTCCTTGGTCTGGTTGTAGGTATCGGCGAACAGGACGTGGGTCAGCTCGTCGCCGGCGTATTTCAGCATGTGGCGCACATCGCCCTTGCCCTGGTCATAGAAGAAGCCGTGGGACGCGGAGTAAACGTAGCCCAGGTTTTTGGAGCGGAAGGACTTGACGATGTCGCAGGCCTCGTCGTTCAGCTCGCAGAAGTCATAGGGATGGGACTGGATCTCCACCCGCAGGCCCTCCCGCTCAATGATGGGCAGCAGCTCCTCCATGGAGCGGAAGAACATGCCGTTGCAGATCTCCTGCTGGTTGGGGTCGCCGGAGAATTCTGTGTTGATGACGGGCACGCCCATATCCACGGCAATCTGGATCATCCGCTTCCAGTTGGCCACGGCGTGCTGGCGCTGCTCCTCGGTGGGGCCGGACCAGCGGTAGACCACGATAAAGCTGGAGATCTCCACGCCGGTCTCCTTCAGCGCCTTGCGGTACTCCGCCTCGGCCTCCTTGGAGAACAGGGGGTGCTTGTAGAAGGGGTTGATGCGGGGATGGGGGGACTGCTCGATATACTTGTAGCCCCAGTCCGCCACCTTGTGCACCATGTCGTTGATGGACATTTGCTTGGCCAGTACGTCTACGTCAAACGCGATCTTCATGTGTGGGTCCTCCATTCTGGTTTTTTTGAAACCGGCGTCCCGCCGGGCGGTTGCCTCGTTTGCTTTCATCATATCCCATTTTCGCGGGACTTCCAATGTGGGATCCTGCGAAAATACTGCGAATTCCTGCTATTTATTCTTGCCGCGGGATGTGGGCTGTGTTATGCTGAAAAAGAAAGGATGGTGCGGGATATGGACATTCCGGAGATAGGGGTTCTGAACAATTCCCTGCGATATTTTTTTACGCCGTCTTCCCTGGCCAGCGAGCTGTTTTACTATCCGACCCGGGCGGGCCACTACTTTTGCGACCGCCGCTACGCCTTTGACCAGCATGTGGAGACCGCCCGGCTGGCCAGCCACCGGCTCAACCTCATGCTGATCTGCGTGTGCCGGGGAGAGCTGCGCTTTACGCTGGAGGGGGAATCGGTGACCGCCGCGCCGGGGCAGACCGCCCTGTTTGACTGCCGCCAGCCCCACGAGTACGCCGCCGGGGACGACACGGAGTTTCTCTGGCTGCTGTTCAACGGCCTGAACGCCGAGGCCGTCTACCGCCGGATTCTCCAGAACAAGGGCGGGCACCACGTGTTCGCACCGGCGGGGTTTTCGGAGATCGCCCAGGGGATCCGGGAGCTGGTGTCCTCCTGCGAGAGCGGGAGCCGCATGAGCGAGGCGGCCTGCTCCCAGCTGATCCACCGGCTGCTGTGTGAACTGCTGCTGGACGGCGAGGGGGCCCGCCGGGAGGAAAATGAGGCCATTGGCGAGGCCATCAGCTTCATCCACCGCAACCTGTATCAAAACATCACCGTGGGAGACGCGGCAGCCGCCGCCAGCTTCAGCCCGGCCCACTTTTCCAGAGTGTTCAAGCTCCAAACCGGGTACTCCCCCTATGAATACATCCTGCTGCGCCGCATTGACGCGGCCAAGCATCTGCTGACCTCCACCCAGCTCTCCGTAAAGGAGGTCGCCTATCAGGTGGGCTACAACAGCGAGGAGAACTTTATCCACTCCTTCCGGAAAAAGGTGGGGGTGACCCCCGGCGTTTTCCGTAGCGTCCCGGTCTGACGGGTGCGGGCCGGTAAACGCCCGCCGCTCCCGCCCATCCGGCGAAGCGCAAGCAGACAGAACGAGGGAAAACGAAACCGTTTTCCCTCGTTCCATGATGCTTATGCTTTATGCTTTTTCAGGCTCAGCCTGAGGGCAGATTACTCGTAATCCGCCACGTTGGAGGCGTCGATCCAGGTGTTGTCGGTGACCAGAACGTTGGTCTCCAGGGTGCCGCCGTTCAGCAGGGTGACAGCGGCCTCGATGCCGTTGGCGGCCATGGCGCCGCCGTTCTGGGACACGGTGCCGGTGATGCGGCCGTCCTTGATGGCCTCAAAGCCGTCGGGGGTGCCGTCAACACCGGAGATGATGATGCCGCTGTCAGCACCGGCGGCGTTGCCGGCGCCCACGGCCATGCCGTCGTTCTCGCAGACGATGGCGTCCAGATCATAGGCGGACAGCCAGCTTTCCACGGTAGCCTGGGCCTGGGCGGTATCCCACGCACAGTCGGCGGGGGAAACGACCTGAACGATGTCGGGATAGTTGGCCAGGATGTTCTCATAGCCCTCCATGCGCTGCAGGCCGCCGGCGTCGGCGGAGGGGCCGGTCAGGATGGCGATGTTGCCCTTGCCGCCCAGCAGATCGGCAACCTGCTGCATCTCGGTCTCACCGGCCTTGACATTGTTGCCGTAGGAGACGGCGGAGATGCCGGCCTCCTCCCAGTCGGTGCAGGCGGAGATGATGTTGATGACCACAACGCCGGCATCAGCCGCGTTCTTGGCGGCGTCCCGCAGGCCGTCGGGATCGACAGGCTCGAACAGGATGGCCTGATAGCCCTCGGACACGCACTGCTCGATCTGGCTGATCTGGGTGGCGGCGTCCTGGTCAGCGCTCAGGATCTTCAGCTCAACGCCCAGCTCCGCGGCCTTGGCCTCGGCGGCCTCGGTGACGGCGATCTGGAAAGCGTTGGTCTGATGCTGCTGGATCAGCGCGATCTTGTAGGCGCCGCCCTCAGAGCCCGCGTCGTCCCCGCCGTTGTCGGCCGGGGCGGTGGTGTCGCTGTTGCTGCAGCCCGCCAGAACGGCCAGCGCCATCGCGCAGGTCAGCAGCATTGCCAGAAACTTCTTCTTGTTCATGTGTTTTTCCTCCTTAAATCTTATATGTAAGAGCTCACAGGCGGAAATCCCGCCGCGTCTCTTGACACCCTGTCAGTTCTTTTTGCCCTTGCCCTTGATGTCCAGCAGCACCGCCAGAACGATGATGGCGCCCTTGACGATCTTCTGCCAGTGGGAGGACACGCCCATGATATCCAGGCCGTTGGCGATAACGGTGATCAGCAGGCAGCCCACCACAACGCCCCAGGGCTTGCCCACGCCGCCGGACATGGACACGCCGCCCACCACGCAGGCGGTGATGGCGTCCATCTCATAGCTCTCCGCCGCGTTGGGCTGGCCGATGGTGACGCGGGACGTCATCAAAAAGCCGCTCAGACCGGCCAGAAGGCCCGCGATGGCGAAGGTGGAAATACGGATCCTGGTGGTGTTGATGCCGGATACCCGGGCCGCCAGCAGGTTGCCGCCGCAGGCGTAGACCCGGCGGCCATAGACGGTCTTGGCCAGCACAAAGGAGCAGATGATGATAATGACCACCAGGAAAACCGCCAGCATGGGGATGCCGAAGAGCGAGGAGGCGGCGACGGCCTTATACGCCGCGCTGATGCCGATGACCGGCTTGCCGTTGGAGATCAGCAGGGCCAGGCCCCGGACGGCGGTCATGGTGCCAAGGGTCATGATGAAGGGCGGCAGATCGCCCACGGCCACGCCCACGCCGTTTACCACGCCCACAGCCAGGCCGGCCAGCATGGCGACGGCCAGGGGCACGATCAGGGGATACTGGCCCTGGCCCAGCATGGCCGCCAGGACGCCGGTAAACGCCACCGTGGAGCCCACGGACATATCGAACCCGCCGGCGATGATGACAAACATCATGCCGAATGCCAGAATGCCGTTGATGGACGCCTGCTTGAGGATATTGACCAGGTTGCCGGGCTGGATGAAGCTGGGTTTCAGGCAGGTCAGCACGACCACCAGCGCGATAAAGATTACGAAGATAAAGTATTCGCTGAGCAGTGCTTTTGTACGTTTCGTCTCTTTCATGGTTTCCCTTCCTTTACACCTTGATGGCGGATGCCAGCGTCATGATGCGCTCCTGAGAGAACTCCTCACGCTTGACCTCGCCGGAATAATTGCCCTCGCACATGACGACGATCCGGTCACAAATCCCCATCAGCTCAGGGATCTCCGACGAGATCATGATAACGGCCTTGCCCTGCTGCACCAGGCTGCCCAGAAGCAGATAGATGTCGCGCTTGGCGCCCACGTCGATCCCTCGGGTCGGCTCGTCCAGGATGATGACGTCCGGTTCGTTCAGCAGCCACTTGGCAATGACCACCTTCTGCTGATTGCCGCCGGACAGGTTGCCGACGATCTGGTTGCCGGAGGGCGTTTTGATATTCAGCTTCTCAATGTACTCCTGGGAGGCCTTGAGGGCCTTGCCCTTATTGTACAGGCCGTGGCTCAGCAGCTTTTTGATGGCCACCATGGCGATGTTGTCGTTGACCGACCCGCTGAGATTCAGTCCGGTGACCTTGCGGTCCTCGGTGATCAGGGCCACGCCCTCCTTGATGATGTCCTGAGGGGAGGAGACTTTTACCTTTTTGCCCTTGACATAGACTTCGCCGCCGGAGAGGGGCTGCATGCCGAAAATGCCCTCCACCAGCTCGCTGCGGCCGGCGCCCACCAGGCCGCCGATGCCCAGGATCTCTCCCCGGTGGACGGACAGGCTGACGTCCTTTACCTTCCCGTCCGCCCGGACGATGTGCTTTGCCTCGAAGATCAGCTCGCCCATCTCCGCGTCCAGCTTGGGGTACACGTCCGTGATCTCCCGGCCCACCATCATCTTGATGAGCTGGCCCTCGCTCAGGTTGGCCGTGTCGTCCGTGCCGATATACTGCCCGTCGCGGTAGACGCTGACCCGGTCGCAGATGGAAAAGATCTCCGCCATGCGGTGGGAGATGTAAATAATGGCGACGCCCTTTTCCTTGAGCCTGCGGATATGGTCGAACAGCAGCTCCACCTCCCGCTCGGTGATGGCGGCGGTGGGCTCGTCCATGACAATGACCTTGGCGTTGACGGAGATGGCCTTGATAATCTCGATCAGCTGGCACTGGGCCACGGTGAGATTGCGCAGCGTCTCCTTCGGGGAGACATGCAGGCCGCACTCCTCGATCAGCTTCTGGGCCTGCTCCATCTCCGCCTTCTTGTCCACCAGGCCGTTTTTGCGCAGCTCCCGGCCCACGAAGATATTTTCGTACACTGTCATATCTAGAATGGGGTTCAGCTCCTGATGGATCATGGCGACGCCGGTGTCCATGGCCTCCCTGGGGTTTGACGCAAGATAGGGCTTCCCGTCAAACAGGATCTCGCCGCCGGGGTCCTTGGTGTAAATGCCCATCAGAATCTTCATCAAGGTGGATTTTCCTGCCCCGTTCTCTCCCATCAACGCATGGACTTCTCCCGGTCTCACCTGCAGCTGCACATGGTCAAGTGCCACCACGCCCGGAAAGGTTTTGCTGATATCTTTCATTTCCAGCACATATTCCACGCATTTCTCACTCCTCACAGATGATTTTGAACACATTTTAGCGGATTCCCGTCCATTTCAAAACGTTCTTTTTTCGCATGACGGGGTAAAATTTTTGGAATTTTCAGAAAAACGTCATTTTATCCGAAAAAGCAGGCGGTTTTTGGGTCAATTGCATAATAAAAACAGGCTGAATTTTCTTTTTCTCGCCGGGAACAATTCCGGCGGCCCCTCCGTCTAATGCCACGCCGCCAAAAAGCGCGGAAGAATTCACCGAATAAGGAGACTTTGTTGTGAAAACCATGAAAAAACTGACGATGGCCGTACTTGCCCTGTCCCTGCTTCTGTCCCTGGCCGCCTGCGGCGGCCAGACGGCGGCCGCGCCGGACCTGGAGCAGTACTATCAGGACTTTATGGCGTCCCTTGGCGAAGAGAACGCCCCCGCCATGACGGACGCCAACGAAGACGCCAGCTATGTGGACGCCTTTTTCCCCGGCCTGAACGACATCGAGCTGAAGCAGAGCGTCCTGCAGATGGCCGCCATCAGCGCCACGGCTTTTGAGCTGGATCTGGTGGAGTGTGCCGACGAGGGCGACGCGGAGACCGTCAGATCCATTTTCCAGGCCCGGGTGGACAGCCAGATCAACGGCGGCGCCTTCTATCCCGAGACCACCGCCGCCTGGGAAAAGGCGGAGATCCTGGTAAACGGCGGCGTCGTGGCGCTGATCGTGGCAGGGGAACACCAGTCCGACGCCGTGGACGCCTTCAACGCCCTGTTTGCCTGAGCGCCCCGGAAATATCCCCCGCCAAAACAGGCCGGCTCAGGGAGCCGGCCTGCTCAGCCCGTCAAAAAGTCCTTTGGCCTTTTTGACGGGCTTCACAATGCCTCGCATTTTGGGCTGTGGAACAGCCCGAAATGCTCCCGCTTCGCGGGGCAAAGGGCTGTTCACGCAGCCCTTTGCAGGCATTCGATCCAATACGAGGGGACTCCCATCCCCTCGTACTCCCCTTGCTTTTTGCTGTCTTTTCTTCTCTTTCAAACAGGTCTTTGACAGTCTGAGCAGGCCGGCTCAG
>ENA-UOJC01003802-UOJC01003802.1-human-gut-metagenome-genome-assembly--contig:-C104-NODE-3802-length-13664-cov-4.964509_pt1 | contig 13664 bp, 11 predicted proteins | sample MGYA00242339_ERZ723886 | MGnify/ENA metagenome assembly ERZ723886 | reverse complement strand
CGTTCATCCTGGGCGGCTGGAGCAGTGGGTCGCGTTTCGGTTTTCTGGGCGCTGTCCGCGCCTTTGCACAGACGCTTTCATGCCAGCTGGTTCTGACTTTGGCGGCGACGGTTGTTTTGATGTCGGCGGGATCGGCTAATCTGTCGGCGATTGTGGCGGCGCAGGACGAGTTCTGGTACATTGTGCCGCATTTTCCGGTTTTCGTCCTGTTCATTCTGTGCTGTTCAATGATGCTGGCACAGGCGCCTTTTGAAGGGCCGAAATCGCAGAAGGAGCTGGCTTCCGGGATTTATTCGGAATATTCGGGAACACTGTATTTTTTCTTTTTATGCGCGGATCGGATTCTGCTTCTGCTGGCGGCGGTGCTGGGGACGATTCTATTTCTGGGCGGGTGGCAACCCGTTTTCGCAGAACCGGGGAGAATGCCGCCTTTTGTCTGGCTGGCGGCGAAAACGGTGGGGTTCCTGTTTATCCTGATTATGGTGCGGACGGTGCTGCCCAGTTACAGGACGGATCAGCTGATGCGTATGAGCTATAAGATTTTTCTGCCCTTTGCCGTGATTTGGGTTTTCCTGACAGCGGCGGCGGTTCTGGCGTTCGGGGGAGGTGCGGCATGAAAGGGCTGAAACGATTTCTGCCGTCGGATGTTTTTGGGGCTCTTCTGACCGCGTGGCGCTATGCCGCCGGCCGTGGAGCGCTTCAGCAGCGGGAAACGCCGCCCGCGCCGGAAGTCCGGGGCGATATTGCCCTGCGCCGCAAAACGTCGGGAGAGGATTTGTGCGTCGGATGCAAAATTTGCGTTAAAATCTGTCCGGCCGACGCTTTGTCGGTACAGACGGAAAAAATTGAAGAAACATGGCGCGTGACTGAATTCAAGGCGGATATGGCTCGTTGCATTTACTGCGGCCTGTGTTCCGAAGCCTGTCCGACCGGCGCCCTGATTCATACACTGCATCAGTCCGCGCCGGCGGTTCCCGCAGACGCCGTGTGCGGCAAGGATGAACTGGAACGCAGGGCGGAAGGCCGGGAACCGGAGGAAAAAAAATGATTTCGGATATTGATTTTTTCATTTTCGCCGCCGTCATGCTGAGCATGGCTTTCCTGTCGGTGAGACTGCGCCACACGCTTTATGCGGCGCTGTGTCAGCTGCAGGCGGTGGTCGCGCTTTCGGGAATGCTGGTCGGGCTGAATGCGCGTTTCATTGGATTTGCACTTCTGTTCATGTCGGCTTCGGCCTTTGTCGTATTCCTTCTGTTTGCTCTGGCTGTTTTTGACTTCGATAAAATCCATGCCGATGAACCTGTCCGTCTGCGGCGTGTTCTGGCTCTGTTTTTCGTGTTGTCCGCCGTGCAGGTGGTCGCGTTGTTTGCCCGCACGGCGTGGCCGGTTCTTCCGGTTCTGCCGCCTCATGATTTTTCGGGTTCGGTCATGGGAACGGTGTTGTATTCGGATTCTGCGCCCTGTGTTCTGGTGTTTGGTGTCCTGCTTCTGTCCGCGCTGGTCGGAATAACGGCGCTGATGACGGGTCGCATGGCGGAACCCGACCGGGATCCGCCGCCCGGAGAAAAGAGCGCAGAGGCGGAAATACGGCATATCCCGCTTAAGGAGGACATGTCATGATGATCGGTGTGTCCTGTATTCTGGCGGTCAGTGTCCTGCTTTTCCTTTTCGGGTTATGGGGCGTTCTGCGTCATCGTCGTGACCTGATGCGGTGCCTGATGGCGCTTCAGCTGGCGGCGCTGGGCATTCTGTTCAATTTTTCCCTGGGGAGTGCGCTGAACGAAAACGAGACGGGATTTATTTTTGCCCTCTTCGTGATTTGCCTCGGCGGAGTTCAGATAGCGGTTTCTCTGACGTTATTCCTGCTGTATTTCCGCAAGCACGAGCACCTTGAATCCGACCGGTCCGCTTCAATGAAAGGATAGAAAGAATTGTTCATAGCTGTTTTCCTTCCTTTGTTTGCCGCCCTTTACATTGCCTTTTCCGCGCTTTTTAAACGCCCGGTGCGGGCATGGGCCATCGGGACCGCCGTTTTGGGCTTTTCCGCCCTGAAAATGTCGGCCATGGTCGCCAAGACGTTTTTCAAGGCGAAGGTGTTTTCAAGCTTTGTCATGCCTTTCCTGTCATGGGACGGCGTGCCGTACGCATGGCGCCTGCATTTCGACCGGGCGGAACTTTTTCTGGCTGTTTTCATTGTGGCGGCCGCGCTTCTGTGCCTGGTTTTTTCACGGCGCTATATCCCGGACGCCCTGCAGAACCGTTTTGTATGCTTCATGCTTATGCTGACTTTTTCCGCGCTTTTGTGCCTGGGAGCCAAGAACATGTTTCAGTTTTTTGCCGGGTGGGACATGGCAGTGCTGTTTTCTTACCTGCTTCTGGTGCTGTTTCATGAAAAACTGGCCGTCCGCCGGTCGGGGATCCGTTTTCTGATCGGGCATATGCTGACGGATCTGCCGCTTTTGTTTCTTTTCTTTGCCCTGTGGCGGAAAACGGGTCTGTTTCTGGTACCGCCGTTCATCGGTGACGCTCTGTTTTCATTTACGGATCGGGAAGCCGCCGTTTTCGCGCTTCTCCTTCTGGGAGCGGCGTCGGCGAAAATGATGTTTTTCGGTTCTCATGTTCTGCTGCCGGATACGGCGGAGATGCCGGTGCCGGCTCTGGCCTTTGCGCTTCCCGCGGTTTCGGGAAGCCTGGGCATTTACCTGCTGTACCATTTCTTTCCCCTGATCGGTCGGTTGCCCGAAGTTCGTACGATTTTCACTCTGCTGGGCGCGGTGACTTCCACTGCGGGCGTCCTGTTCGCACTGAACCAGACGAACATAAAAACGCTTCTGGCGTGTGTTCTGATGTCTCAGACGGGATTTGTTCTGGCGGCTTTCGGGCTTTCGGGCAATGCGCTGGCTCTGTATACGTTTGCGGCAGTCATGATTCCCTTCATCGGCCTGTTCCTGTGCGCCGGAAGCGTCATCCACTGCCTGTGGGGAGAGGAAGATATTCTGAAAATGGGCGGCCTGCGGACGGAAAAACCCTATACATTCTGGAGCATGTGGATTCTGTGCTTCTGCTGTGTCGGTTTTCCGTATCTGGGAACGTACGGAGCGCGGCAGGATCTGTTCGCCGCTGTCTTCCAGCAGGGCGGACGAATCCTTCCGGGGGTGTTTGTGCTTCTGTCCTTTCTGACTGCGGCGGCGCTTGGACGCCTGATGTATTACGTTTTCTACGCCCCTTCCAAAGTCCCGGCCGAAATTGCCATCAAAATTCGTCAGGTCAGCTTTTCAATGGCTTTTCCGCTGACGGTTCTGACGCTGGTTTCCCTGTTTCAGGATGAACTTCTGGAACAGTCGATTCTGCCCGAGCTGACGAAGATGCAGTCTCTGGAAGTTCTGGCGTCGGCTTTGTTCGGATGTGCGGGCTTTATTCCCGGCATCCGGTTTTTCCGGGGGCGGGAGGCTCGGAAAACGCCGTCCGGGCGGTTCGCGCGTGCGTTTTCCCAATTCTGTGCCCGGGGATTCTACCTGTCCGAACTGTACGCGTTTGCGTTTGTCCGTCCGCTTGCGGCCCTGTCACGGAAGCTCTGGCTGTACGGCGATGTCGGTCTTGTGGATCAGTGGGGATTGAACCGGATTCCTGACGCGGTGCTTCAGACGGCGGAAGGCCTGAAAAAAGCCCATACGGGTCGCCTGCATGATTCCCTGATCTGGGGCGTGTCGGGCTTTTTCATTCTGCTTCTGTCGCTGGCTTTTATGCTGGCGGGGAGGTAGAGAATGCCCCATTTTTCATTGATTTCCGTTCTTTTGTTTCTGCCGCTGCTTGGCGCGGTATTCCTGCTTTTCGTGCGCGGCGACGACCGGATTACGGCGATGAACAGCCGCCATGTTGCCCTGCTGATTTCCGGATGCACCTTTGTGTTGGCGCTGACGGCATGGGCGGCGGGCACGTACTCGGAAGGCCGGGTCAATTTCCGAAGCCGGTACGAAGGCTTTCCGACTTTGGGAATTTCGTGGCACGTGGGAATTGACGCCCTTTCGCTGATTTTTGTTCTGCTGATTTCGTTTCTGACGCTACTGTGCGTTTATACCAGCCGCAAACGTATTCTGACGATGGTTCGGGAATTCATGATTGTGACTCTGGTGATGGAAAGCTTCCTGCTGACGGCGGTCTGTGCCCGTGATTTTCTGCAGATGTTTCTGTTTGCCGAAGGAGCGGCCGTTCCGCTGTTCCTGCTGATCGCGGTCTGGGGGATTGAAAAGCGGGCTTTTTCCTCTTTCCGGTTCGGCCTGTATTCTGTTTTCGGCTCATCTCTGCTTTTTCTGGCACTGCTTTATCTTTATGCCCAAACAGGGTCGGCGGACGCGGAAAGCCTGAAAGACGTCCGGCTGCCCCTTGAGGTCCAGCACGCCCTGCTGGCTTTGTTTGCGGCAGCGTTTGCTTTCAGGGCGCCCCTTTTCCCGTTCCATGCCTGGTTTACGGATGCCCTGACCGAAGCACCGGTTCCGGTCGCCGCCGTGCTGTCGGGAGCCTTTACGAAAATGGCTTTTTACATTTTCCTGCGTACAGCCGTACCGGTTTTGCCGGACGCCCTGCCGCTGTGGAGCCCGTGGCTGGCCGGATGGGCTGTTTTTTCGGCCGTTTATGGAGCATTAATCACAATCGGCATCACGGACATCCGCAAAACCGCAGGGTATGTGCATATCGCCCAGACGGGCATCATGGCTCTGGGGCTGTTCTGCCTGATGCCCGAAGCGCTGAAAGGCACGCTGTTTCTGTGTTTCGCACAGGGGCTGTCGCTGATTTTCTTCCTGCTGACCGGAGGCGCGCTTCTGGAAAGGATGCAGAATCGGGAAGCCCGGACGTATTCAGGGCTGATCGCGGACATGCCTTTTCTGGGGACTTTTTTCCTGCTGTCATGCCTGGCGGCGTCGGCGTTTCCGGCAACGCCCTCGTTTCTGGGAAATTTCCTGATCTGGGGGAGTGCTTATGGAGAAAGCCGTCTGCTGGCGCTGGGCGCGGCGGTGTCGGGCGTTTTCCTGTATGCGGCTTTTTTCCCGATGTTCTCGCGTCTGATGCTCGGCGAAAAGGAAGCAAAAGACGCCCCGCCGCCACCGGATCTGACCTGGCGTGAAAAAACGGCTTTCAGCGTTTTGGGCGCGGTTCTGCTTTATCTGGCGCTTTTGCCGGAGACTGTCATGAAGCTGGTTTCCGGGGCGGTTCATCCCTTTTTTACGGCAGGGTTATAAGGAGGAAGCATGACGGGATTGAACTTATTCGGCCTTCGGGCTTTCCTTCCGGAAGCGATTCTGCTGGTGCTGACGCTGGCCGCGTTGCCGGCCGGCGTTTTCCGGCATCCGTATTTTGCGAAAATCAACGCCAACCGTCTGGTTTTCAGCGGGCTGATTCTGTCGTTGCTTTTCCTGTTTGTTTTTCCCGCGTTTCCGACCGGCACGATGCCGACAGAGGCGCCGTATGTCCTGTTTGTCAGGGAAATGCTTTTAATCACGGGCATTACGGCAATGGCCTACGGTGTCAGCTGGCTACAGTACAAAAAATTTTCGCGCTTTGAGTATGGCGTTCTGCTTTCTTTTTCGCTGTTCGGCCTGATGCTGGCCGTATCGGCGGAAGATTTCATGATGATGTTCCTGGGACTTGAAGCCGCACAGACGCCGCTGTGCTTTATGATCGCCTATAAACGGCAGGGCGAGCGTTCAACCGAAGCGGGGGCGAAATACGTCATCGTCGCCATGCTGAGTTCGGCTTTCCTGATGTTCGGCATTTCGGTTCTGTACGTCTGTACGGGAAGCGTGGCGTTTTCGCAGATTGCGGCGGCGGATAAGGCGCTTATCATGCCGTCTTTTCTGATGGGTGTCGTTTTCGTTGTTTCGGGGCTGTTTCTCCGGCTGGGTGCGGCGCCGTTCCATGCGTGGCGAGCCGATGTTTATGAAGGCGCGCCGACGCCGGTGACGGCCTTTATGGGGATGACGGTGCGGATCGGTCTTCTGGCTGTGATGGCTCGGGTGATTCTGAAGGCTTTTCCCGGACTTGATTTTTTCTGGGATCCGGTGTTGTCGTGTGTGGCTCTGTTTTCCATTTTTGTCGGCGGGTTCGGTGCGCTTGTCCAAACCAATATCAAACGACTGTGCGCATATACGGTGATTGCGGCGGACGGCTTTGCCCTTCTGGCGCTTTCGGCTTCGGATGCATCGGCTTTTCTGTTTTTCCTGACGACGGATGCGGTTCTGACGGCAGGGCTTTTCGCGATTGTGCTGTCATTACGCATCGGCGGTGACCTGTCGGAGGAAATCCGGACGCTGTCCGGGCAGGCGCGGGTCAAGCCGGTGCGGGGGGCGCTGTTTTCGCTGATTTTTCTGGGAATCGCCGGACTTCCGCCGTTTGCCGGGTTTTACGGGCGTTTCTTTGTGTTTAAGGAATGCGTTCAGGACGGACGTTTTGCTGCTGTTTTTGCCGCAATGACGGGCGCTCTGGTTTTGGCATACGTTTATCTGAAAATCATCCGTCAGATTTATTTTCTGCCGCCGAAGGAAGAGCTTTCGGCCGCGTCGGGAATGATGCGCGCGGCCATTTGGGCGGCGGCGCTGTTCTCGCTTCTTCTGACAGCGCGGGCGGGGTCGCTCTGGTCCGTCGTCAAAGCGGCGGCGGTCATGGGAGGAGGATAGGTCATGGAGGCGCAAAAGATCATTCTGCCGGCAGGGTGGCGTTATTTTTATTTCCCTGAAACGGAAAGCACGAACGAAACGGCCAAAACCCTTGCGGCGGGCATCGGATCAGAGCGGATTGCGGTGCAGGCCGGCCGTCAGACCGGCGGCCGGGGCCGCAGAGGACGTCCGTGGGTCAGTCCTCCGGGAAATCTTTACGTTTCGCTGGCTTTCCGCATTAAGGAAACGGCGCGGTTGGGGGAATTCAGCTTTCTGACGGCGATCGCTCTGGCGCAGGCCGTCCTCCGCCTGAAACCAGAGCTGGAGATTCGTTGCAAATGGCCGAATGATCTTCTGGTGCGCGGAAAAAAGCTTTCGGGTATTCTGCTGGAAACCGATGGGCGGGGCGGAGTTATTGACACGCTGGTCATCGGCGTCGGAGTGAATGTGTCCTCTTTCCCGGGCGACGGGATGCTGTACCCAGTGACGTCTCTGGCCGAAGAAGGATGCTCCGCTTCGGCTGGGCAAGTGTTGGAGGCGTTTGCGGAACGTTTCGAGTTTTTCTGCCGCCGCCGCGAAGAAGCCGGCTTCGCGCCCGTGCTGTCGGCATGGAAAGAGCGGGCGTACGGCATCGGCGGCCCGGTGACGGTAAACCTGGCGGATCGGCAGATCCGCGGTATTTTTTCCGGCCTTGATAAAGACGGCGCCTTGCTGTTAAATAAGGACGGACAGGAAGTTAAAATCACGGCCGGAGACGTTTTCTTCGGCCAGGAAGGAAAGAATTCAAAATGACAAACGAGAAAACCGATTATATTGACGTCCCCGAAAAAGGGCTGTTTTTCGTCCCTCTGGGAGGCGTTGGTGAAATCGGAATGAATTTCGGGCTTTATGCCTGTGACGGCGACTGGCTGGCGGTTGACTGCGGTATTGGTTTTGCCGGAGACCGCCTGCCGGGAGTTGACATGATTCTGCCCGATCCGTCGTTTGCCGAAAAAATTTCCCGTCGTTTGAAAGGGCTGGTCATTACGCACGCTCACGAAGATCATATCGGGGCTGTCGGGCATTTCTGGCCGTATCTGCGCTGTCCGGTGTATGTAACGCCGTTTGCGGCGGAAATGCTGGAAACGCGGCTGGACGAAAGCGGCCTTCTGGGGCGCGTCCCGGTCGAAATTGTCGAGGAAGGCGATCTGATTGAGCTGAAACCGTTTGAGGTCGAGTTCGTCCCCATCAACCATTCGATTCCCGAACCATCCAGCCTTTTGATCCGGACGCCGTACGGTGCGGTTTTTCATACCGGAGACTGGCGTTTTGATGATGATCCCGTTATTGGGAAACCGGCGGATTACGCGGCTCTGAAGGAGCTGAAGTCGGAAAATGTACTGGCCATGGTGAGCGATTCGACGAACGTCTTTGTTGAAAGTGATGTCCGTTCGGAAACGGATGTCCGCGATTCTTTGACCGAACTGTTTGCCAGATATCCGGACAGGCGGCTGGTTGTGACCTGTTTCGCGTCCAATGTCGGCCAGATTGAAAGTATCGCGGCGGCGGCCGGGAAAAACGGCCGGACGGTCTGTCTTCTGGGTCGTTCGCTCTGGCGCGTCGAAGGCGCCGGGCGTGCCGCCGGATATTTCCGCGGCGTGAACGTTTTCCTCACCGACGAAGAAGCCATGGGGCTTCCGCCGGAACAGGTCTTATATCTGTGCACGGGGTGTCAGGGCGAACCCCGCGCAGCTCTGTCGAATCTGTCTTATGGTATGCTGAATACCGTGCGTTTGGCCAAGGACGATGTTGTCATTTTCTCATCGCGGGTCATTCCCGGAAACGAACAGGCCATTGCCAATATCCAGAACCGTTTCATTTCCAAAGGTATCAAAGTCATTACCGACAAGGATGCTCTTGTCCACGTTTCCGGCCATTCGGGACGCAAGGATATGAAGAGGATGTACGGTTTCGTCAAGCCGAAAATCGCCGTTCCGGTTCACGGCGAAGCGGCTCATCTGTATGAACACGCGGCGCTGGCTTCGGAATGCGGCGTTCCGGAAACAAAGCTGATCAAGGACGGTGACGTTCTCCGGTTGGCCCCCGAACCTTCCGAGGTTATCGGCGAAGTGCCGACGGGGATTCTGGCCATGGACGGCAAGCGGATCATTCCCGTCAACGCCAATGTCCTGCGTAAACGGCGGCGCATGATTGACGAAGGTACCGTTGTTGCGACGGTTGTGATGAACGGGGACGGCGCGGTCGTCGGCGATGTTCAGTTCTCGGCCGTCGGGTTGATTGAAGATGACAGTCCGGCTCTTGCACAGATGAACGACGCCGTGAAAAAGGCCGTGGATGCCTTGAGTGCCTCGCGGAAGGTGCAGGACAAGACGGTCGCGGAAACGGTCAAGTCTTCGGTACGCAAGGTCGTCATGGAAACGCACGGCCGCCGCCCGATGGTTGAAACTCATCTGGTTCGGATTTAGGAGTGGTTCATGCGGCCCAAAACGTTCTTTTTTCTTTCTCTTACCGCTCTGGCGCTGGCGGCGGTCATTGTCTTTCTGAACCGTTTTCCGCCGGTTGTGTCCACGACTCTTTATCTGGACAATCCGCAGGGATCGATGAAAAACGTTGTCGTTGCTCTGCCGGCCGACACATATGCAAAAGCGGCGCAAACGGCAGTGGAAATCGGCGGAAGCGGGGAAGAAACCGATGATTCGGTCGAACCGTCCGAAGCTCTTCACCGCCGCCGTTCCGCGCCTGTCGAGGCGGAGGAAAAGGCTCTTCATCCGGAGGATGATGAAAAAATCCCCGATGAGCCGGAAGACGTGCTGCCCGAGCCGGCACATCACCGCATTCGCATCAGTTCCGCCGATTGCGCGATGTGGCTGAGGCAGGAAAAAGCGGTTCCGGCGAACTATATTCCGGGCGTCAGTACGACAGGCCAGGCGGTTGCTTCGGCGGATTATGTCCCCGGGAGAAATACGGCCGGTCAGGCGGTTGCCCCGGCAGATCTTGAGGGGGGATACAACCTGCCGGTTTCCGACCTGAAAACGGTGACTCTGCCGGTAGCGGTTGATCTGGAAAAGAACTTTCCTTTTCTGGCCTCTTCGCTGTGGTTGGGGAGCATCCCGATTGCGCGCATTCAGATCCGGGACGGCCAGGCTTATGTCAACGGCCATCCTTTGACACAGGATACGGCGGCTGTTTTGAAACAGGCCTGCCTTTCGTCCGGAGAGTGACCGCGGAGGCAGGAATTTTACGGATGAAGGCCTAAAAATTTTCGGTTGTTTGGGCTACGGCCTTTCTTTCCTTCTCTTAAAGACACCGTCGCGGGCGCCCAGAATTTGTTCCTGCTTTTGAAAAAAACGTAGCCTCTTCCCGCCCGAGGCATCTCCGGTTTTCATTCCGTGCGGAACCGAAAAACGTGCTTCCGGCATATTGCGGCGGGAACACGGTTTTCTTACGGTATAGGGTTTTAAAATATACGAAAGGGAGGACTCCTTGCGTAACCGTCCTTCCGCTTCTGTCCGCAGTGCTTAGAGGAAACATTGAGTATAGCTCTGGCGAGACATGATTCATGGCATGTTTTGCAAAGCCCTTTCAAGGATATGCCAAGAAACGGAGCCATCCTTGAAGACTTCCATAGCCCTCTTTGAGGTCATTAGGTTTTGAAACTTTCCTGTTAAGATGCTTTGGAAAAAGTTAAGCGTGCCCTACTGCACTCGACCTTTCTTTCAGTCCAGCTTTGCAAAGCTTTTTAGAAAGCCTGCAAGGAACCGGAGCCATCCTTGAAGACTTCCATAGCTCTTTTGAAGGCATGCGTTTTTGAAAGCGTCCTCTGGAAAAAGTGAATCGTGCCTCTGTCGCGGTCGACGTTTCCCCCCGGTATAGCTTTCCAAAGCTTTCTGGAAGGCCTGCAAGGAAACGGGGTTATCCCTGAAGGCCTCCATAGCCCTCTTTGAGGTCATGAGTTTTTGAAGGCGTCCTGTTAGGAAGCTCTTGAAAAAGTGAATTGTGCCTCTGCCGCACTCGACCTTTCTTTCAGTCCAGCTTTGCAAAGCTTTTTAGAAAGCCTGTAAGGAACCGGAGCCTTCCCTGAAGACTTCCATCGCCCTTTTTGAAAGCATGAAATATCGCCCCCCCTTTTGTCCACGGAGTTTTCAAAGCCTGATCTCCTTCCTGTCTGGCGCTTCTCTCGGGACAGGCGAAGAGGCTCTTCCAAAACAAAAGTTTCCGCTTTCCCCATTGAATGTCGGTCCGCCGGAAGACAGGTAATTCCACCCGTAAAAAAGCCGGGAAAACATTCTCCCGGCTTTTTTTTCGTTTCCGCCCTTAACGCCCGGCGGAGAGTTTGACAGACGCCAGCTTTTTAAAGTCGGCTTTCGGTGCTTTTCCGCATTCCATTTCCATCGCTGTCGCACGCTTGATGTAATCGTCGGCAAACGTCATCGCCTTGCGCATCATAGCCGGCTTCTGGAGGCAGAGCAGTCTCGTCATTTCCTCCGACTGGGCAACGTCCGCGATCAGTGTGAACTTACGGTCTTCAACCTCGGCTCCCATCTCGGCCGCTTTTCCCGGAGTCAGAGAAGAAAAGTTCATCTGATAATCCGTCATCCAGTCCGGGTGCTTCTGATCCGATTTTTTCAGGATGCTTTTTCCCAGCACGGGACATGCGGTGGCCTGCGTTATTGCTTCCTTATCCGACAGGATATTCTGCGCCGCCTGCTGAGACATCTTTTCCGCCGAAAGGACTTTGGTGAATTCCGTCCGATCCTTGTGAAGGGCTCGGAGCTGATCGTCCAGAGTCATCGTTGCCGGATCGCGCTTTTCCGCCGCGTTCAACAGGGAAATCATACGGTCCATACCCGACAGTTCGGAGGCGACGAAATCGACAACAGCGTCTTTGCCGGAACGGACGGCTTTCTTGCAGGGAATGGTCTGAAGCTGTTTGAAAACCGTCTGATTCGCTTTTGCGCGGACAAGGACGCCCGGCGCCTGAGCAATGAATTCCTCGTTCAGTGCCCTGAATTTCTCTTCGCCGATGGGATCCTTGACAGAAGCTTTGCGCACGGCTTCCTTTTCTTCCGTCAAAACGGAAATCAACGCGCCTTTATCCGCCCCGCGTTCGCTGATCCGGTCATAGACAGACGAGCGCCACTCGGCGACGGCTTCCATCCGAACCATCATCATCATCATTTCCTCTTCGGACATCTGCGGTCCTTCGTCGGTGGGAATGATACCCAGCGCTTCCTCAATCTGCGCCGCTTTGCGCTGATTCATTTTCTCTTCGCGCCGGGCATACATCTCATCCAGCTTTTCACGGGAAACCGGCATACGATCAAGCGCTTCGTCCGCCCGCTGACGGATGCGGTCAACAATCGGGTTCGGTTTCTGATCAACCATGTCAATACGCAGACGCGTCATTTCCTCTTTGCTCAGGCCGTATTTTTTGGAAATTTCATCGGCCAGATTCAGAACTTCAACGTCCTTCATTTTCATCAGGGAACCGTCGGCCAGTTTTTCCTGAGCAATGTTAATGGCGGCATCCACCACCGGAGTCGTGTAGTAAGCCATCGACGCGCCGGCTTCTTCAATTTCCTTGTAGCGGGCGCTGTCACGTTCCAGCTTTTTCAGCCGGGCAATCTCCTTCGGATCCGTCGAACGGATTTTCAGGTTGTTTTCCGCCTGCTTGTCCAGAGCCGCTTCCAGATCGGAAACGGGTTTCTGTTCCATGTATTTTTTAACCACACGGTTCGTCGTTTCAATCCGGACGTCGCCGATCAGCAGGGAAATGTCCGTCTGCCCGTAATCGCGAGCCAGCTGAAGGACGGCATGGGCGTCGGCCAGGCATTCCGTCCGGTGACGCGCCAGCTGAGAATCGACATTGTTCTGAGTAAACTGCTGTGCAAAACCGCCTTTGTGCGCGGGATCCAACGCATGGCCGAATTCATGGTACAGCGTGAACTGCTGAAGCTGGCGGCGTGTAACGCCTTCTTTTTCCATACGTTCCCGGACACCCGGCGTCCAGTAGAACATATCGTCAACCAGCGTGTCGGGATTGTCACCGACGACAAGGCTGATGTTGCGCTCGCCGTCCAGATTGTCGCGCGTGACGCCCACCGGGGCCGTCGAGCTGAACGCATTGCTGGTTCGGATGGCCGCGTCAATGACCGGTTCGACGTATTCTTCATCGATCGGCGCTTTGCCGTAAGCATCGGCGTTGACCAGCTTTTCAACAATGTGCAGGTAAAGGGACTTGCCGACGCTGCGGTCGGGTTCATCATCCGCGGCATAGCGACCCATGACGACGTCCGGATCAATGACGAACAGAGTCATGTCGGGACGGACATTGCGGAAGCGTTCCTCAATCTGTGTAAAGAAGCGGTGATTTTCCGTGTCAAGGATGTAATCTTCTGAGGGTTCGCCAATGGAAATCGTGCAGTTTTCACCGTCCAGGCCCGGCTGGATGAACGTCGTTTCGCCCTGAGGAAGCAGACCGAAGAACGGTCGATCCTGAATATATTCGGGGCGGTTTTCGCCGCATTCAAAAACGCGAACCTTTCCCTTTTTCAGAAACGAAGCCAATTTGTCGGACGTTTTTGAATCGAGTTCAATTTCAGCCATAGCATTCTTTCCTTTGTTTTTTTAATTCAATTCCTTGACGTCGGCATAATATCCGTTCGTTTCGCCGTTGACGTCGATTTCGGCGACCAGAATTTTCCGTGTGGAACGCAAACGCTTCTGCATGCGGGAATCCATATTTTCAATGCCGATGAACTGATCGGCCGTCCGGTAAAAGACAGCTTCCGTTCCTGTTTTCAGCACAAGGCTGGGCATCTCGGGTTTGCCGGAAAGCGCTTCCAGCGCAATAACGGGCTCGCCTTCTCTGTTTTCGAAAATGTTGGCCGCAAAGCGTTCCATCGTTTAACGTCCTGTCTAAAACTTCTTCTTCTCTATTTGTATGACGTTTGACAGAAAAGTCAAGAAGTTATAGACAAAAATAAATTTTTGCAAAGGAAACGCCGACGTGGC
>ENA-UOJC01003800-UOJC01003800.1-human-gut-metagenome-genome-assembly--contig:-C104-NODE-3800-length-13675-cov-16.152570_pt1 | contig 13675 bp, 10 predicted proteins | sample MGYA00242339_ERZ723886 | MGnify/ENA metagenome assembly ERZ723886 | reverse complement strand
CCTGCTTGTAGTAGAGCATCAGAAGCGTTGCGAAGAGGAAGACGACGCTCAGCAGGATGCCGAGGAAGAAGAGGCTCCCGTAGAGCGAGAAGAACTCCGCGCGGACGTCCGCCATTTCCGTGGGATACCAGTGGTTCTGGACGGCGAGGGTGCTGATGGCGTCCTCTGCGCCAAAATAGAGGCTCGCCGTCGAGGCAAGCATCACGAGCACCATTGTCGAGAGAATGCAAATGGAAGCAAGGCCTGCGCCGTTTCGCTTCATGCGGTAGGTGAGCGACGAGAGGGAGACGAAGTTGCGCTTTTTGTAGTAGAACGCTTCGTTTTTCTGGAGCGTGCGGCAGAGCGTCACGCTGCCGGAAATGAAAAGCAGATACGTCGCTAAAATGACCATGATGACCGCGACGAAAAAGAGCAGGATCGCCGCCACGGGGTCCTTGATCGTCGCGGCGATATAGTACGCGCCAAGGAGCAGGACAAGGCCGGGGATGACGAGCAGCCACTGCGACTTCGGCGGCCTTTCGCCGACGTTTTCACTTTTCAGCAGCGCCGCGCCCTGCGCGTGCCTGAGTGACAGTATGCTGCGCGCATAGAGCAGCGCGAAGATGAGGGCAAACGTGACGGCGCACTGCCTGAGCGCGTTCAAGCTCACCGAGAACGCGACGGCAGGGAGACCGAGCAGACGCAGCAGCACCGCCTGCGAAAGATAGGAGAGCAGCACGCCGAAGCCAAGCCCCGCGACGAGCGTGAACGCTGCGGCCATGAGCGTTTCCCAGAGGAGGATCGCGCCGAGCGCGCCGCGGTCCATGCCGAGCACGCTGTAGAGGCCAAATTCCTTCTTGCGGCGGCGCAGGAGAAAGCTATTTGTGTAGAAAAGAAACAGCGCGATGAATACCGATACGACGAACGAGCCGAGGTTCATCGTCATTGCGACCGCAGAGGTACCGGAGCCGTTCACCTTACCGTTGACCGTATAAAGCGCGGGCGTGGCGGCGAGGTACGCGATGACATACTGCATCGCTGCCATGAACGCGCAGGAGAGAAGGTAGGGCACATAAAGCCTTGCGTTTTTCTTAATGCCCATCCACGCAAGACGGGGGTAAAAGGTGGGCTTCATGCGCACTCGCCTCCCGTCTGCTGCTGTGTTTGCGCGTCGGCGATGCGCTGGTAGAACTGTGCGTCCGTGTCCTTGCCGCGCGTGAGTTCGAGCGAGACCTCGCCGTCGCGCAGGAACAGCACGCGCGAGGCGCAGCTCGCCGCGCGCACGGAATGGGTGACCATCACGACCGTCTGCCCCGCATGGTTGATCTCGGCAAAGAGCTTCAAAAGCTCGTCCGTCGAGCGGGAGTCGAGCGCGCCGGTCGGTTCGTCGGCCAGCAGGATCTGCGGGCGGGTGATGAGCGCGCGGGCGACGGCGGCGCGCTGCTTCTGCCCGCCGGAGACCTCGTAGGGGTACTTTTTGAGCAGCGTCTCGATGCCGAGGTCGCGGGCGAGCGGCGCGAGCCGGTCGCGCATCTCCGTGCGCGACTTGCCCGCGAGCACGAGCGGCAGGCAGATGTTGTCCTCGAGCGAGAACGTGTCAAGCAGGCTGAAGTCCTGAAACACAAAGCCCAGATTGTCGCGGCGGAAGGCCGCGGCGGTCTCCTCGGGAATTTCCGAGAGGTTCTTGCCGCCGAGCAGCACCGTGCCGCCGCTCGGCTTGTCGAGCGCGGCGAGGATATTGAGAAGCGTCGTTTTGCCGCTGCCGCTCTCGCCCATGATGGCGACATATTCGCCGCTTTCAACGGTGAAGCTGACATTTTTGAGCGCCTGGACCTTGCTGCCGCCAAAGCGCGTGGTGTAGGTCTTTTGAAGACCGGAAACAGTCAGAATTTGCATGGAGGGTCTCCTTTCAGGTAAATGAATTTTGCGTCGCAAGTTGACATAATCTTTGAATTTTGGGAAATCCGGACGTAAAAAGGGTGCAGAAAAGCAGCCGGAAAAGCGGAGGCTCTTCGCGGCTGCTTTTTCAGAAAATGCGTTACTCGAGATTCAGTTTTTTCGTCGTGAAGTACCACGTCACGGCGTAGCCCGCCGCGGCGAAGAGCAGCTCGCCGAACATCCCCCAGAGGAACAGCAGCTCGACGCTTGCGGGCGCGCTGTAAACGTCCAGATTCATCCAGCGCGTGGGGTCGGCGTTGAAAAACGCGCCGATCATGGCGATGGCGGTGAACTGCGCAAGCTGGAAGAACACAAGAATCAGGATGACCGTCCACAGCTCCTTGTGCTTATTGAAGCTGTAACCGATGGAATAGGCGGCGTAGACCACGAGCGACGCGGCAGAAACGGCAAAGACGAAATTGCAGAAAAGCTCAAAGACGATCAGCAGCGCGTGACTGCGCAGCGAGGCCTCCATTTCGAAGAACGCTGTGAAAACATCATTGAAAAAATCGGGGACATACTGGAAAGTGCTCCAGCCGGAGACAGCAATCAGCAGCGAGAGAAGTCCCACGATGAACGCCGCAGCATACCACACGGCGGAAACGATGAGCTTGGAGATGAGCAGCTGATGGAGGCTCACCGGCAGCGTCAGCGTGAGATAGCCCTCGTCCTTGAGCACATGGTCGCGCCAGCGGACGGCGGAGAGCACCAGCGGCGCAAACGCCAGCGCACCAAGGCCCACCATGAAGCCGATGACCAGCAGTACGCCGATGAGCTGTAAGAGCCAGGGAATGTGCCCGCCGTTCAGGAGCAACTGAGAAAAACGCATCAGTGCCGTCAGTGCCAGCATTCCAAGAAAGACCGGCCACATGATGCGGCTCGTTGCGCGGAATTCATGTTTGATCAGTTTGCTCAGCATCTGAATACCTCCCGGAAGAGCTCGTCAACGCTCTTGCCCTTTTCATCTCGAATGGTCTCCACGCTCTCGTGGAGCATGACCTGCCCCTCGCGCAGGAACACGACCTCGTCAAGGATCTGCTCGACGTCGGCGATCAGGTGCGTGGAGATGATGACCGCTGCATCCTCACTGTAATTGCCGATGATCGTGCGCAGGATATAGTCGCGCGTCGCGGGGTCCACGCCGCCGATCGGCTCGTCAAGAAGATAGAGCTTAGCGTCGCGGCTCATCGTGAGGATGAGCTGCGTCTTCTCGCGCATGCCCTTGGAGAGCGTCTTGATCTTCTGTGTGCGGTCAAGGCCGAGGTTCATCAGCATCTGCTCGGCAAGGCCGCGGCGGAAATCCAAGTAGAAATCACCGTAGTAGTCGAGCGCCTGCGCGATCGTCATCCAGCCGGGCAGCGTGTCGCGGTCAGGCAGGTACGAGACAATGGCCTTCGTCGCGCGCGACGGCTTTTTGCCGTCGATCAGGATATCGCCGCTTGTCGGCGTCAAAAGGCCGTTGGCGAGCTTGATGAGCGTCGTTTTGCCGCTGCCGTTGGGGCCGAGGAGGCCCACGATGTGCCCCGGCTCGATCGTGAGATCGACGCTCCTGAGCGCTTCTCTGGCGCCGTAGCTTTTGGTGAGCGCCCTACATTCTAAAATACTCATTCTTCATCCTCCTTTGCTCCCTCAATGAGGGAGATGATCTCCTGCCTGCCGCAGCCGAGCGTTTTCATCGAGCGAAGAAACTCGCTCACGCGCTCGTCGGCAATGCGGAGTTTTGCGTTTACGATCATGTTTTCGTTTTCCGTGACGAACCGTCCCGCCGTGCGCTGGGAAAAGACCAGCCCCTCGCGCTCAAGCTCCGTGAGAGCGCGCTGCACGGTGTTGGGGTTGACGCCGGCTTCCAGCGCCAGCTCGCGCACCGAGGGGAGCTTTTCGCCCGGGGCGTAGATGCCCGAGACGATGGCCTCCGTGAGGCGCTGCGTCAGCTGGGAGTAGATCGGTTGGTCATTGCGAAAGTTCCATTCCATCGTGACCCTCCTTTGTATCACTGTATTAAGTAATTAGTACAATAATACATCGAGCGGCGTTTGTCAATGGGTTTTCGAAAAAAATCTCAAAAATTTTTGCAAGGTGAAAAACGTGAAACCAGCACAAAAATGTGAAACAGATGTTGCATTTCACGGAAAATGTGGTATCATAGATTCGAACAAATGTTGGAAGGGGCGCACGACGATGGAGAAATTATCCAGAATGCAGCAGCGCGTGTACGATTACATTGAAGAGAGCATCGCCTTGCACGGCTATGCGCCCTCCGTGCGCGAGATCGGCGAGGCGCTGGGGCTCAAGTCGCCCTCCACCGTCCATTTCCACATCAAGCATTTGCAGGAGATGGGGCTCATCGAAAAGAGCGCGGGCAAAGGCCGCGCCATCACGCTCAAAAAGCAGCCGCAGGAAGCGCCTGCCGCCCCCGTGCAGCAGGTCGATGAGAGCGGCGAGCTTTCCTCACGCCGCCGCGTGCCCATCGTCGGCAATGTCGCCGCCGGCAGCCCGATTCTGGCGCAGGAGTGCATTGAGGATTACCTGACGTTTGACACCGGCGGACACGATGACGAGTATTTCGCCCTGCGCGTGCGCGGCGAGTCGATGCTCGGTGTCGGCATCCTGCCGGACGATCTTGTTGTTGTCCACCGCCAGAGTGTCGCGCAGAACGGGCAGATCGTCGTCGCACTGATCGGCGACGAGGCCACGGTCAAAACGCTCAAGCGCAAGGGGAGCGAAGTCTGGCTCCTGCCCGCGAACCCCGACTATCAGCCCATCGACGGGCGCGAGAGCACGATACTCGGCCGCGTCGTCGCCGTGGTGCGCCAGTATTAAAGAAAAAGCGCGCCGCCGCGAAGCATTTATAAAAAGCAAAACCGACCGATGGTTATCATCGGTCGGTTTTTACATCAGGATTCAGAGGTCTTCCGCCGCGCGGGAGAGGGAGCGGCGCGTTTCAAAGCCGTCGGGGTAGCGCTTTTCAAGCTTATCGAGGTTAGCCTGCAAAATGTCGCTGAGCGAAAGGTCCAGCGCGGTGGCGGCCTCGGCGAGATACCATGCAATGTCGCCAAGCTCCTTGGCAAGGTGCTCTTTGTCGAGCGTATGCCCCTGCGCCAGCCATTTCTTCACGATGTCGATCGCCTCGCCCGACTCTCCGCAAAGCCCCATGACGCTGTTGATGAGCACGTCCTTTTTCTCGAGCGCGGGGTTCAGCGTCGTCATTGCGCGTTTCTGGTATTCGTTTGCATCCATGACCTCTCTTCCTTTCGCAAAGATTCTGCGCCTCTATCCCTTGTCGAAGGTCACCGTCCAGTTTTCAAGGCCGTAGAACGGGGAGGATGCGGTGGGGGTCAGGCCGTCGACAAGACCGTCCGGCGTCAGCACGGATGCGGTCTTGAAGACGATGGGCGCGATGGGGGCATTCTGCCCGAGATGGCGGCAGAGCGCACTTGCGGTCTGCGCCGTCTCATTTGCGAGGAATGCATCAAGCAGCGCATCGCACTGTTCGTCGGCGTAGCGCCCATAATTGAGCGCACCGCCGGTTCGGACGAGGGAGGAAATGTCCCAGTCCGCCGTTAGGCGGACTTCAGCGAGATAGAGGTCGAAGTTTCCGCCCTCTAGCGCGGCGAGATAGTCGCTCCATGGCAGTGCACGCACAGTGAAGCTCAGGCCGCCGCCCGTCAGCGCGCGGCTCAGATACTCCGCGATGGAGACCTTGAACGAATCGCTCTCGCTGACGAGAATGGTGAGCGAGCGGGGATGATCCTCTGATACGCCCGACGCTTCAAGCGCTGCGGAGAGCGCAGGGGCTGCAAGCGTTGTGGAAAGCTTCTCAGGATAGAGTGCGGCGCGCGGCGAGAGGGGGAAGCGCGCGCTCTCCGCGTGGCCTGCAAGATAACCCGCGGCTACAGTGTCACGGTCGATGGCGACAGCGAGGGCGGCGCGCAGCTCGGCACTGCCGGGCAGCGTGCGCTGCGTGTTGAAGCCGAGGTAGATCATATTCGCCGTCGCATAGTCGGTGACGGCGGTGTTTGCACTGCGAAGGTCGCCCGCGCCGCCGGTCAGGTCGGCGGCGCGCAGATGCACCTCGCGCGAGGAGAAGAGGTAGGACGCCGTGTCGTCGTCCTTGACCTCGCGCAGCTCGATGCGCTCGAGCGGCAGGCTCGCTTTCTGCCACCATTCGCCGCTGCGCTTGAGGCACGCGCCGCTGCCGTCCGTCACAAAGAGATACGGCCCCGTGCCGAGCGGCACGCTGTTCTTTTCGGAGCCCGCGCGCACGATGGGAATGTCCAGCAGCGCGGGGAAGGCGCTGTTTCCGCGCGTGAGCGTTACAACGAGCGCGCCATTGCTCGCGCGCATCGAGGCAACGTTAGCAAAGCGCGCGCTGTAGCGTGCGCTCTCCTGCGCACGGCGGAGCGTTGCGAGCACGTCGCTTGCCGTCAGGCTGCTGCCGTCGGAAAAGCGCGCATCCTCGCGCAGATAGAAGGTGAAGGACGTGCAGTCGTCGTTGTGCTCATAGCGGCTGCACAGAACATTTTGCGGCGTGAACGATTCGTCCAGCGCAAAAAGTCCCTCGTAGAGCAGTGCGCCCACCGTTTGCTGCATCCCGTCCGGGCAGGTGATGGGGTCAAGCGTTACATTCTGAAGATAGGGCAGGGCGAAGGCTGTGATGGGCGTGAGCGAATTGTCGGCGCCCTCCTGCGTTTCGCCGGGGGACGGCGTCTCCCAGAAATCCTTTTCCTCCTCCGCCTCGTCCGAGCTCCAGCAGCCCGAAAGCGACAAAAGCAGCGCGAGCGCGCAGAAAAGAAGCGAAATGCGGCGCATCATCGCGCTTCCCCGGTCAGGCAGATGACGCCGGCCATGCCGCCGCGCTTATCGCCCATCGCGCGGTGCGACCAGTAACGCTCGGGGTGGCACTTCGTGCAGTCGGGGTGCACGTCCACGCGCGCAGGATCGATGCCCGCGCGCAGCAGCCACAGGCGGTTGATGCCCTTGAGGTCGATGAGGTATTTTTCCCTGCGCTGCTCGATGCGCTCGTCAACGGCGGGGTCGAGCAGGGCCTTAAAGGTGTGCGCCACGTCCTCGCCGACCTCGAAGCAGCACTTGCCGATGCTCGGGCCGATGGCGGCGCGCAGCGTGTAGGGGTCTGCGCCGTAATAGCTCATCATCGTCACGGCCGTTTTGAGCGCAATGCCGCTCGCCGTGCCGCGCCAGCCCGCGTGCACCGCGCCGATGCAGCGCGTGCTGGGATCGTAGAGCGTGATGACGCAGCAATCCGTCCCGTAGGCGAAGAGGGGGAGGTTGGGCACGTTCGTGATGAGCGCGTCGCCGTCGTCGAGCCGTTCATCCCAGAGGAGCTTGCCAGCGTCCTCCTCGCGCGCCACGCAGACGTGGTCGGAGTGGATCTGGCGGCAGGCCACGGCGCGGGATGCGTCGAAGCCGACGGCCGCGCCGAGACGGCGGTAGTTTTCGAGCAGATTCTCGTTTGTGTCGCCGTGGTGGTCAGCAAAGTTGAGCGAGTCGAAGGGGGCGGGGCTTACGCCGCCGTGGCGCGTGGTAAAGGCGTGCACCACGCCGGGTACGGCGGAGATGGCGTCGGAGGTGTCAAAAATAAGGCCGCCGACATTGTGTTCGGTAAAGGACATGAAAAAGCCTCCTTTTCTTTTTGGGAAGGGGGCTGCTCTCCTTCGGGAAAGAGAACAGCCCCCTTGCATTCCGATCATGCTGCTTTGCAGATCATCTGCCGCAGCACTGCTTGTACTTTTTGCCGCTGCCGCAGGGGCAGGGGTCATTGCGGCCGATCTTTTGCACCTTGCGCGGCTGCTTTTTCACCGTGCCGTCGCCGGAGGTGGAGGCGACCATGCCGTCGGCCACGCGCTCGCGCTTGACCTCGCCCTCAGTCTTGATGCGGGCGGAGAAGATACGGCGCACCGTGTCGCCCTGAATGGCGGAGATCATATCCTCAAACATCGAGAGGGATTCCTGCTTGTAAACGTCGATGGGCTTGTTGTTGCCGTAGGACTGTAAACGGATGGCCTGACGCAGCTCGCTCATCGCGTCGATGTGATCCATCCAGTATTCGTCGACCACGCGCAGCAGCACCACGCGCTCCAGCTCGCGCATGATGGGCGAGGTGACGGCGGCTTCCTTGGCCTCATAGTAATTCTCCGCCGCCTCATAGAAGCGCTCGGTCAGATCCTCGGCAGAAAGGCCGGAGAGGGTGGAAGCATCCACCGCGCCGCGCGGGAAGTAGGTGCCCTCGCAGCTCTTGAGCGCGTCGGCGCAGTGCTCCTCGTCGCTCTTGTCGTGCTCGCCGAAGGCGAAGGCGACCTGACCTTCGATGCTCGAGCGCAGCATGTTGAGGATCGTGGGCTTGATGTCCATGCCGTCGAGCACCTGCTTGCGCTGGCCGTAGATGATCTCGCGCTGCTTGTTCATCACGTCGTCGTATTCGAGCGTGCTCTTGCGGTACTGGAAGTTGCGGGACTCAACGCTCGTCTGCGCGTTTTCGATGGCCTTGGAGAGCGTCTTATTCTCAATGGGCGTATCCTCGTCAAGGTTGAAGCGCTCCATCAGATTGGTGATGCGCTCGCCGCCGAACAGACGCAGCAGGTCATCTTCGAGCGAGAGGTAGAAGCGCGTTTCACCCGGGTCGCCCTGACGGCCGGCACGGCCGCGCAGCTGGTTGTCGATGCGGCGGGAATCGTGGCGCTCGGTGCCGATGATGAAAAGACCGCCCGCCTCGCGGACCTTGTCCGCCTCGCCGGAGATCTCCTCGCGGTGCTTTTCCAGCGCCTTTGCGAACATCTCGCGCGCGTCGAGGATCTCCTGATTGTCCGTTTCGGCGTAGCCGGTCGCCTCGGCGATCAGCTCGTCGGAAAGGCCCGCCTTGCGCAGGTCGTTTTTCGCCATGTACTCGGCGTTGCCGCCGAGCATGATATCGGTACCGCGGCCTGCCATGTTCGTTGCGACCGTGACCGCGCCGAGCTTACCCGCCTGCGCGACGATCTCGGCTTCCTTTTCGTGGTTCTTTGCGTTCAGGAGGTTGTGCTTGATGCCCTCGCGGGAGAGAAGGTAGGAAAGCTTTTCGTTCTTCTCGATCGACACCGTGCCGACCAGCACGGGCTGGCCCTTGGCGTGGCACTCCTTCACCTGCGCGATGACGGCGCGGTACTTTGCCGCCTCGGTCTTGTAGACAACGTCGGGATCGTCGATACGGGCGAGGGGACGGTTCGTCGGCACTTCGATGATATCGAGGTTGTAGATGGTGCCGAATTCCTCTTCTTCGGTGAGCGCCGTACCGGTCATACCGGAGAGCTTGCCGTAAAGACGGAAATAGTTCTGGAAGGTGATGGTCGCAAGGGTCTTGCTCTCGCGCGCGACCTCCACATGCTCCTTGGCTTCGATGGCCTGATGCAGGCCATCGCTGTAGCGGCGGCCGAACATCAGTCGGCCGGTGAACTCGTCGACGATGACGACCTGACCGTCCTTGATGACGTAGTCGATGTCGCGCTTCATCGTGCCGTGCGCCTTGATGGCCTGATTGATGTGGTGCGCGATGGTGGAGTTTTCAGGATCGGAGAGGTTTTCAAGGCCGAAAAATTCCTCGGCCTTCTTCACGCCGCGCGCGGTGAGCGTCGCGGTCTTGGCCTTTTCATCGACGATGTAATCCGCGTCGATGTTGACGTCCTCTTCCTCTTTGTCGTCGCTCTCGGCGATGACCTTCTTGCGGAAGCCGCGCACGAGGCTCTCTGTGCGGGAATACATCTCCGTGGACTTTTCGCCCATGCCGGAGATGATGAGCGGCGTGCGCGCCTCATCGATCAAAATGGAGTCGACCTCGTCGACGATGGCAAAGGCATGTCCGCGCTGGACGAGCTCGCTTGCGTAGATGGCCATGTTATCACGCAGATAATCAAAGCCCATCTCGTTGTTCGTGCCGTAGGTGATGTCGGCAGCGTAGGCCGCGCGGCGCTCCTCGCTCGTGAGATCGTGGACGATGAGACCGACGGTGAGGCCGAGGAAACGGTGCACCTTGCCCATCCACTCGCTGTCTCGCTTGGCAAGGTAGTCGTTCACGGTGACGATGTGCACGCCGTTGCCGGTCAGGGCGTTTAAGTACGCGGGCAGCGTTGCCACCAGCGTTTTGCCTTCACCGGTCTTCATCTCGGCGATGCGGCCCTGATGCAGCACGATGCCGCCGACGAGCTGCACGCGGTAGGGGTAGAGCCCCAGCACGCGGCGGGAGGCCTCGCGCACGGTGGCGAAGGCTTCGGGCAGGATGTCGTCGAGCGTTTCGCCGTTTGCAAGGCGCTCTTTGAACTCCGGCGTCTTTGCCTGAAGCTGCGCGTCGCTCATGGCTTCATACTGAGCGGCCATCGCCTCGATCTTGTCGGCGATGGGATAGATGCTCTTGAGCTCGCGGTCGCTGTAGGAACCGAACATTTTGCTAAAAAGACCCATATCATAAAACTTCCTTTCGTGGGAGCATAATAACACGCCTACAAGTATAGCATCCCTCCGCACGATATGCAAAGGAAAATTTGCCGCACAATATGAATGGACTGTAAATAAATTCCGCCGCCGCGCCGCGCACGGCTTGCGCTTTGCATTGCCGCTGTGGTAAAATGCAAGACAAGATATCATGGTAAAGAGACAAAGTGCCCTCCGACGGCGGAGGACGGGGAAAAAGTTTTTCACATTCGGTCTAAGGAGGACTGACGTATGAAACTGCACTTTTACGGGGCCGACCGCTGCGTGACGGGCTCGAGCCACTGCCTGGAGATCAACGGCAAGAAGATCCTCGTTGACTGCGGATTGCAGCAGGGACGCGATGAGATGGACAACCGCTACCTCGCCTTTGCGCCCGGCAGCATCGACATCCTGCTCGTCACCCACGCGCACATCGACCACACCGGCCGCATCCCGCTGCTGGTGAAAAACGGCTTTCACGGCCGCATCCTCACAACGCGCGTGACGGCGGACCTGATGAAGATCATGCTGCTCGATTCCGCCCACATTCAGGAGAGCGACGCGGAGTATGAAAACCGCAAGGGCCAGCGCGCGGGACGCGAGCACGTTGAGCCGCTCTACACCGAGCAGGATGCGCTGGACGTTTTCAAATATGTTACGACCTGCGAATATGAGGAAACGGTCGAGCTTTGCGAGGGCGTAAGCGCGGTCTTTACCGATGCGGGACATCTGCTCGGCTCGGCGTCCATCACGCTCGAGCTTGAAGAAAACGGCGTACATAAGACGCTCGTCTTCTCCGGAGATATCGGCAATGTCGACCAGCCCATCATCCGCGACCCGCAGCTCCTCAAGAAGGCGGATTACGTCGTGATGGAATCGACCTACGGCGACCGCAACCACACCGAGGTCTGGAGCTATACCGACGAGCTTGCCGAGATCATCGACGAAACGCTCGGCAAGGGCGGCAATGTCGTCATTCCGTCGTTTGCTGTCGGGCGCACGCAGGAGCTTTTGTACTTCATCCGCGAGATCAAGGACCAGAAGCTCGTCAAGTCGACGCCGAACTTCCCCGTGTACATCGACTCTCCCCTTGCCAAGGCGGCAACGACCGTCTTCTGCGGCGATCTGCACGGCTATCTCGATGAGCAGGCGCTCGAGCTTGTCAAGGACGGCACGCACATGTTCACCTTCCCCAACCTCAACCTTGTTGAGTCGAGCGAGGAATCGAAGATGCTGAACATGGACACGACGCCCAAGGTCATCATCTCTGCCTCCGGTATGTGCGACGCGGGCCGCATCCGTCACCACCTCAAGCATAACCTCTGGCGCGCGAACAGCGCGGTCGTATTCGTCGGCTTCCAGTCGCCCGGCACACTGGGCCGCAGGCTGCTCGACGGCGTGGAGAAGGTCAAGCTCTTCGGCGAGGAGATCGCCGTCAAGGCGAAGATCGTCAACTTTCAGGGCCTTTCCTCCCACGCCGACCACGACCACCTCATCGAGTGGATCAAGGCCTTCGACCCGAAGCCTGCGCATGTGTTCGTCGTCCACGGTGACGAGGACGTTGCGCCCGCCTTTGCAGAGGAGCTCTGCACGCTCGGCTTCCACGCGCACGCGGCGAAGTTCACCGAATGCTACGACCTTGCCGCGGACGAAATGGTCAGCGAGGGCTATATTTCCGAGCGCAAGCGCACTGCGCAGAAGTCGCGCGCAGACAATCTCTATGCAAAGCTTGTCACAGCGGCGGAGTCGCTGCTGGAACTTGCCAAGCACTGCAAGGGAAGACCCAACAAGGATATTACCGCGTTCACGGGCCAGATCATCAGCCTGATCGAGCGCTTCCGCGATTGATCGCAAAGATTGAAAAAAGCTGCTTCGCGCGCAAGCGCGAAGCGGTTTTTCTGAAAGGGAAAAACCATGGAACTTGCCAAGAATCAGGAGCATATCGTCACCATCGAGGGCTATGGCGAGGGCGGTATGGGCGTTGCGCGCATCGACGGGCGCGTGGTGTTTGTCCACGGCGCGCTGCGCGGCGAGAAGTGCCGCGTGCTGATCCTCAAGACGCTCAAGAGCGTCGCCTTTGCCAAGGTGCTCGAGGTCGTTGAACCGTCCTGCACGCGCGTCACGCCGGACTGCCCGTACTTCCCGCGCTGCGGCGGCTGCACCTACCGTCACATGAGCTACGAAGAGGAGCTGCGCCTTAAAAGGCTGCGCGTGCAGGATAATCTCGCGCGTATCGGCGGCAGCGGTGTCACGGTGGAGGAGATCCTCGGCGCGGCGGATACGCTGCGCTACCGCAACAAGGCGCAGTACCCTGTGTCGAAGGACGGAAAGGTGGGCTTTTACCGTGCCCGCACGCATGAGGTCATCGAATGCGAGCAGTGCCTTCTAGTAAAGAGCGAGGCCGACGCTGCGGCGGGGGCGCTGCGCAAATATATGCGGCGCTGCCGCGTTGCAGGATACGACGAAAAGACCGGCCGCGGCCTTGTCCGCCACCTCTATGTCCGCTCGAACGCGGCGGGGGAGAGCCTTGTTTGCGTGCTCGTGAACGGGAACGAGCTGCCGCAGGAGGAAACGCTCGTTGCGCTTTTGCGCGGCGCCTGCCCCAAGTGCCGCGGCATCGTGCTGGGCACGAACACGAAAAAGGGCAACGTCATCCTCGGCGACTGCTACCGCACGCTCTGGGGAGAAGACCGGCTCGAGGATACGCTCTGCGGCAAGCGCTTTCGCTTAAGCGTGCCGTCATTTTATCAGGTCAACCGCGCGCAGGCCGAGCGGCTGTACGCGAAGGCCATTGAATTTGCGGATCTCACGGGGCAGGAGACGGTGCTCGACCTCTATTGCGGCGCGGGAACCATCACGCTTGCGCTCTCCGATCACGCGAAAAGAGTCCTCGGCGCGGAGATCGTGCCTGAGGCCATCGACGACGCACGCGAAAACGCCGTGCGCAACGGCGTCAAAAACGTGGAATTCTTCTGCGGCGACGCGTCCGACGTGGCAAAGAAGCTCGCACAGGAGCATCTGCGCCCTGACGTTATCACCGTTGACCCGCCGCGAAAGGGGCTGGCTGCCGACGTGGTGGAGAGCATCGCCGCGATGCAGCCGGAGAGGGTCGTGTACGTCTCCTGCGACAGCGCGACCATGGCGCGCGACGTGAAGCGCTTTGCAGAGCTGGGCTATACCGTCACGCGCGCCGCCGCCGTGGACATGTTCCCGAGAGCGGACCACGTCGAGACGGTAGTTCTTTTGTCCCACAAAAAAGCCGACAGTTATATCCACATTGATGTGGAGTTTGGAGAGGGCG
>ENA-UOJC01003796-UOJC01003796.1-human-gut-metagenome-genome-assembly--contig:-C104-NODE-3796-length-13684-cov-3.745322_pt1 | contig 13684 bp, 6 predicted proteins | sample MGYA00242339_ERZ723886 | MGnify/ENA metagenome assembly ERZ723886 | reverse complement strand
TTAAAAAGCGGATTGTCATATATCCTGAGGTGATAAACAAATCCTCGGTGGTTTCCAGTCCAAAGGCGGTGCGGAATTTTTTCACATAATCCTGTCCGCTTTTGGTGGAATTGTTGGTGATGTAATAGGCTTTGCCGCCAATGCTTTCGATATATTGAAGAAGCTTAGCGCTGCCGTCGTAAAGGGTATCCCCCACAGCGATGGTGCCGTCGATATCGAAGAGAAATAATTTTTTATTTTTTAAAGCATGATTGGAATTCATTGTAAAAGCCTCCGCAATATAAGGTTTTCCGATAGCGTTATCAGGTATAGTCTACAATTTTTTGAGAAATAGACTGCTCCGCATTTACATAGTAGTGGCTGTAATCCCTAGGGTCTACGCGCACCTCAATGCTGCTTCCGACAGGGAAAACATAACCTGGGTCAGTCCAGATATTGTTGCTTTTGAACCGATAAACAATATCGCGGTATTCGTCCTTATAGCTGCAATAAATCACATAGGGATGCTGACCGTTCACCGTATAATGAGTATTCAGGACAATATCATCTACCGTTGCATAAAGAATTTGTCCATTGGTCAAAAGCTTTTTCTGACGGTGCTGTTTTCTCGCAGAGAGGATGAGGGGAATCAGTCCTACAAGGGCAAAAACAAATCCTATAAACAGCAATATACCGCCGCCAAGATAGATGCCGAAGTTCGACATAGTCTGACCGGGATTATCAGGATTGCAGAACAGTACAATTTCTTTTCCTACATACATATCGCTGCTGTATTCGTTAAGCGGCATGTCCGTATAAGTGACGCCGTTAAGACTGTAGTCAACATAGACTCTGTGGTGGCGTTCCCCATCGTAGTCCCTGTAGGTTTCAATATCGACAATTTCGGCAGTGACTTCCACAGCAGATTGAATGAAACTGACTCCGCGGAAAATCCAAAAACCACCGCCGAGTAGCAGTCCGATTCCTATTACTGCAAATATGGAAAAGAAGATAACGATAAAGTTTCCTTTTTTCATTGATAATACTCCTTTGTAAAAATAGACAGCTTATTATAACACATTGTAAGCGGTTCGGGTAAAAAATTCATAAAAAAGGACCCGAAACGGAAATCACTGCTTCCGAATCGAGTCCCCTGCATTTTACCATGTCATATCCAAATTAATATTATAGTCAATCGCATAAGGGTTATCACTTCTGGTCTTGAGCTCCTCATAGATAGCCCTACGCTCGTCAGAGCTTTCCTCAGCCCAGTATTCATAACCGCGCATATAGCTGTCAATCAGGTCGTCCCAGGAGGTAAACAAAGGCTGCATCGTCTGTGCGATTTCGAGAGATTTGTCCAAGGCTTCTGTGTCTGTGTAATATCCTGCGATATAATAATAGCTTAAAAGATTCATGGCTCGGCAGTAATCCCAGCCGTCAATAGCTGTTGCGCCGTACTCTTCATACATGGCAAACATATCCGCATAAAACTGAGCCAGTTCGGTATCCATTTCAAAATTCGTCAACAGGAAATCCACTCTTTCTTCAGCGGCTACCTGGTCCATGCCATAATCAACAAACAACTGCATTTCAGATGCAAAGCCGTCGCGGTGTCCTTCTGTAAGAATCCAATCCAGCGTTTCATCGGCTGTGGCACGGTCTGTTACGCCCCACCACTCATCTAACAGTACTTTTTCTGCTTCCATACTTTCTTCGTTAGCAGGGAGTCCTCCAAAACGATTATAGTCCCAGGAGTTTAATTCTGTAAGGATTGCGTAAGTAGCGTTGAACCAGCGGACAGTATCGGTAAGCTCAACCGTTGTGTTGTCCTGGATTTCAGGTGCGTTTTCCGTAAATTTGCTGCAGGAGAGCTTTACGCTTTGCAGAAAGCTGTCACTCATCTTATTGGAAGCAAAAATAAGGGCATAAAAAGCATAATCCGTTTCACCGTATACTACATAACCATCAACCGTAGAGCCCTCGACGCTGAGTTTTCCCTCTGTGGCTGTAATATTTGTCATTTGGGGAATTGTCGGCGCATCTGTTTCTGTACCGCTATAATCATAGCTGTCTTCCACCAAACTAACCAGCTCATTCATGCTGGATATACTCATGGTCGCACTGTATTTGGGAATCTGCATAACAACACATGCCTGCGTGCCAAGTGCATTGGTGACGCACAGCCAGTTGTTCACACCCATGTCTTCTACGGTCCATTTTTCATGCAGATAAATAGACGCTGATTCGTCAGCAGTGGTAAACTCCTTCATAGAACTGAGTAATTCTTCATCTGTGGCAGAACCGCAGCCCTGAAGCATCAATGCACCCATTACTGTTACAAGACAAAGAATGACTGCCTTTTTTAACTTACCTGTAAATTTCACTTTTTCTCCTCCGTTTCTCATTTTCAACAATCGTAAGTTTGCACAATACCACGTTAGCGTGATAAACAAAATGTATGCTACCACAAGAAAATCCGGTTGTCAAATTAGAATATACAAAATAGGAGAAGTTTCTTAGTACGGACTAATTTTGGCTTGTCCTTTCGGACCTGCCGTGTTATACTGAGAAAAACGATTAAGAGGTGAAAAGATGCGGAGATAATCTACTTTTGAAAATGTGAAACGGTTGTTGGACGGTGCCTGTGGAATAACGGGCATTGTAGTTTTCATGTTGCCAAAAGTGGATTATGTTCGCATAACCCCTTTTATAAATATGCAGCTAAAAGTGTGTAAAGTGCGCTTTTTTCTGCGGAAATACGGGTTACAGGACGTAAATTCAGAATCATTTGGCAACAGATGATTCTTTTTTTGTGCGCTGGGCGTGCCGCGGCAGACAGGAGGTTTTTATGGCGCAGATTCAGGTAACGAATGTAAACTTTGGCTATGAGTGAAGCATTGACAATATTTTTGAAAAGATATCATTTACGATTGACACGGATTGGAAGCTGGGATTTATCGGCAGAAACGGCAAGGGAAAGACGACTTTTCTAAATCTTTTACTGGGAAAATATGAGTATCAGGGAAACATTCAGACATCCGCCATGTTTGATTATTTTCCTTATAAAATCAGCGAGACATGGATGCAGCAGTGCTGCGCGGATTTTCTGGAGGAGCTGTCGCCCGGTTGTGAAATCTGGCGGGTGCTTTGTGAGATGGATAAATTGAAAGTACCCTCAGAGGTGCTTTACAGACCGTTTGCTACGCTGAGTCATGGGGAGCGCACCAAGGTGATGCTGGCGTTACTGTTTTCCAGGGACAATTATTTTCTGCTGATTGACGAGCCTACTAACCATCTGGATGCGCATTCCAGAGAGTGTGTGAAGGAGTATCTGGGGGAAAAGAAGGGCTTTATTCTGGTGTCCCATGACAGGGATTTGCTGGATGCCTGCATTGACCATGTGCTTGTGCTGAACCGGGAGACGATTGAGGTACAGAAGGGGAATTTCAGCTCCTGGTGGGAGAATAAGGAGAAGGCGGACGCTTTTCATCAGGCAGAGAATGAGAAGCATAAAAAGGAAATCGGAAAGCTCCATAAGGCGGCGGAGCAGGTCGGCGCATGGGCGGATAAAAATGAAAAGACCAAGATTGGCTTCGACCCTGTGAAGGAGCCTGACAGATTTATGGGAACCCGCGCTTATATCGGCGCAAAGACAAAGAAAATGCAGAGCCGTGTGAAGCAGATGGAAAAGCGGATTGAAAGGGAGATTTCCGAGAAGGAGGGACTGCTGAAGGATATCGAAAATCCTGTGGATTTGAAGCTTATGCCTATGCAGCATCACAAGGAATTGCTGGTATCTGCTAAAAAGTATGGGATGGCTTATGCTGCAGGAGGGTCGGACGGCGGGAGCGGTTCTGAAAAAGAGAGGAGTTCCGTAGAATGCCAGAAGTCCGGCGGTTCCCAGAAGTCCGGCGGTTTCCAAAAGTCCGGCGGTTTCCATGAGGTCTTGCGTGAGTTTGACTTTGAACTAAGGCAGGGCGAGCGGGTGTTTCTAAAGGGCGAAAATGGCTGCGGTAAGTCCAGCTTTATCAAGGCGATTCTGGCGCGCTGCGTTGGAGAACGAAACAAGGATGTGTGGATACCCGAAGCGTGGGGACGGAATGTGCAGGAAGCGGGAGAGCTTACTGTTGCCAGCGGACTTATCATTTCCTATATTCATCAGGATACTTCTCATTTATCGGGAAAACTGACGGATTTTTGCAGGGAAAGAGGACTGGATGAGAGTCTTTTTAAGGCGATTTTGCGGCAGCTTGATTTTGACAGGGTGCAGTTTAGCAAACGGATGGAGGATTTTTCCGAGGGGCAGAAAAAGAAGATTCTCATTGCCGCAGGGCTGTTGAAACAGGCGCATCTGTATATCTGGGATGAGCCGTTAAATTATGTGGATGTTTTTTCCAGAATGCAGATTGAGAATCTGATTCTGCGCTATCAGCCCACTATGCTTGTGGTGGATCATGATGTGCGGTTTCAGGAGAAAATTGCCACGAGGGTGGTGGAGATGGAGAGGTTATATTGAAATTGTGTTGACAAGAACATTTCATATTTTCTATACTGAACTGTAGTAGCATGTCCGTTGTCAATCATGTTTTCCTGGAGGTGATATCCTTGGATTTAACATCCCTAATTGGAGAAACAACTGAATATGATAAAAAGCAGATGCTGGAAGAAAAAAGACCTAAAAGCTGGTGTAAGAGTATCAGCGCCTTTGCTAATGGTAGCGGCGGAGTGTTGATTTTTGTCATTACCGATGACGACGAAATTGTTGGGTTGAAGAATGCAGAGCATGATGCTGAAATTATCAGTGAGCAGATTAAGACAAGACTTGATCCGATTCCCAATTTTAGATTGAATTTTCATATGACAGAAGAGGGGAAGAAGCTGATTCTTTTAACGGTGTATTCGGGTGACGAAACACCATATTATTATGTTGATGGTGGAGAGAAAATAGCGTTTCATCGTGTCGGTAATGAAAGTGTTCCGGCGGATAGAGCAAAGCTAAAAGAACTCGTGTTAAAAGGCAGCGGTTCTTCTTATGACAGTTTGAAATCAAAGTATAAGTTTGAAAATATGGCATTTACAAAACTTAAGTCAGCTTATAAACAGAGGACAGGCAATGATTTTGAAGAGGCGGATTATGAATCTTTTGGGATTGTTGATGAAGACGGAAATTTGACTAATGCAGGTGCATTGCTTGCAGATGAGTCACCCATCAGACATTCCAGAGTTTTTTGTACCAGATGGAATGGTTTGGATAAAGCGCCGGGGATTGTAGATGCTGTAGATGATAAAGAATTTTCAGGCGGACTGATTAATTTGTTACAGGATACTACAGATTTCATCACAAACAATTCTAAAAAGGCATGGAAAAAAGTGGCTGACGGAAGAGTAGAGATGCCCGATTATCCGGAGAGAGCTGTTTTGGAAGCCATAGTCAATGCGCTGATACATCGCAATTATTTGGAAGTCGGCAGTGAAGTACATGTTGATATGTTTGACGACAGGATTGAGATATATTCTCCTGGTGGAATGTTTGATGGTACAAAGGTACAGGAACGTGATTTGATGAATGTGCCTTCGAGAAGACGCAATCCGGTAATTGCAGATATTTTTAACCGCTTAAAATACATGGACCGAAGAGGCAGTGGCTTTAAGAAAATATTGGGGGATTATCGCAAACAACCACGGTACAGCGAGAAGATGGAACCAGAGTTTTCTTCGGATTATGATGCCTTTTTCCTGGTGTTAAAAAATCTTAATTATGATGTTAAGGGTAAGAGCGAATGCGAAAGTGATTTAGAAACTACTCGGAAACTACCTGAAAACTACCCAGAAACTACCCGGAAACCACCTGAAAACTACCCGGAAACTATCCGGAAAACTACCCAGAAAACGTCAGAAAAAATTCTTGAAGCCATAAAACAGAATGGGAACATATCAAAGAGGGAACTGGCAGAAATGGTCGGAATTACTGTGGATGGTGTGAAATATCATATACAAAAGTTAAAAGCGCAAGGCGTAATAGAGCGTATTGGAGCGGATAGGGGAGGATTTTGGAAAGTGAAGGACGAGAAGTAACGATAAGTATTCTAATTGGAGAGGATAAATCAGATGAAATTAATATCATGGAATGTAAACGGTTTAAGAGCCTGCCTGCAAAAAGGCTTTTTAGATTTTTTTAACGAGATGGACGCGGATGTATTCTGCTTACAGGAGACAAAATTGCAGGAGGGGCAGCATGATTTGGAGTTGCCCGGTTACTATCAGTACTGGAATTATGCGGAGAAAAAGGGCTATTCCGGCACAGCGCTTTTCACGAAAAAGGAGCCTGTTAGCGTGACCTATGGAATCGGTGTAGAGGAGCACGACCATGAAGGAAGGGTTATCACGGCGGAATTTGAGGATTTCTATGTGGTGACAGTCTACACTCCCAATTCCCAGAGAGAGCTGACAAGGCTTGACTATCGTATGGAATGGGAAGCCGCTTTTCTTGCCTATGTGAAGGGGCTGGAAGAGAAAAAGAGCGTGATTTTCTGCGGTGACTTAAATGTGGCGCACAAGGAAATTGACTTGAAGAACCCCAAAACAAACCATAAAAATGCGGGCTTTACCGATGAGGAAAGAGGCTGCTTTAGCAAGGTTTTGGAAAGCGGATTTATTGACACCTTCCGTTATTTTTATCCTGATTTGGAGGGCGTGTATTCCTGGTGGTCTTATATGTTTCAGGCGAGAGCAAAGAATGCGGGATGGCGTATTGACTACTTTGTAGTATCGGAAGCCTTAAAGGACAGATTGCAGGATGCCAGGATTCATACGCAGGTGTTAGGTTCCGACCATTGTCCCGTGGAGCTTGACCTTGTGTAGCGGGATAGTGTCTGTTGATTCCTTTTGACAGGATGAATAAACAAGCAAAGGAATCACATAAAAGACAGAATCAGATAGGAAAATAGTCAGTCAGGAAAAACAGAGCATGAGTTTACGTTTTTATTTTGGACCGTCAGGTGCGGGCAAGAGCAGACAACTTTATGAAGAGATAATCAGGCGTTCCATGGAGAAGCCGAAGCAAAATGCAGAAGGAAGTTCCCACAGGAATTTCCTTATTGTAGTGCCGGATCAGTTCACCATGCAGACCCAGAAGGACCTTGTGACCCTTCATGAGCGGGGCGGCATCATGAATATTGATGTGTTAAGCTTCGGGCGTCTGAGTCACCGCATTCTGGAAGAGGTGGGAAGTAAGGATGTGCCGGTGCTGGATGATACGGGAAAAAGTCTGGTATTGCAGAAGGTAGCTGCCGACTTGAAGGAGGAGCTTCCCACGCTGGGAAGTCTTTTGCACAGGCAGGGTTATATCCATGAGGTGAAAAGCGCTATCTCGGAATTTATGCAGTATGGAATTGGTACGGAGGATGTGGCGAAGCTGATTGCTTTTGCGGAAAAACGCGGTGCGCTGGTGCAGAAGCTAAAGGATTTGGAGACACTTTACAAGGGCTTTACGGAATATATTCATGGAAACTTTATCACCACGGAGGAAACGCTGGATGTGCTGCGCCGTTCCTTGGAGAAGTCTAAAATTCTGCAAGGCAGCGTGGTAGTGTTTGATGGATTTACCGGATTTACCCCCATACAGAACAGACTGATTCAGGAGTTAATGCGTATTAGTTCTGAGGTGATTGTAACGGTGACATTAGGCGTGGGGGAAAATCCTTATGTGCTTGACGGAGAGCAGAAATTATTCCATCTGAGCAAAAAGACGGTGGCGGATTTGACAAGGCTGGCGAAGGAGGTCGGCGTAGAGCGGGGCAGAGATATTTTTGTGCTGCCCTGTGGAGAGGGTGGAACAGGTGCCCGCGGTCAGACGACTGACAATAAAGTAACTGATAACGAAGCAATTAGCTGCAAAACAACCGAAGGCAGGATGAAAGCATGGGAAACAGCATTGGCGAAAGGGTGTGATATAATTTCTAACTCTAAGCATCGTTTTGCGAATGCTCCTGCCATCAATCATTTGGAGCAGGGACTGTTTCGCTATACGCAGGAGCCTTATTCCGAAGAGCAGAGCGAAATACAGATTTTTGAGGCGGTTACGCCTGCGGAGGAGGTGCACCAGACAGGGCTTGCCATTCATGCCCTGATTCGGGAGGAAGGTCTGGCGTATCGGGATATTGCGGTGATTACGGGAAACTTGGAGGAGTATGCGCCCTATGTGGAGGCGGAATTCGGACAGCTAAGGATTCCCTGCTTTATTGACCGTACCAGAGGGATTGTGTTGAATCCCATGATTGAATATATCAAGAGCGCATTGGAGTTGTACTTAAAGGATTTTTCCTACGAAGCAGTGTTTCATTATCTGCGCAGCGGCATGTCAGGCATTCCCAGAGAGGATATTGACGAGTTGGAAAATTATGTGATTCAGACGGGTCTGCGTGGTTATCGGAAATGGAGCAGGCTGTTTACCCATAAGACTGCGGCAATGCAGGAGAGCGAGGAGCCTCTGCAAAAACTGAATACCATCAGGGAACAGTTGATGGGACAGGTGGAAGTCTTACATATGGGAAAGAAAGAAGCTGCAAAGGATTATGTAAATCATCTTTATGACTTTTTGGTGCAGAACGAAGTGCAGAAGAAGCTGATGGAGTATGAGAAGGGGTTTGAAGAGCAGAGCGACCTTACCAGAGCCAGGGAATATGCGCAAATTTACCGTTTGGTCATGGATTTGCTGAATCAGATATACGGACTTCTCGGTGAGGAAATGGTATCCTTGCAGGAGTTTTCCGATATTCTGGAAGCTGGCTTCGGTGAAATTGAGGTGGGAACTATCCCTCAGAATGTAGACCGCATTGTTGTGGGAGATATGGAGCGAACCCGTTTAAAACAGGTGAAGGTGCTGTTTTTCCTTGGCGTGAACGATGGCAACATTCCGAAAAGTGCGTCCAAGGGCGGTATTATTTCCGATATGGACAGGGAATTTTTGCAGGAGTCGGAGCTGGAGCTGGCGCCCACGCCCAGACAGCAGATGTATATTCAGAGATTGTATCTGTATCTGAATATGACAAAGCCGTCAGAAAAATTGTACTTATCCTATTCCAAAATGAATAAAGCGGGAAAAAGTATCCGTCCCGCCAATTTGATTGATACAGTGCGGAAAATGTTTCCGGCTATTACTGTGCAGTACCCGCAGAACCGGGATGCCATAGAGCAGATTGTGACACCGGGAGAAGGGATACGTTATTTGGCGGGACAGCTTAGGGAGTATGCAGAAGGGGCGCTGCCTCAGGAAAAGGAGACGGAATTTTTTACGATTTACGAGGCATACGGAAGCGACGATAAGCGTTCATTTCTGACGCAAGCGGCATTTAAACGCTATCAGGACACAGGCTTGTCTAAGGCAGTGGCGAGAGCGCTGTACGGCAGGCATCTGGAAAACAGCGTGACCAGACTGGAAACTTTTGCGGCGTGCGCCTACCGTCACTTTCTGCAATACGGTCTGACCCTGAAGGAGCGGGAAGAATTCGGCTTTGAGGCAGTGGACATGGGCAATGTGTACCATGCTGTGCTGGAATTATTTGCAGGAAAACTTGCAGAAAGTGACTACACCTGGTTCGATTTTCCGGCAGAGTTTGGAGAAAACGCGGTAAAAGAGGCGCTGGAGGCGTATGCGGCATCCTACGGAGACACGATTCTTTACAGCAATGCGCGGAATGCTTATGCCATTACCCGCATGGGAAGAATTCTGACCCGCACGGTGCTTACCTTGCAGAGTCAGCTTAAAAAGGGTGTGTTCCAGCCGGAAAATTATGAGGTATCCTTCCGTTTTGCGGAGGATTTGGAAAGCGTGAACGTGGCTTTATCTGCACAGGAGCGGATGCACCTGCGGGGAAGGATTGACCGTGTGGACACCGCGGAGACAGAGGACAAGGTTTATGTGAAAATCATTGATTTCAAATCGGGAGAGAAGCAGTTTGATTTGGCGGCGCTTTACTACGGCTTGCAGCTACAGTTGGTGGTTTACATGAATGCGGCGATGGAGATGGAAAGCCGGAAGCATCCCGACAAAGAGGTGGTTCCGGCGGCGCTGCTTTATTACCACATTGAAGACCCTACGGTGGAATCCCATGTGGAGCTTTCCGATGAGGAAATCAATCAGCAGATTCAGGGAAAACTGCGTATGCACGGTGTGGTGAACAGCGAGCCGGATATCGTGGAGCGGCTGGACCGCTATATGCAGGATAAATCCGATGTCATTCCCGTAGAAAAGAAAAAGGATGGAAGCTTTTCTGCGCGTTCTTCCGTCATGAGCGGGGAGGAGCTGCGCATTGTATCCGATTATGTAAACCATAAGGTAAAGGAAATCGGGTTGGAGATTCTGGACGGAAACATTGCACTGAATCCTTATGAAAAAGGACAGAACGATGCCTGTACTTATTGCGCTTACCGCAAGGTGTGTGGCTTTGATAACGGCATACCGGGCTATGAGAAGCGCAGTCTGGAGGATTTGGACAAAACAGAGATTTTGAAACGGATGCAGGAGGAGCAGGGGTAGTATGGCAATTCATTTTACACCGGAGCAGCAGCAGGTGATTGAACTTCATAATTGCAATATTCTGGTGTCTGCGGCGGCGGGCAGCGGTAAGACGGCGGTGCTGGTGGAGCGTATTATCAGAATGATATGCGATGAAGAACATCCCGTGGACATCGACAGGCTGCTTATCGTGACCTTTACCAATGCGGCGGCGGCAGAGATGCGGGAGCGAATTGCGGGCGGCATTGCCGACAGGCTGGCGCAGAACCCGGAGTCCGAGCATATCCAGAAGCAGTCAACGCTGTTGCATAATGCGCTGATTACCACCATAGACAGCTTTAGTCTGTTCCTGATTCGCAATCATTTTAATGAAATCGGTTTAGACCCTGCTTTCCGCGTGGCGGACGAGGGGGAAATCAAGCTGCTGCAGCAGGACGTATTGCAGGAAATGCTGGAGGACGCCTATGCTGGCGGTGAGCAGGAGTTTCGGGATTGTGTGGAGTATTTTTGCCCCGGAGGGAGGGAAAAGGTGCTGGAAAAGTATATTCTTGACCTGTCCCGCTATGCGGCGAGCTTTCCGTGGCCCGAAGAATGGCTGATGCAGAGAAAAGAAGATTATAGCGCCGGGGATGTGACGGCATTAACGAACAGTGATTACGGCAGATATCTCACAAACCATGTGGCACAAATACTGGAAGGCTGCGTGGAAAAGCTTACGCTGGCGAAGGAAATCTGTGAGACTCCCGATGGCCCCTATATGTATGGCGCGCTGGTGGAACAGGAGTTAGAACTGCTTCAAAAGCTGGCAGCCTGTGACACTTTGGAGGAATATGCAGCCAGGGTGCCGACGGTAGCGTTTGGACGTCTGCCCTCCAAAAAGGATGACAGTGTTTCCGTGCAGAAGCGGGAACTGGTCAAGGGATTGCGCAGTGAAGTGAAGGATACCATACAGGGCATTACCGAAAAATTTTTCCTAACGCCCCTTGAACTGGCGGTGGAGCAGGCAAAAGAGTGCAGGCAGCCTGTCAGCACTTTGATAGATTTGGTACTGGAATTTCATAGAAGAATGCAGGAGAAAAAGCAGGAAAAGAAGCTGATTGATTTCTCCGATATGGAGCATTATGCGCTGGACATTCTGCTCACCAAAAAGGATGGGGAGATAATCCAAAGCGAGGTGGCGCGGGAATACAGACAGTATTTTCATGAGATTCTGATTGACGAATATCAGGACAGCAACTTAGTACAGGAGTATCTGTTAAAGGCGGTGTCCGGGGAGGAGGACGGGTGCTTTAACCGCTTCATGGTAGGAGATGTGAAGCAGAGTATTTACAAGTTCCGTCTTGCAAGACCGGAGCTTTTCCTGGAGAAATATGAGCATTATCAGTTACAGGACGGGGATTTGAGAAGAATAGACCTTTCTAAAAATTTCCGAAGCAGAGACGAGGTCGTGGATGCGGTCAATGATATTTTTTCCCGCATCATGAGCAAAGAAGTGGGCGGCATTGCCTATGATGAAGCGGCAGCGCTGTATGCGGGGGCGTCCTATCCTGAAAATGCGGACTGTGTCAGTGAAATGCTTTTGATAGAAAAGCCGGGAGCAGAGGCAGGTTTGGATGCAAAGGAGGCAGAGGCGCTTGCCATCGCCCAGAAGATAAAGAGTCTGCGCTCCACTTACCAGGTGACGGAGAAAGCTACAGGGGAACTTAGAGGCGTCCGTTATGGGGATATGGTGATTCTTCTTCGTACCAACAGCGGTTGGGATGAGGTGTTTAAAAAGGTTTTGGAAGAGCAGGGCATTCCTGTCTATATCACTTCCAAGACGGGATACTTTGCGGCGACAGAGGTACAGGAGATGTTGCAGCTTTTGCGCGTTCTGGATAATCCGAGACAGGATATTCCGTTGTTTGGCGTGATGAAGTCTGTTTTCGGCGGCTTTTTCGAACAGGAGATTGCGCTGATACGCGGGCGGGAGAAGGGATGTTCTCTTTATGAGGCGTTGTGCAGCTATGCGGCTGGCGACAGCGTGGCAGACGATGAGGCGGAAACTGGCGCCCCACTGCGGCACAAAACAGAAACCTTCCTTGCGCAAATCAACCGTTATCGTGACTACACCACTTATATGTCCATTCGTGAGCTGCTGCAGCATGTGGTAGAAGATTTTGATTACCTGAATTATGTGACGGCACTGCCTGGCGGCAGCAAGCGCAAGGCAAATGTAGAAATGCTTTTTACCAAGGCGTCCGATTTCGAGAAAACCAGTTATTTCGGACTGTTCCACTTTATCCGCTATATCGAGCAGTTGGAAAAATACGATGTGGATTACGGTGAGGCGGATGTACTGGATGAAAATGCGGACGTAGTGCGCATCATGAGCATTCATAAAAGTAAGGGACTGGAATTTCCTGTTACCTTTGTTGCAGGTCTTTCCAAGCGTTTCAATATGCAGGATGTGAATCAGTCCCTTGTGGTAGATATGGATATGGGACTGGCGACGGATTATGTGAATCCCGTCAGACGAATCCGCAACAAAACGCTGCGGCGCACCGTGCTTGCCCGAAAGATGCGGGAGGATAATCTGTCAGAGGAATTGCGGGTACTATATGTGGCGTTGACCCGTGCGAAGGAAAAGTTGATTATGACTGCAACACTGGAGAAAGCGGCGGAGAAATGGGAAAACAGTACGGAAATGCAGACGCAGCAGTTATCCTACATTGATTTCATGGAGGCAGGAAGCTATTTAGATTTTCTGCTGCCGGTTCTGCCAAAGGCACGGGTAGCGGTGTCTGTGATAGCGGCGGATGAGCTGCTTGGCAGACAGGTGATGGAGCAGGTGCAGATGTATACCGGGCAGCAGAAGCTGGAATATGCAGGAAAACTTGCAGATTTGGATGCACTGGCAAAGCTGCAAGAAAGATTTGCCTACTGCTATCCTTACAGCAATCTGGAAAAGCTTTATACCAAAACAACAGTTTCGGAGTTAAAAATCGCCGCTATGGAGGAAAAGGACGAAGCGGCGTACCATCTTTTCGAGGAAGAGGAGATACAGCCTTATATACCTGCCTTTAAAAAGGAGGAAGAGGCGGTCAGCGGAACCGTCCGCGGTAATGCTTTCCACAGAGTCATGGAGTTGCTGGATTTTGAATTTGTGCTTGCCGGACAGTTTTCTGACTTCCCGGAGAGCTATGG
>ENA-UOJC01003791-UOJC01003791.1-human-gut-metagenome-genome-assembly--contig:-C104-NODE-3791-length-13693-cov-3.882754_pt1 | contig 13693 bp, 11 predicted proteins | sample MGYA00242339_ERZ723886 | MGnify/ENA metagenome assembly ERZ723886 | reverse complement strand
GCCTTTTAAGTGTAATAGTTCCATGCTATAACGAGGAAGAAAGCGTAGCGCTGTTTTATGAGGAATTAATGAAAAACGAAGCTTTTTTCCGGGAAAAAAAGATTGACATCGAGGTTTTATATATTGATGATGGTTCCACGGATGGAACTGTTGCAGAGGTGAAAAAGCTTTGCGGGAAGGATGAACGCGTGCACCTGATTTCATTTTCCCGGAATTTTGGAAAAGAATCCGCTATGTATGCGGGACTGGAGAAATCAAAAGGGGATTATGTGGTAATGATGGATGTGGATTTGCAGGATCCGCCGTCTCTTTTGCCGGAAATGTTTTCCTATATAGAGCAGGGTTATGATTCTGTGGCGACGAGAAGAGTCAGCCGTAAGGGCGAACCGCCAATCCGCAGTTTTTTTGCCAGAAAGTTTTATCAATTGATGAAAAAAATATCCAAGACGGAGATTATGGACGGCGCAAGGGATTATCGTCTGATGACAAGACAGATGGTGAATGCCATTTTGTCCATGCAGGAGTATAACCGTTTTACAAAGGGGATTTTCGGCTGGGTTGGTTTCCGGACAAAGTGGCTTGAATATGAAAATGTGGAACGGGCGAGGGGCGAGACGAAGTGGAATTTCTGGAAGCTTTTGATGTATTCCTTTGACGGGATTACCGCTTTCTCAACGGCGCCGCTGATGCTGGCTTCCTTTCTGGGGGTGCTGTTCTGCATTCTGGCGTTTGTGATGATAGTTTTTATTATTGTGCGCAAGCTGATATTTGGCGACCCGGTATCCGGATGGCCATCTTTGGTGTGCATCATTTTAATGACCAGCGGCGTGCAGTTTTTTTGCACCGGTATTCTGGGGCAGTATCTTGCCAAAGCGTATATGGAAGTGAAAAGGCGTCCTATTTATCTTGTAAAAGAAGAACTGTAGGATGTTAAAACAGTGTTAAGGAAGAAAAAAATGCTTCACCTTTTTTCGACAATATGATATCATTATCATTAACAGCCGCGGCAAAGAACAAGACTCGACAAGTGAAAGGGGAAATTCATTATGGAGATTGCAGCAGTTAAGGATTACGAACTGGAGAGATATATCACAAATATTATGTTGGACATTGGTGTTCCGGATCATTTAAAAGGGTATCATTATCTGAGAGACGCGATAATGCTGTCGGGAAGAGATATGGAGGTTGTCAGCAGCGTGACGAAGCTGTTGTATCCTACGATTGCAAAGAGATTCAAAACCACAGACCAGAAGGTTGAACGGGCTATCCGAAATGCTATTGAGGTTTCATGGAACAGAGGAAATGTAGAAACCTTTGAAAAAATGTTTGGTTACTCCGCAACGTCCGGGAAGAACAGACCGACAAACAGTGAGTACATAGCAAGAATTGCAGACAAAGTACGCCTTGATTTTAAGGCGATGTAGTAATCGAAAATATCAGATTCAGAAAAATATAGTTCTTTACCGCAAAACTGTTAAACAGCCGTGATTTGGAGGTCACGGCTGTTTTTTTGCGTGTGGTAATTTTAAGGATTTTGTAAGGAGACTCCCACTTTTATGACAACTAAGTGTAAAATAATATAAAAACAAAATGGCTACTCTTTTAAATGATTGACATATGCAATAAAGATAAGTTATATTATATATAAGAGATATCTCTCATGCTTCGAAGTGTTTTACAATTGGACTAATTAACCAAAGCACTATTATGAAATTTAAAATCCAAAGGAGGAAACATTCTTATGAGAAAAATCAAAAAAATAGCGGCAGTGTTGATGTTGGGCGTTATGTTATGCGGAAGTGTATTGACGGCGGAGGCGACGTGCGGACATCCCCATGGTGGTACTCCAAAATTAGTGTCTGCAACATATACAAGCGAAGGAAGTCATACTTATGGAACCGGAAATATATGTTACATAACAAGGGTGACAGAAAATTATAATGTTTTATGCAATGATTGTGGGGCGATATTAAAATCCTATTCAACAACATCAATAAGGCATAGCGCCAGTCATTAAGTAAAAGGCTGCCAGTCCGTTAGGACTGGCGGCATCATGATATTGTAGAAGAATAGGAAATAAAGGTAGGCATTATCAGGGAGGCAGTTATGAGACGAAAATGGATAGCAATGGCAGCGTTACTGAGTCTGTTACTTTGTTCCTGCGGCAGTGAGAATACATCAGAACAGTTAGAAACAGACGGACAAGAATCCATGCAGAAAGAAACTGTTGAAAAAATATACGAGATGAATGAAATTACGGTGCCGGATGCGGACGAGGCATTGGGAGAACTGTTTCCGGAAGACGGAAGGAGAAATGTTCTCGCGGAAGGTGTTGCCGGTGACAGGATTTATCGTATGGTACAGATTTACCCTGAGTACAGTAGTCTTAATGGTGCAGAGTATTATGTACAGATATTGGAACCACCCTATATGGAATGGGCGGCATGTTCTGTTGATATGACAGCATATACGCAGGAATCAGGCTGTTACGTAAGGGAAAGTTTTGTAGCGGCGGACGGAACGATTAAATTTCTGTTTAAGACGCAAAATATTGATTATGTTGGACAATGGAATGAAGAAAACGGGGTTTCTGCAAGAGAATTACCTGAAGAGATAGATTTGGAAGGTACATTTTATAATCATTTGTTTCCCAGATGGTATTACGATGAAGAGGATGGGTTGTTTTTCCTGAATGAAGAAATGGTTCTGCGGTATGATGAAAATGGTGCGAGACAGTCAACGGCGCTTGCAAATACAGGAGGACTGATTTTTGAAATACAAGAAAACCCATATTCGGGAATTCTTTACTTTATGGGAGTCGATGCGGAGACATGGTTTGTGTCGGAAGGAAGTTTTCGAATTGACAACGGCGGTTTCAGTGTCTGGACGGCAGACAGTGAGGAGGCTGTATTTGCGGCACGAGATTCTTCTGGGAACGGTTCGGATGTGTTTTTATCCGGAATGGGGAGTGAGTGCGTGGCGTTTGCTTCCGAGACGGAAGGGTATATTGCTGACCGGAATGGAATTTATTATTTCTCCATGGAGGACAGAACCTTAAGGGGGATTTACAGCTTTGTGGATGCGGGTATGGGACCGGATACACCGTCGGAGATTAGAAGTATTGAAATGTCCGTGGGAGAGGACGGAACTTTGCTGATTCTGGGGGAAAGCGCTAATGACACGAAATGGGCTGCAAAACTGGCGGAGCAGACTGCGGAGGATGAGAGCGAAAAACAGGAACTGGAACTGGCGTTGATGTGGGATGATTCCTTTTTGAAGAAGGCAGTTGTGGACTTTAATAAGCAGAGTGACAAGTATCAGATTGTGATTCGTGTATGTTCCTCAGAAGAAATGGATGATTACCGCAATAGAATACAGGCGGAGCTGAGTGCCGGAGAAGGACCGGATATCATAGAAAGGAGTGTACTGGATCTCAAGGCAGGAGCGGAGAAAGGATATCTGCTGGAGCTGACGGAGTATTCTGAAGCCTTTCAGGAAACGCTTTTCCCGGCAGTAGCACAACTGGGAAAAGTGGATGGAAAGTATTACGGAATCCCCTATGAGTTTAATGTGCAGACCCTGGTGGCGAACAGGGAAGTGGTAGGGGAACGGCAGGGCTGGAGCCTTGAGGAACTGATGCAGTGTATGGAGCAGAGCGGCGCTAAGAATGCGGTAGCAGGGATGGACGGAGCGTTTTCCTATTATTATCTGGGAGCGAGGACGGAGAATCCGGGTTTCATAGACTGGGAGAACGGCGTCAGTCATTTGAACGAGGGTCAGGGATGTGAATTGCTGGAATTCGTTATGCGGTATTCCCAGACGGATGGGGAAACAGGAGGTTCAACCTATGAACAGGTAGCGGATGGGGAAAGCCTGACTGAGGTTATATATACGCTGATTCCGGCAATGGCGCTGAGTGTATCTGATTCCCTGCAGGGGAGAGAGGTGTATATCGGCTTTCCTACGGAGGATCATTCCGGCGGGCACTGCCTGACGGGAAGCATTTTGGAAGTAAACCGCAACAGTGCGGATACAGAAGGGGCGCTGGCATTTATTGAATATCTGTTATCCGTGGAGCAGCAGTCCTATCTGGCAGATTCGATGCTGTACGGAAGCGGAATTTCCGACTACCCGGTTCGGAATGATACTCTGACGGAGCTGTTTGATGCGTTCCGCAGGAACGCGAAGGAGCAGGAGGGAGAAGAGAATTACGGAGTTTCTTACCTTACATCCGAACAGTACGATGCTTTGTGGGAGGTACTGGAAAACGCTAAGCTATATGATAATGACACGGAAATCGTGCTTGATATGCTGCTGGAGGAGGGCGGCGCGTACCGTGCGGGCACAAAGACGGCGCAGCAGGTGATGGATGTTATAAATAACAGAGTTCAACTCTATTTGGATGAGTCAAAATAAAACTTCAGCTTGTGAGGACTGGGATTTGGGGAGCACCTTATTTCTTAGTCCTCTTTTCTATTCTATATTCTTTTAAGAATTGTTTAAATTGTATAATCAGTGGAAATATGATAAAATCAGTTGAAAGCTATTCAAATATTGATTGGGGAATGAGATGATTTATCTTTTCTGTTTATTGGTTCCCTACCTGTTGGGGAAAGGTGTGCTGCGTGCTTTCTATGGGAAATGCCGCGCACAGGATATGACACTTGCGGACAGTGTGCTGACGGGTGGAATGGTTGTGATTGGACTGGCTGAGGCGGCTCATTTGGGAGCGGTTGCATTAGGGCGGTCTTTTTCTGATTGTAAAAAAATGTTTCTTGCAGGACTTGTGCTGTTATTATTTGCGGCGGCAATCCTGATTGTGATAGAGCAGTTCAGAAAAAAGAAGGACAAGCTGTCGGAACGGGAAGCTGAGAGGCTTTGGGTTCAGAGGACTCTGAGCGGAAAAACGGTTCGGACAGGGAATCAGATTCTTTATTTTGTATTTGGCGCTGTAGTGCTGATTCAGTTATTGCTTATCGTAACAGAGCAGAAGGTTTATCTCACGGGAGATATGACGGCTGAAACGGTGAACAGCATTCTGGATACGGATGCCATTTATCAGGTAAATCCACTGACGGGACAGCCCTATACCCTTGGTATGCCTCTGCGTCTTAAAATTCTTTGCCTGCCTACCCTGTATGCTATCTGCTGTGACTTGTTCGGCATGAGTGCGGTACAGGTGGTATGGACGGTTGTGCCGGCGCTGACCTTGTTGGGATGCTATCTGAGCTTTTATACGGTGGCAAGGGCTTTATTTACAGAGGATGTCAGAAAACGTGGTATTTTCATGCTGTTTGCGGCATTGCTGCTGTGGGTTGGCGATTATATGTATGGTATGGACGGTTTTGGTGTGCAGTATGCGGGCTTCCGCGGGGTATCCATTCGGATGGCGGTGCTGCTGCCCTATACCTTCGGACTGGTTCTGCGCAGAAAGTGGAAGCTGGCGTTTCTTTGTATTCTGGCGGAAGCGTGTATTGTGTGGACTCTCTACGGTATGGGAATCTGCCTGTTAGTGACAGTGGGAATGCTTCTGGCGGGACTGGTTACGGATAAGCTGTCAGGACATCAGACTTTAAAGGAAAAGAGCGGAGCGCAGCAGGGCGGAGAGGAGGATTCCTTATGATGGAATTAATCACAAACGCCTGGTCAGGTTGGCTTAATTTTACAGAGCACGGTAAAATAGCGGCATTGCTTTTGCTTGCGCTATTGTTGTTCTGGTTTGGCAGCGGACAAGCTGAAAGTAAAAAGGACGGGAAGAGAGCGATTGGGAGCAAAGCGATGGGAAACAAAGTGCCTGAGAACGGACAACGCGTTTTGATTTTCTATACAACGGTGATGGCGGTGTGCTGTATCTGCCCGCTTACGGCGGCAGCGCTGATGGCATATCAGACGAAATTTTATGATTACCAATGGATTTGGGGAGTTGTGCCCGTGACCATCGTGATTGCCTTGATGGGAACGCAGCTTTGGACGAAGCTTGCGGAAAAATATGTCGGGAGAAAAGGCGCGGGCATTAAGACGGCAGGTATCACTGTATTACTGATTTGTGTGATTTATCTGTGCGGAAGTATGCAGAGTAATGTCTGGGATACGGACGCGTCGGCGCAGAATCGGGAAGAAACTGCGAAGGTATTGGAAATTTTGACAGAAAATGGGCAGAATAAGGATATCTGTTTATGGGCGCCCCAGGGAATTATGGAATATGCGAGAGCTTTGGATGGGAGCATTGTGCTTCCCTATGGAAGAAATATGTGGGATGGGGCGTTAAACGCCTATTCTTATGATACTTATGGGGAAGAAGAAAAACGGCTGTATATATGGATGTGTCATGCGGAAGCAACCGGAGAGGGCGAAGCAGAGTATGAGAAAACTGCGGCAGCGGAGAACGCAGAAAAGACCATTACGGCAATCGAATGTATGGACACTGCCCGGCGGCTTGGCGTAACCCATATTTTACTGCCCACAAATATGCAGCAGGAGGTTCTTACAGAACTGGAAGCATATTCAAGTGTGCAGGCAGAGAATGCGGCAGGATATTACTTGCTGCGCATCGGATGATTAGATAAAACAGGAAAAAGGTACGGCAGATGCTGTGGAGGAAACGGAGAGGACGGTAATGGCAAGAACGGAAACAGGCAGGGATACTTTAATCAGTGTCATTGTGCCGGTCTATAACGTCAGAAAATTTATCATAGAGACCATGGATTGTGTGCGCAGACAGACCTATACCCATTGGGAGCTTCTGTTGGTGGAGGACGGCAGTACTGACGGCACTGCGGAGGTGATACAGGAATATCTGGAGCGGACGCAGGATACCCGCATCCGGCTTATCAGGCAGCCCTCCAATATGGGCGCCGCGCGGGCGCGCAACAGAGGCGTGGAGGAAGCGGCGGGCAGATATGTGGCGTATCTGGACGCGGATGATTTGTGGATGCCGGAGAAGCTGGAGCATGAGCTTGCGTTTCTGGCGGAGAAGCAGGCAGCCTTTGTTTTTACCGGATACGAGTTTGCAGACGAACAGGGGCAGGGCACCGGCAAAGTGGTGAGAGTGCCGGAAACCATTACTTATAAAGAGGCTTTGAAGAATACGACAATTTTTACAACAACGGTTATGTTTGACACGGACAAAATTTCAAAGGAATTGTTGATGATGCCTGTTATGAAAAGCGAGGATACTGCCTTATGGTGGAAAATCCTGAGAAACGGCTATACAGCGTACGGACTGGATGAGAACCTGGCAAAATACCGCCGCGCAGGCAAAACGCTTTCCTCCAATAAGCTGGAGGCGCTGCGCAGAATCTGGAATCTGTACCGCAGGGCTGAGGGGATGAGCGTAATCAGCAGTGTATGGCATTTCTGTTTTTGGGCTGTTCGTGCCGTAAAACGCAGAATATAGTGGTAGAATCCGGATAAATGTGTTAAAATGCAGTATTGGAGCTGATAAAGCTTTAGGATATTGATGTGGAGGAACATATTTTGTCAGTAAAAACGAACGAAGAAAAATTACGGACGATGGAGTCTTTTAAGAGACTGATTAACCTAAGTCTGTCGGCAATCTGCCTGGCTTTGGAAATCGGAATCTTTGCATATAACTGGCTGTTTCATTTTCAGTACAGTGTAGTAGAACCCCTGCGTTATTTCTATTTCAAGGGACATGTGATGGAGGTTGCCATCTATGGCGTCATTCTGTGGATGCTGTCCAATATGTACGGCGGAATGCGGCTTGGGTATCTGAAAAATGTGGAAATTATTTTTTCCCAGGTGTTTGCTACGCTGATAGCGAACATTATCATTTATGCGGAATTGTCCATTATGGCGTTTCAGTTATTTGTGCCGAAAATCTTTCTGCTGATGATGGTGGAGCAGACAATAGTGGTCATTGTTTATATTAATATTGCCAACCGGTTTTACCGTTCACTGTTTCCGCCCAGAAAGCTTCTTCTGATTCACGGAGACAGACCGATTCAGGATATCTGCAGCAAATTTGAGAGCAGGAAAGATAAATATAAAATTGTGGCAAGCGTTCATATCAATAAAGGGGTGCGGAGTATTTGCCGCGATATATCCAAAGCCTACGAAAACGGAGAATACAATGCCGTCATAATCGGGGATATTTCCGTGGAGGAGAGAAATCTGATTCTGAAATATTGTTATGCCCATTCCATTCGGGTGTACCTGATGCCCAAGATTCCCGATGTGATTATGATGGGGGCTGAGGAACTTCATGTGTTTGATACGCCTCTGCTGCTGACGAGGGAATACAATCTTACCATGGAACAGAGATTTATTAAGAGAAGTGTGGATATTATCTGTTCCCTGATACTTCTGATTGTTGCCTCTCCGTTTATGCTGCTTACGGCGCTCGCCATCAAGCTGTATGACGGGGGACCCATTTTGTATAAGCAGATTCGCTGCACGAAGGATCAAAAGGAATTTTATATTATGAAATTCCGCAGTATGCGGACAGATGCCGAGAAGGACGGCGTGGCGAGGCTGGCGCAGAAAAACGATGAACGTATTACCCCGGTGGGAAAATTTATCCGCAAGTGCAGGCTGGACGAGCTGCCGCAGTTGCTGAATATCCTGAAGGGCGATATGTCCTTTATCGGACCGAGACCGGAACGTCCGGAAATCATTGCCCAGTATGTGGAGGTTATGCCGGAGTTTACTTATCGTATGAAAGTGAAGGCGGGGCTGGCAGGCTTTGCCCAGGTGTATGGAAAATACAATACTTCGCCATACGACAAGCTGAAGCTTGATTTGACTTATATTGAAAATTATTCGCTGCTGCTTGATTTGAAGCTGATGCTTCTGACACTGAAGATTTTATTCTGGCCCGACAGCACCGAAGGTGTGGAGAGCGAGCAGGTCACAGCGTTTAAAGCGGAGTATAGTCCTTCGCAGGAAGCGAACATGGTGGATTCAGGGGACGAAGACACGGAAAACAATTAAAAATAAAAGGGAGATTGTGTATGAGGGAAAAAAGTACTGTATATTATGGAAAAGAGCCGTTTGATTTACGGCTGACGGCGCTGCGGATGATTCGATCTCTGCCGCGTATCATTGGAATTACCCTTCTGGGGACGCTGTTGTTCGGTGGTGGATATTATGTGAAAAATGTGATGTTGGATTATATGCCCACATATACGGCAACCTCGACCTACAGGGTGAGCTTTGTGGATGAGCCAAGCAAAGCCGGTGATTATTATATCAATGAGATGACGTGGAATACTTATCTGACCTCCAAGGAGTTTTTGGATGCGATGCTGAAGCATTTGGAAGAGAGAGCCGTTAGTGAGGATGCCGTAACTTTTACTGCGGAGCAATTGTCCGGTATGATAGAAGTTAAGCTGGATTCGGATATTCATGTTCCGACTACGATTGTGACTTCAAATATCTGGGGAGAAACGCTGTTAATTGCAAAAGTTGTGGAAGAGACTATGGTGAAAGATTTTGTGGAGAGCAATGAACAGGTGGCTGCAATTGAACTTATTGACCCGGCGCGGGATGCGAAGAAGGTTGTATCCGATGCCAGACCCCTCAGGGCATTTATCTTAAGCGCAATTTTATCTTTCTTTTTTGCCGTGGTGGTTTTCCTGCTCACAGAGCTGAGCGGTTCCGCTATCTGGCTTCCTGCCACGCTTCGCAGAAGATACGGGCTTGCGACGGTGGGAACTATTAACAGTCCGGAACTACTGAAAAATTTGGAACAACTGTTTGATGAACAGGCTAAAATTGCGGTTTGTGTGGTAAACGATGAAGAAAATCCCATAAAAGTGGTTGCTGACCTGCGGAACAAGCTTGCAGAGAGTTTTGGTAAAAAGAAGAGCCTGCAGAACTGGGTTTCAGTTCCGGAATACATAATCCGTCCGGGAACGACGGAAATCATGCGGGAGGCGGATGGGCTTCTTTTAGTAGTGAAGGCGGGAAAACGTGCGGGAAAGCATCTGGAATATGAGTTGGAATATTTGAAAACACAGGAAATCGAAGTGAGCGCAGTATTGCTGTGGGAGGCTGATGAATGGCTGATTCGGACCTACTATATGTTGCAGACAAAAGAATGATTGCAGTGGAAAGGGGAAAAGATGGGAACAAAAGTGGAGGTATTGGCTTCCGTAATGAATCAATCTATGGGGCAGATAGCAAAACAAATGAATCTACAGTCAGATGCAGTCATTATTAATCAGTGCGACAGACTGGATTATGAAGAAATGGAATACAGAGGGCATAAAGTGCGCTTTTTTTCCTTCCCTGACAGGGGTGTGGGCAAAAGCCGCAACGAAGCCATTTTACGGGCAGATAGGGATATCTGCCTTTTTTCTGATGAAGATATCGTATACGAGGACGGCTATGAGGAAGCAATCTGCCGTGAATTTGAGCGAAATCCCAAAGCCGATATGATTCTGTTTAATATTGAGGTGGAGGAAGAGCGGCGAACCTATCACATTACGGAGCGCAGGCGGGTGCACTGGTATAACTGTGGAAGATACGGCGCGGTGAGCTTTGCCGTCCGCAGGGACAGGCTGCTTCAATCCGGAGTTATGTTTTCCCTTTTGTTTGGCGGCGGAGCAAAATACAGCGCCGGAGAGGACAGTCTGTTTTTAAAGGAGTTTATGGGAAAAGGCTATCGGGTTTATACGGCTCCCGTCACCATCGGGAGAGAACAGGCAGGGGATTCCACCTGGTTTGCGGGTTATAACGAGAAATTTTTCTATGACAGGGGTGTGTTGTATACGGCGCTGTACGGCAGGCTTGCGTGGGCGATGGCGCTTCGATTTCTGCTGGCGCATCGCGGCAGGCTGTGCGAATCGTGTACGGTGCGGCAGGCGTATCAGTGGATGAGAACAGGGATGAAGAAAGGAAACTAGATGGATGGAGAGCAGTGCACTTGTATATATCATATTGACGGTAGTGACTGTGGGACTGGCGTGCTTTGTTGAGAACCGGGACTATGTACCGGCTCATATAAAAGGCGGCAGACCCGCGGGGCAGATGCCCGGCTATAACCGCATACAGGCGAGAAATCTTGTGGCGGAGTTCGCTGTTTTCTGCCTGCTGACAGGCGTATCGGCATGCCGCATCGCCGTGGGAAATGATTACTGGGTCTACCGTGATAATTTTAAATTAATTGCGCAGGGACGTCATGTATCCTATGAATGGGGCTTTAATCTGATTGTGAAGTGGATGCAGGACCTTTTCGGGTATGATAATTATTTACCGATTTTTGCCCTGTTTTCTTTTCTCACGGTGCTGTTTTTTGTAAAAGCCCTGCATGACCAGGCATCGGATTATCCGTTCACCCTGTTTTTGCTGATGACGGGAGGATACTATTTTAACAGTCTCAATTCCGTGCGGTATTATCTGGCTTTGGCGATAGCGCTGTACGCCATGAAGTATGTGCTCCGGGGAGAGTACGGAAAATTTGTGCTGTGGATTGCTGTGGGAGCCATGTTCCACAAATCCATTCTGCTGGTGATTCCGGTCTATCTGGCGGCGCGTTTTCTGGCGTCCCGCAAATTAAAGCGGTGGCATTATATTGTGGGGACGGTTTTGGTTCTGAGCCTGATTTTCGGGCAAAGTATTTACAGAGAGATTATCTTTTATTTTTATCCTTATTACAGAAATTCCATGTTTGATACAGGGCAGCTATCCTATGCCAATATCGGCAAATGTCTGGGAACGCTGGCGCTTTGCCTGATTTGCTATCGGAGGAGTCTGAAGGATGACTTGATGAACCGCTTTTATTTCTTTTTAAATGTGGCTGGTACTTTGGTGTACTGCTGCGGCTCCTTCATCCCGGAGGTATCCAGAGTGGGCTATTACATGATTATTTCACAGATATTCCTGCTTCCCCGACTACTCATGGATATGAAAAAAGGCTGGTTTCGCAGGCTTTGCTATGCGGGAGTTGCAGGGGCGTTTGTCCTGTATTTTGCGGCGATGCTGCAAAAGATGTATGACGTCAGTATCAGGCTGCTGCCTTATTTGAACTGGATATTTAATTAAGAACTGATTGAAAGCGCGATAGAAAGGAAAAGGCGAGATGAAAATTTTGTGGGTTTGTAATATCATGCTTCCTGTGGTGGCAGAACACCTCGGAATGGAGGGAAGTAATAAGGAAGGGTGGCTTTCGGGACTCTGCAGTGTCATCCTGATGCGGCAGAAGGAGAATAAAATAGACCTTCATGTGGCGTTTCCGGTGGAAAAAAAGATGGACGGCTACACGGAGGAAATCGTAACCAAGGCGGGCAGACTGCATTGCTATGGCTTTTACGAGGATGTAAAGCATGCGGAGCGTTATGATAAGAGTCTGGAAGCGCGTCTTCGCCGCATTATCGACACGGTGCAGCCGGATGTGATACACTGCTTCGGAACGGAGTATGGGCATACGCTGGCTGTGGTCAGGTGCGCGCCAGACCCGGAAAAGGTGCTGGTGGGGATTCAGGGCGTGTGCGGCGTGATTGCACAGGCGTATATGGCTGATTTGCCGGGAATCGTGCAGCAAAGCAGAACCTTCCGGGATATTTTGAAGCGCGACAGTATGCAAAAGCAGCAGGAGAAGTTTGTGATACGCGGGCAAAGGGAGAAGGAAATGCTGAAGGGTGCTGCCAATGTAACCGGGAGAACGGAATTTGACCGTATTTATGTGGAACAGCAGAATCCCGGAGCGCGGTATTTCTCTATGAATGAGACGCTGCGTCCCTGCTTTTATGAGGGAGAATGGAAGCAGGAGAACTGCGAACCGCATTCCATCTTCTTAAGCCAGGGGGATTATCCCTTAAAGGGACTTCACTATATGCTGCTGGCGGCAGCAAAGCTTCGACAGAAATATCCCGATTTAAAGATATCTGTGGCAGGCAACAACATTGTGAAATATGAAACGCTGATGGAAAAAATCAAGCTCTCTGCCTACGGAGAATACCTGCGCAGCTTGTTGGAATACTATGGTCTGGAGGATTGTGTGGAGTTTCTGGGCAGGCTCACTGTGGCGGAAATGAAGGCGCAGTATTTGAAGAGCAATCTTTTCGTGTGCTGTTCCGCCAACGAAAATTCCCCCAACTCTCTGGGAGAAGCGATGATACTTGGCGTGCCCTGTGTGGCGGCTGCTGTGGGGGGAATCCCCAGTCTTTTTGAAGATGGAAAGGACGGAATCCTCTATTGCGGGTACGAAAATTATACAAAAGGATTAAATAACGACAGTTATGCTAAAAACGCAGACTTCTCCGAGGAGAAAAGTGCGGAAAATAATACAATAACGGATGTTATTCATAAGAGCAGTGACGTCGGAACCCGTGATTTATTCGGAAATGCGGATAATTTGTATCACGCTGTCTGCGAGATGTGGGAAAATCAGGAGAAAATGAAGGGATTTTGCAAAAATGCAAGATTACATGCAAGAAAAACCCACAATAGAGAAGAAAACTATCAAAAAATGCTGGAAATTTATGCAACAATTACAGGACAGAAATAAATAGAAACAGGTGTTATTTATGAAGATTTCTTTCGGGTCAAACTATATTAATCATCACCAGATTCCATTCTGCAATGCCATGTGCAGGGAGACAGGGAATCAGTTTGCTTTTATTCAGACACAGCCTATGGAAGAAGAGAGAATTCAGATGGGATGGCAGGAAAAAAACCGGGAGGAATATATCCATTATTATTATGAGGAGGAAGAGCTTTGCAGGCAACT
>ENA-UOJC01003790-UOJC01003790.1-human-gut-metagenome-genome-assembly--contig:-C104-NODE-3790-length-13694-cov-4.400469_pt1 | contig 13694 bp, 8 predicted proteins | sample MGYA00242339_ERZ723886 | MGnify/ENA metagenome assembly ERZ723886 | reverse complement strand
TTGCGGCTCGACGTGAAGCGGGAAGTCACGCGGGTAAAGGCCAGAGGAGCCTGCCACAAGGTTTTACGCAGGCTTTCGCCCTTGCGGTTGTAATACTGGGCCCGGCCCGAACCGTCACGGAAGAGATAGGCTTCGAAGGTTTTGCCCTTATTGGTGAAATGCGCGGCCAGAACGCGGCCGTAACCTTTATATTCCCCCTCGCGATAGCGTTTTTCCACCAGCACGGAAAAACTGTCGCCTTCCTGCAGATCGCGGATAAAGTTGATTTCCGCGCCGAAAAGATCAGCCAGTTGCAGCGCCATTTGCGGGCTTTCGCCCACATCGGCCACGGCCTGGAACAGATTGTCGCTGATGGTGGCTTCCACCGTGTTGAGCAGGGTGACGTACTCAATGGCCTCAACCCTGGCCACGGGCTCTTCAACGCCCTCCACCACCAGACGGCGGCGGCTGTCGATTTCGTATTCAAAGCGCTTGACCCGGCCCGAAGCCGAGTCCGTGACGATCACATAGGGCTGGCCCTCGCGGAAGGAACGCATGGAAAACACCTGACGGGCCGCGCTGATATACTGGTAGATGCCTTCGCTGCCCGTGTTTTCCAGAATTTTACTGATGGTGTCGCCCTTTTCCACCGTGCCTTTGACTACCTCATCACCAAGGGCGCCGCCGGGTTGGGCCTCTTCGGCCAAATCCGTGGAAGGCGTCTGCCCAGCTGCCTGTGCGGTTGTCTGCGCACCGGGCACGGCGGTGTCCGGCGGCAATGACGTCCCTTCACCGGAAACGCTGGCGGAAACATCCGGCCGGGCCTCCGGAAGCCGGGACCCGAGGGCTGGATCGGAAGCGGGAGTTTGAAGGGCCTCGGGCGCGCGTCCGGCCTCTTCAGAAGCAGCCGCGCCCGTCCCGTTTTTATCCGCCAGCGGCGGGCCGGGCTGCGCGGGCGGAACAGACAAAAGCGCCCGCCCGCCCGCATCCGCGCTTGGGCCTTGCCGGACTTTCTGGTCCTGTTGCTTCTCCTGGTCCGTTATCCGCGTCGATTGTTCCGAGACCTGTTCAGTCGCCTGTCCGGGTGTCGCATCGGTCTTAAAGCCGGTTCTGCCGGCGTGCTGTACCAGCACGCCGCCCACCAGCAAAATCAAAAAAACTCCCACCAGCCAGAGTCGTTTCATCGGCAACTCCATTCAACCACTATATCCGGCCCTCAGGGCCTTGTCCAGTTGACCCGCTCGGCAGGCAGAACAAGGCTTTGAAGTGATCCGATTCTTCTTTTTTTCATCCGATGCGCGCCTTGTACGCACCCTATCCACAATTGTCCACAGGCTGCGCGGGCCTGCGGGCAAGACTTGTTTCAGCAAAGTTTTTATGGTACATAGATACTTTGTTTTCATATACGAGGAAAAGGGGCTCAAGACCTTGCCCGCGCCCACCGGCGCGCGGTCCGGGAACTTATCCACAGGCCGGCGCACAGACGCCGACGGCGCGACGTCATGCTGAAAAATGAATTGCGGCACATACTGAACCAGGACGGCACGCGGGAAACGGAAGCCTGGTTCGAATGCCTGACCCTCCGGCAGGAGAACGATACGCTGCGGGTTGTTTTTCCCCATACGTATTTTGCCGCCTGGTTTTCGCGCCATAAACGCAATGTCTTTGAAGAGGCCCTCAGCCGCCATTTTACGGACAAGAGCCTGCCGCACGTGGTCTACGAATACCGCGTACCGGCCCCCAAGGTCATCGCGCCCCAGATATCTTCCGACCGGGAATATCCGGAAGGCGAGCCGCAGGCCGGGACGGACGGCGTGCGCGACGCGGAAGACGATTTCGCCTCATTCATCAGCAACGCCAAAAACGCCTTTCCTCTGGCCGCGGCCAGGGAAATTGCGGAAAGCGGCGTGGGCGAGGCCTACAACCCCTTTTTGCTCTGCGGACGCAGCGGTACGGGTAAAACCCATTTGCTGCGGGCTTTGGCCGCATCTTTTGAGCGACGCGGCTCCGGAAAAACTGTTTCCGGACGGATCATCTGTCAGAATGCCGCGCGGTTCTGCGCCGAAAGCACGCCCTGGGCACGCCGTCCGGAATTGTTCTGGCAACAGTGCGACGCCCTGTTGCTGGATGATCTGCAGGATCTGGCCGGGCAGACGGCCTGGCAGCAGAAGCTGATCGCCTGTATGGACGCCTGTCCCCCGGCTCCCCGCCAAAATGCGGATATTCCGACTCCGGTCGGAACGGAGTACGGGTTGAGCGACGGACCGCGCCAGATGGTTTTCGCCCACGCCGGACCGGCCCAGGCCCTGAAGAATCTGGACGAACGCCTGCGCTCCCGTCTGGAAAGCGGTCTGGTGGTGGAACTGCTGGAACCGGACCTGGATGTGCGCCTGCGTTATCTGCAGGCTCTCTGCAAGGAGAGGCGGCTGAATCTGGGACGCGACCAGCTGCTCTATCTGGCGCAGCGTTGCGCCCAGTTCCGCCTGCTCCAGGGTCTGCTGCTGAAAGTGGCGGCCTTTGCCGCTGTCCACGGCAGAAATCTGACTCCGGCGGATCTGGAAAACATCGTGCGCACCGGCGGAGCGGACAGGCCGCCCGGCTGCCGGGAAATTCTGGGCGAAGTGGCCCGCGGCCTGAATCTGCGGCCTGAAGACATTCTGGGCGGCAAACGCAGGCCGGATCTGGTCCTGGCCCGGCAGGTGGCCATGTACCTCTGCCGCCAGAAACTGGGTCTGTCCTACCCGGAATTGGGCCGGGCCTTTGGCGGAAGAGACCATAGTACGGTCATCCATGCCATTAAAAAGATTAAGAAATTGTTGATTAGTGACAAAGATGTGCAGCGTTTGGTGACCCAACTGGAAACAACGGCCCTGTAAGCGGCCTTTCCGGCCTGCCCCCGCCGGAAAATGTGCGCGCCGTTCCTTGCCAAGGCGTTATGCTGAACGTAAAAAAGTGTGATATTTCAAAGAGTTTTATGAGTTACGCACAAAGGAACAGACCTTAATAATATTCAAGGAAAGCATATGAAACTTACTGTAAACAAAGAGCAGATCATCGAGGGCCTGCAGAAAGCCGCCGCCATCATTCCGGCCAAAGCCGGCGCCGCCTATCTTCGCTCCATCTGGCTCAAGGCCGAGGAGGGCAGTCTGGCGGTCATGTCCACGGACGCCAACATCGAATTCACGGGCCGTTACCCGGCTGAAGTCAGCCGGCCGGGACTCATCGGCGTACAGGGCCGGGCTTTTGTGGATCTGGTGCGCCAGTTGCCCACGGGCGTGCTCAATCTCACCCTGGACGAAGCCTCGGGCAATCTGCTGCTGGAACAGGGGCGCCGGGTATACAAACTGCCGGTGAGCGGTTCCGAGTGGTTCCAGAATTTTTCGGAATTTCCCGCTGAAAACGCGGTGACCTGGTCCGGCGACTTTCTGCAGGACGTGTTGGACAAGGTGGCCTTCTGCATCAGCGACGACGATGCCATGGACGCCATTGCCTGCCTGTGCATGAAGCCGGGCGAAAACGGGCATATCGACGTCTGCGGCCTCAACGGCCATCAGTTCGCTTTGGTCTCCTTCACCCATGACGAGCTGGCCGCGCGCCTGCCCGCCGAGGGCATGCTGATTCAGAAGAAATATCTTCAGGATATCAAAAAATGGCTGGGCGCGGACGAAATCGAACTTAACATTACGGATAAGCGCCTCTACCTGCGCAGCCTGGACGGGGCCGAAACCCTCAGCCTGCCCCGCGCGGCCTACGAATATCCGGACTACAACATCTTCATGGGCAAGCTCGCGGACGAAGGCGTCAGCTCCATGACCCTGGACCGTAAGGAAGGCATGGAGGCTCTGGGCCGTATTCTGATCTTCAATACCGAGAGCGACCGCTGCACTTATATGGATCTCTCCGAAAACGAGGCCCGTCTGTCCGCTCAGGGCCAGGACGTGGGCTCGGCCTCGGAAAGCCTGGAAGTGGCTTACAAGGGTGATATTGCGCGCATCGCCTTCCCCACCCGCAATCTGCTGGATGTGCTCGGGCATTTCGTTTCAGCCAAGATCGACATGCTGCTCACAGGCACGGAAGGCCCCTGCGGCATCCGGGGACCGGAAGATCCGGACTACACGGTCATCATCATGCCCATGAAGGTCTCCGAGACGACCTATTACAGCGAAGAAGACGTTTAGGAGCCGTCATCTGACTTGGTTATTTTGACTTCCGGCTGCGCCAAACTCGTTTTCCTTGCCGGAAAGCCAAAATTTATCAATTTGGAGACAAGCCTGAAAGTTTAAGCGTAAAATTTTGAAAAGGAAATATTAATGGTTCCTGAAACCTCCGGCAACGGCGGCTACAACGCCTCTTCCATCACCATTCTGGAAGGCCTTTCCGCCGTGCGCAAGCGCCCGGCCATGTATATCGGCTCCACGGACGCGCGCGGCCTGCATCATCTGGTTTATGAAGTGGTGGACAACTCCATTGACGAAGCCATGGCCGGCTATTGTTCGCGGATCACGGTGATCCTGCACGCGGACAATTCCGTGACCGTGCGCGACGACGGGCGCGGCATACCGGTGGACATTCATCCCAAGGAAGGCGTGCCCGCCGTGCAGGTAGTCATGACCAAGCTGCACGCCGGCGGCAAATTCGACAATACGAGCTACAAAGTGTCCGGCGGTCTGCACGGCGTGGGCGTGTCCTGCGTCAACGCCCTGTCCGAGGAGCTGACCGTCACGGTGCGCCGCGACGGCAAGCGCTACCGCCAGCACTACGCGCGCGGCGTGCCGCAGGACCAACTGGCCGTCATCGGCGAGGATGTGGAAGGCCACGGCACCACCGTGCGTTTCCGGCCGGACGAGGAAATCTTCGAGGTGCTCGAATTTTCCTATGAATCGCTGAAAAAACGTTTTGAGGAACTGGCCTATCTGAATAAAGGCCTGATCATCGAGTGCATTGACGAGCGCATCGGCGAAACCCATGTTTTCCATGCCGAAGGAGGCATCCGTCAGTTTGTGGCGGATCTCAATTCCGGCGAGCAGGGCATCCATTCGATTATTTTCGGCGAAGGCGTGGTGGACAGCGTCGCCGTGGATTTCGCCCTGCAGTACAATGCCGGGTACAAGGAAAACATCCTCACCTTTGCCAACAACATCCGCACCAAGGAAGGCGGCACCCATCTAGTGGGTTTCCGCACGGCGCTGACCCGCGCCATCAACGGCTACATCAAGGGCCAGCAGGATCTGGTCAAGAAGCTGAAAAATACCGCTCTGTCCGGCGACGACGTGCGCGAGGGCCTTACGGCGGTGATCAGCGTCAAGCTGCCCCAGCCGCAGTTTGAGGGCCAGACCAAGACCAAGCTGGGCAACAGCGAGGTGGCCGGTCTGGTAGCCGGAGTGGTCTATGACCGCCTGAACGTCTATTTTGAGGAAAACCCCAAGGACATCCGGCTGATCATCGACAAGGCCGTGGATGCGGCCCGGGCCCGCGACGCGGCGCGCCGGGCCAAGGAACTGGTGCGGCGCAAGGGGGCCCTGTCGGACAACGCCCTGCCCGGCAAGCTGGCCGACTGCCAGAGCAAGGATCCCGTGGAATCGGAACTCTTTATCGTGGAGGGCGATTCCGCAGGCGGTTCGGCCAAGCAGGGGCGCAATCCCAAAAATCAGGCGATCCTGCCCCTGCGCGGCAAGATTCTGAACACCGAGCGCACCCGCTTCGACAGGATGCTGGCCAACAAGGAAGTCAAGGCCCTGATCACGGCCATGGGCGCGGGCATTCAGGACGACACGGACCTGGAAAAACTGCGCTACCACAAGATCATCATCATGACCGATGCCGACGTGGACGGCGCGCACATCCGTACCCTGCTGCTGACCTTCTTTTTCCGCCAGTATCAGGAAATGGTGGAAAAGGGCTTTGTGTATATCGCCCAGCCGCCGCTTTACCGCGTGCATAACTCACGCATGGAGAAGTTCATCAAGGATGACGCGGAGCTTAACGATTTTCTGCTCTCCCGGGTCAGTGAGGACGTCAGCATTGTGGCCCGTAACGGCAAGACCTTCAGCGGCAAAGCCTTGATCAGCCTCATGCGGCGTATTGAAAAGCTGGAGATGCGCGTGGCCGACGCCGAAGGGGCGGGCACTCCGCGCGACCTTTTCCTGGCCCTGACCACTTATCCCGTGCGTGCGGAGGCCTCCATGCTGGAGGACCAGGACAGTGAATTCACGGCCTGGCTCAATGAGCACGGCTATCTGCTGACCCTGGAGCGTGAGCGCAGCGAGGAGGACGACGAGGAACGTCTGTTCGCGGTTTTTGAGAGCACCGGCAGCCACCATACCCGGCGCGGCATGGAGTTTTTCGCCTCCCGCCTGTACCGCCAGACCTGGCAGCTCTTTACCGAACTGCGCGAGGAATGCGGCGGCCTGGCCTTCATCCTCAGGCGCAAGGACGGCGAAGCCGCGGCCGACGACGTCTTTCAGCTCATGCAGATGGTGCTGGACGAAGCCCGCAGAGGCATCAACATCCAGCGCTACAAGGGCCTGGGCGAAATGAATCCGGACCAGCTCTGGGTGACCACCATGAACCCGGACAACCGCATTCTGTTGCAAGTTTCCGTGGAGGATGCCATTTCCGCCTCCGACGCCTTTGAGGAACTGATGGGCGACAGGGTGGAACCGCGCCGCGATTTCATTGAACGTAACGCCCTGGCTGTACAGGATCTGGATATCTGAGGACAGTTCGCACAGGAAGGACATATGTCTGAAATGGATCCTGTTCTTATTATCCTGGCCCTGATTTTCGGCGGGGGAAACGTGCTTGCCATGTTGTGGGGCAAGCGGAGTGATGCCGTTTTGCCCGCGCCTGTGCAAAACGGCATGAAAAAGTATGCTTGCGGCCCCCATTTTCGTCTTGCCCTGATAATTATGTCTGTATGCACCGCCTGCCTGTTTGTCTGCGCGGGCATTCGGATATATATGATTTCGGAAGATCTGGAAAAAGAAACTGTGGTGTTGGTTGTAAGCGCCTTTATCATGATTGAGTGCATTCTCGTCATTCTGGGGCAGTTATATTCACGACGCATCAGCATCCTTTTTAATGACGCAAAGCTGATTTTTTATGCCGGAGGACTGCGCGGTCGCGTGGTTCGGTGGGAAGAACTTGCAGAGTTCGGGGTCAGAACGGAAAGGGGAGAAAAACAGTTGTTTTTTCGTCTGCCCGGAGAAAAAACAATAGAAATAGGAGAATCGTCTTGGCCTGGTTTTTCCGATCTGGCGGCCTTGATCCGGAACAAAAAGAAATCTGCGTAACCTATTGTTTTTTATAACAGAACAGCATATGGAAATGAAACAGGAAAAAATATCCTCCACAGGCTGGCTGTCCTGGCTTATCGCTGTGGGCGGCTGGCTGACCTGCGCGGCCATGTGTCTTTTCCTGACCGTCAGTCTGGAAGGCTGGCCCAAGGCCTATAATTTTGCCCTTCCGGCGGTCATAGCCATATTGTTCAGCAATATTGTCGTGTTTCTCTTCATGTCTTCGCGTTTCGGCGAACATGCCGGAATTCTGTTCCGGGCCGTGAGCCGCGTGTGCGTGGCCGAAGGCGTGCTGTTGCTGCTGCTCTATGCAGGGGGCAGATTTTTTATCGGAATTTAAGGAAGCACTGACTAATGGTCTTTTTGCCCTCCGCCTGAAATTGCCCTTCCTTGGCAGAGAACAAAAACCTTTCTTAATCAGTGCGTCCTTAGAGTAGTTGCTATACCATGCCGCGTTGGGCGGCCACGGTTGATATTCTACCCGCGAGGCGAACGTGTCTGAAGTGCAAGACGGACAGCATCCGCAAATCAACATAGAAAAAGAACTCCGCCAGTCCTATCTGGAGTACTCCCTTTCGGTCATTATCGGGCGCGCCATTCCGGACGCCCGTGACGGCCTGAAGCCCGTGCACCGGCGGATCATGTTCGCCCAGTACGAACTGGCAAACAATTACAACCGCCCGCACAAGAAGTCCGCGCGCATCGTCGGCGACGTCATCGGTAAATATCACCCGCACGGCGATTCGGCGGTCTACGACGCCCTGGTGCGCATGGCGCAGGAATTTTCCATGCGCGATCCCCTGGTGGACGGCCAGGGCAACTTCGGCTCCATCGACGGCGACTCGGCGGCGGCCATGCGCTATACGGAAGTGCGCATGTCCCGGCTGGCCCAGGAATTCCTGGGCGACCTGGACAAGAATACCGTGGATTTCCGGCCCAACTACGACAATACCCTGCAGGAACCCTCGGTAATGCCCACCAAGGTGCCCAACCTGCTGCTCAACGGTTCGTCGGGCATTGCCGTGGGCATGGCCACCAATATTCCCCCGCACAACCTGGGCGAACTCTGTGACGCGCTGCAGCTTCTGCTGGACAATCCCCAGTGCAGCGTGGACGACCTCATGGAACACGTGAAGGGGCCGGACTTCCCCACCGCCGGTTTTGTCTACGCGGGCAAGGGACTGTACGACGCCTACCACACGGGCCGGGGCACGGTAAAAATGCGCGGCCGGGTGGAGATTGAGGAGCGCAAAAAAGGCCTCCAGGCCGTGGTCATCAGGGAAATTCCCTTTGGTTTGAACAAATCCAGCCTGGTGGAAAAAATCGCGGCCCTGGTCAATGACCGCAAGATCGACGGCATTGCGGATTTGCGCGATGAATCGGACCGCAAGGGGATCCGCATCGTCATTGATCTCAAGCGCGGCGTGATTCCGGACATTGTGGTCAATGCCCTGTATAAATTCACGCCCCTGGAATCCAGCTTCGGCATCAATATGCTGGCCGTGGTGGACAACCGGCCGGTGCTGCTTACTCTTAAAAGCGCTCTGAGCTGCTTTGTGGACCACCGGCGCGAAGTGGTCATCCGCCGTACCCGTTACGATCTGGAAAAAGCCGAGGCCCGGGCCCACATTCTGGAAGGCCTGCGCATCGCCATCGACCATATCGACCAGGTGGTGGCCCTGATCCGCGCGTCGGCCAATCCCGAGGAAGCCCGCCAGGGCCTCATGGAAACCTTCGAGCTGTCCGAAATTCAGGCCAGGGCCATTCTGGACATGCGCCTGCAACGCCTCACCGGTTTGCAACGCGAGGAATTGCTGGCCGAATACAAGGATCTGCTTCAGAAAATCGAATTCTATAAGTCCGTGCTGGACAATCCGGAAGTGCTGCGCAGCGAGATGAAGCGCGAGATCCGCGAGATCCGCGAAACCTTTGTCACGCCCCGGCGTACCGAAGTGCTCACCGAGGCCTTGGGCGGCATCGACATCGAGGATCTGATCCCGGATGATGAGGTGGTCATCACCCTGTCCCGCCGCGGGTACATGAAGCGCACCAATCTGGAAAATTACCAGCAGCAGAAGCGCGGGGGCAAGGGCATCGCGGCCCTGCACACCTCGGACGACGATTACGTGCAGGAGTTCCTGACCACCACCAACCACCAGTATCTCTGCCTGTTTACCAATAAGGGCCGCATGCACCAGCTCAAGGTGCATCAGGTGCCCGAGGGCAGCCGAACGGCCAAGGGCGTGCACATCAATAATCTGCTGCCTCTGGAAGAGGGCGAGTGGGTCACCACGGTGCTGGCCCTGCGCGAGTTCGCCGAGGACAAGTATTTCCTCTTTGTGACCAGGCGCGGCATGGTCAAGCGCTCTTCGGCCTCGCTCTACGCCCGTTGCCGCAAAACCGGACTCATGGCCGTGGGCCTGCGTGAAGACGACGAGCTGGTGGTGGTGCGTCCCATCCGTGAGGACAACCACATTGTGCTGGCCACGGCGGACGGCTTTGCCATCCGCTTTTCCTGCGGCGACATCCGGCCCATGGGCCGGGTGGCCACGGGCGTCAAGGGCATTGCCCTGCGCCGCCAGGACAGTGTGGTGGCCGGGGTGGTTCTCAAGGATGTGGATCAGACCACGGAAATCATGTCCATCTCGGCCAACGGCTACGGCAAGCGCACCAGAGTGGATCTCTACCGCCTGCAGTCGCGCGGCGGCAAGGGCATCATCAACTTCAAGGTCACGGCCAAGACCGGCCCGGTGGTGGGCGCCATGCCCGTACGGGATAACGACGGCCTGATCCTGCTGACCTCGGCCAACAAGATTGTGCGCATCGGCGTGGACGAAGTGCGCAGCAAGGGCCGGGCCACCATGGGCGTGATGTTGGTACGCCTGGACGAGGGCGCGCGCGTGGTGGGCTTTGACCGTGTGGACGAGGGCGGCCAGACCGGACGCGATCTCAGCGTGGAGCTGGATGGCGCGGACGGCATGTCTTCCGATGCCTCCGCCCCTGATTCCGGCGACGGCCGGGCCTCGAAGCCGGATGCGGAACCGGATGGTGATGAGGACTAGGCCGCGTCCGTGTTCATCCCTGCTGCTGGCGGCCCTGGCCCTTTGGGCCTGCCTGGCGGCCGGTTGCGAACAAAATGCCTTGCTGGCCGACGACCTCGGCGCGGCGCGCGCGGCAATGGCCGAGCGCAACTGGCCTCTGGCCGAACGCCTGCTGGAACGTTATCTGCGCGAGGAGCGAAATCCGGACCAGCGCTGGGAGGCCTGGCAGCAGTTGCTGAGCGTGGTCAATTCCGCCAGTCCGGAAGCCCGCGCCACTCTGGAATATCTGGAGGTCATGCTGGCGGAATTCGCGGACGACGACGCCCGCACCAAGGTTGTGCTGGAACGTATGGGGGGGCTCAACGAAAGCCTGCGGCACTATGACCGGGCGGCGGACGCCTGGAGTTCCTATATCGGGCTGGCCGGCCTGACGCCCCGGGAAACCGTGGAGGGCTACCGGCGGCTGGCCGCCACGCAGTTCAGTCAGCGCCGTTTCGATGCCGGGGAGGAAACCCTGCAGCAATGCCTGGCCCTGCCTCTGGCGGATCACGACAAGATCATGTGCATGTATGATCTGGCGGACCAGAATATGGCCCGCGAGCACTGGCAGGAAGTGGCGGACCTCAGCCAGCAGATCCTGGACAGTGGGCCGGACAAGGAAGTGCGGGGCCTGGCGGGGTATCTGCTGGGCGATGCCCTGGAGCAGCTGGGAAGGGGCGCGGAAGCTCTGAAACAATTTGAACTGGCGCGCGACGAATATCCCAATCCGTCGGTCATGGATAATCGCATTGCGCATTTGCGCAAAAAACTGAAGAAGTAGATGGTTATGATTCGGCACGAATGCGGTCTTTTCGGTATTTATGATCATGAGGACGCGGCCCGTCTGGCCTATTTCGGCCTCTACGCCCAGCAGCACCGGGGCCAGGAGAGCGCGGGCATCGTTACCCTGGATGCGGACGGCGTGCACGAGCACAAGGGCATGGGCCTGGTGCCTGACGTCTTTTCCGAGGCCGGCCTGCGCGCCCTCACCGGCCGGATAGCCGTGGGCCATGTGCGCTATTCCACCACGGGCCGTTCCTCCAGCTGCAATGCCCAGCCTTTCCTGGCCCACTACAAGGGGCAGGACATTGTGCTGGCCCACAACGGCAACCTGGTCAACGCCGGGGAGTTGCGCGAGGAGCTGGAAAACGAGGGCGCCATTTTTTCCACGGGCAACGACACGGAAATCTTCATGCATCTGCTGGTGCGGGCCCTGCGGCGGCACAATCTGCACGAAGCCATCCGCGAAGCCTGTTCCCGGGTGCGCGGGGCCTACTGCCTGTTGATTCTGGCCGGTTCGACCCTGGTAGCCGTGCGCGATCCTTTCGGCTTCCATCCCCTGGCGCTGGGCCGTCTGGACGGCAAACCGGTTTTCGCGTCGGAAACCTGCGCTTTCGATCTGCTGGAAGCCGAGTATGAGCGTTCCGTGGAACCTGGCGAAATGATCATTGTGGATGCCTCGGGCGAGCGCAGCGAGCAACTGCGCGGGCCGCTGCCCAAGAAGCCCCGCCAGTGCATCTTTGAGCTGGTCTATTTCGCCCGGCCTGATTCCTATGTCTTCAACGAGCAGGTCTACCTCTGCCGCAAGCAGATGGGCTGGCAACTGGCCCATGAATCCACGCCGGACGTGGATTTTGTGCTGCCGTTCCCGGATTCCGGGGTCTATTCGGCGGTGGGCTTCGCCCAGTGCGCGGAACTGCCCTATGAGCACGCCATGATCCGCAACCACTACGTGGGCCGCACATTCATCCAGCCTACCCAGAGCATGCGCAATTTCGGGGTGCGGGTGAAGATCAATCCGGTGCGGGCCATGATCGAGGGCAAGAAAATCTGCATTGTGGACGACTCTATCGTGCGCGGCACCACCATGATCACCCGCGTGAAAAAGCTGCGTGAGCTGGGCGCCAAGGAAGTGCACATCCGCATTTCCTGTCCGCCGGTGAAATATCCCTGTCATTACGGCATCGACTTTTCCTCGCGCGGCGAGCTTATCGCGGCCCAGTGCACCCTGCCGGAGATCGTCAGCCGCCTGGATGTGGATTCCCTGCACTACTTGAGCATTGACGGCCTGCTGCGTTCGGTCATGCATTCGGACAGCTATTGCCTGGCCTGTTTTACCGGCGAATACCCCGTGCCCTGCGAGGAGTGCGGCAAGTATCGTCTGGAGGGTTCCTGCCAGAGCCGCTGATTTGCGTGTGGCTCGGTATTACGGAGATACATCTGAAAAATCTGTTTGTGGTAATTCCTTCAGGGTCGGGCGAAGCCACCTTTGTTCCGCCGGAGCGGAGCGCAGGCGGATGACGCAGGCAGCACGCGAAAGGCTGGTTTTCCCGGATAATCACGACAGACCGGGATGACGGAAAATATGAAATACGATGCGTCGGCCTGACGGCAAGTTGCAAGCCGGTTGACGCCGCCGCGCCGACAAGATACAGGGCTGCACGGCCGGATACGGCCATCTGAAGAGGAAGATATGAGCATCGCACGTTACACGCGCATTAAGGGCTTCGCGGACATGTTTCCGCCGCAGAGCGACAACTTCACCCGCATGGAAAATTGCGCGCGGGATATTTTCGGCCGTTACGGTTTTGTGGAATTGCGCACGCCTCTCATGGAGTTCACCGAACTTTTCCAGCGCTCCATCGGCGAGGAAACCGACGTGGTGCAAAAAGAGATGTACACCTTTCCGGACCGCAAGGGCCGCTCCCTGACCCTGCGGCCGGAAGCCACGGCCGGGGTCATGCGCGCCTACATCGAATCCGGGCTGAACAGCCGCGAGGCGGTCAGCCGCCTGTTCACCACCGGCCCCATGTTCCGCTATGAGCGCCCGCAGAAGGGCCGCATGCGCCAGTTCCACCAGATCAACTGCGAATGCCTGGGGTCACAGAGTCCCCTGGCCGACGCGGAACTGATCATCATGTTGATGCGTTTTCTGAGCGCCCTGGGTCTGAAGGATCTGGGTCTCAAGCTCAATTCCCTGGGTTGTGCCGAGTGCCGCCCGCGTTTCAAGGAAGCTCTGCTGGAGTATCTGCGCGGCGTGGACCGCAATGCGCTCTGCCCGGACTGCGCCCGCCGGGTGGACAGCAATCCCCTGCGCGTGCTGGACTGCAAGCAGCCCGGCTGCCGTGCCCTGACGGACAACGCGCCCAAATTGCTGGACTACAATTGCCCGGAGTGCAAAGCTCACTTTGAAACCGTGCTGGAAATGCTGCGCGCCGAGGATCTGCCTCTTGAGCTGGATCATCGTCTGGTGCGCGGTCTGGACTATTATTGCCGGACCACCTTCGAGGTGGTAAGCGGGAGCAGTGGCGCGCACTCGGCCGTTGCCGGCGGGGGCCGC
>ENA-UOJC01003787-UOJC01003787.1-human-gut-metagenome-genome-assembly--contig:-C104-NODE-3787-length-13696-cov-5.547907_pt1 | contig 13696 bp, 10 predicted proteins | sample MGYA00242339_ERZ723886 | MGnify/ENA metagenome assembly ERZ723886 | reverse complement strand
AAAGAGAGTTATCTGAATATAGAAAAAATAATCGAAGTGGCAAAAGCAGCTCATGCAGACGCCATTCATCCGGGTTACGGCTTCTTGTCCGAGAATGCCACCTTCGCCCGTCGATGTCAGGAAGAAGGAATCATCTTTATCGGACCCAATCCGGAAACAATGGAAGCTATGGGAGATAAAATTGCTGCCCGTATCAAAATGATTGAGGCGGGAGTACCCGTAGTTCCCGGCACACAAGACAACCTGAAAAGCGTAGAAGAAGCCATAGAGCTTTGCAATAAAATCGGCTATCCAGTGATGCTGAAAGCTTCTATGGGCGGTGGTGGAAAAGGTATGCGCCTCATCCACAGTGCCGAAGAAGTGGAAGAAGCTTATACCACTGCCAAGAGCGAATCATTGTCTTCCTTTGGCGACGACACGGTTTACCTGGAGAAGTTCGTTGAAGAGCCTCATCACATCGAGTTCCAGATTCTTGGTGACAAGCATGGAAACGTCATTCATCTGTGCGAACGCGAATGTTCCGTGCAACGCCGTAACCAGAAAATCGTGGAAGAGACTCCTTCGGTTTTCGTCACTCCCGAACTGCGAAAAGACATGGGTGAAAAAGCGGTAGCGGCGGCTAAAGCTGTGAACTACATCGGTGCGGGTACTATCGAATTCCTTGTTGATAAACACCGCAACTATTATTTCCTTGAGATGAACACCCGCTTGCAGGTGGAACATCCGATTACGGAAGAAGTGATCGGAGTAGATTTGGTGAAAGAGCAAATTAAAGTTGCCGACGGACAAGTGCTTCAACTGAAACAAGAGAATATCCAGCAACGCGGGCACGCTATCGAATGTCGTATCTGTGCCGAAGACACTGAAATGAATTTCATGCCAAGTCCGGGTATCATCAAACAGATTACAGAGCCGAACAGTATCGGTGTGCGTATTGACAGTTATGTATACGAAGGATATGAAATTCCGATCTACTATGACCCGATGATCGGTAAACTGATTGTATGGGCTACCAATCGCGAATATGCGATTGAGCGGATGCGTCGTGTTCTCCACGAATATAAATTGACCGGAGTGAAAAACAACATCAGTTATCTGCGTGCCATCATGGATACTCCTGATTTTGTAGAAGGTCATTATGACACAGGATTCATCGCCAAGAACAGCGAGTTTCTGCAACAACGGATTACGCGCACCAGCGAATATTCCGAAAATATTGCCCTGATCGCTGCTTATATAGACTATTTGATGAATCTCGAAGAGAACAACAGCGGTATGGCTGCCGACAACCGCCCTATCAGCAAGTGGAAAGAGTTCGGATTGCATAAGGGTGTGTTGAGAATCTAAATTTTAACAAAGAGAATTCAATTATGGAAATTCATATAGGAAACCGTGTGGCCGAAGTAGAACTGGTCAGCAAGGAAGATAACAAGGTAGTGCTCACCATTGATGGAAAAACGTTTGAAGCAGACGTAGTGATGGCAGAAAACGGTACTTGCAACATCTTGATGGACGGACGCAGTTCGAACGCACAGCTGATTCGCCGTGATAACGGAAAAAGCTATAAAGTGAATACGCATTATAGCAGTTTCAATGTAGAAATAGTGGACAGCCAAGCAAAATATCTGCGTATGCGCAAGAAAGGGGAAGAAGAACAGAATGACTGTATCATTTCTCCGATGCCGGGCAAAGTAGTGAAAATACCTGTTGCAGTCGGCCAGGAAATGAAGGCGGGAGACACCGCTATCGTTATCGAAGCCATGAAAATGCAGAGTAACTACAAAGTGACTTCAGACTGCCGCATTAAAGAAATTCTGGTTCAAGAAGGTGATAGCATAACCGGCGAACAGACATTAATAACATTAGAACCGATTGCATAATAATAAGAACGGATTGCATTATGGAAGAAATAAATAAAGCATACGCCACGTTCGAGGAACGTGACCGCATCGCTTCTCTTGGTGGAGGCGTTGATAAAATAGAGAAGCAACATGAAAGCGGTAAAATGACTGCTCGCGAACGTATCGAGATGTTACTCGATAAGGGTACTTTCGTTGAACTGGATAAGTTGATGGTTCACCGTTGTACGAACTACGGTATGGATAAGAACAAAATTCCGGGAGATGGTATCGTATCCGGTTACGGAAAGGTGGACGGTCGCCAGGTGTTTGTTTACGCTTATGACTTTACGGTATATGGCGGCTCACTGTCAGCTTCCAATGCTAAAAAGATTGTGAAAGTACAACAACTTGCATTGAAGAACGGTGCCCCGATTATCGCTTTGAATGATTCGGGCGGTGCACGTATCCAGGAAGGGATCGAGAGCCTTTCCGGTTATGCTGATATTTTCTATCAGAATACAATGGCCAGCGGTGTGATTCCACAGATTTCGGCAATCCTGGGTCCTTGCGCCGGAGGTGCCTGCTACTCTCCTGCCCTGACCGATTTCATCTTTATGGTGAAAGAAAAAAGTCACATGTTTGTGACTGGTCCGGATGTAGTAAAAGCTGTGATTCATGAGGAAGTAAGTAAAGAAGAGCTGGGTGGCGCAATGACACATAGTAGCAAGAGCGGTGTGACTCACTTTATGTGCAATACCGAAGAAGAATTGCTGATGAGCATCCGTGAACTGCTTTCTTTCTTACCGCAGAATAATATGGATGAAGCTAAGAAAAAACCTTGCACTGACGAAACAAACCGCGAAGATACTTCTCTGGATACAATCGTTCCGGTAGACCCGAACGTACCGTATGACATGAAAGACATTATCGAACGTGTTATAGACAACGGCTATTTCTTCGAAGTGATGCCGAACTTTGCAAAGAATATCATCATCGGCTTTGCCCGCATGGCAGGTCGTTCGGTAGGTATCGTAGCCAATCAGCCGGCTTATCTTGCCGGTGTTCTTGACATCGACGCCAGCGACAAAGCAAGTCGTTTTATCCGTTTCTGCGACTGTTTCAATATTCCATTGATTACATTCGAAGATGTGCCGGGATTCCTTCCGGGATATACGCAGGAAAACAACGGTATCATCCGCCACGGCGCAAAAATAGTTTATGCGTTCGCAGAAGCTACTGTTCCCAAACTGACTGTTATTACCCGCAAAGCTTACGGCGGCGCTTATATCGTAATGAACTCCAAGCAGACCGGAGCTGACGTGAACTTCGCTTACCCCAGCGCAGAAATTGCTGTGATGGGTGCAGACGGCGCCATCAATATCCTGTTCCGCAAAGCTGACGAAGCAACAAAAGCTAAGGAACTGGAGACCTACAAAGAAAAGTTTGCTACTCCGTATCAGGCTGCCGAACTGGGATATATTGACGAAATCATTTATCCGAGACAGACTCGCAAACGTCTGATTCAGGCACTAGAAATGACGGAAAACAAGATGCAGACAAATCCGCCCAAGAAGCACGGTAATATGCCTTTATAACAACTAGATAAGGTGTGCATAAAGCACCCTCCCATAAAGACGGGCTTACATAGATTCTACGATATACTTTAGAATCTTTGTAAGCCCTCTTTTTATGAGTAAGTCTTTTTATATACACAAAAAAAACGGCACCTCGATTCACATCGCAGCACCGTCACAACACAAACACAAAATAAAACACGACAAAACTACTATGCAATCTTCCTGTCATGCCGGGGAGGCATACCTTGCTTGACTTATCTATATTCGCATACACACAAGAAGCTTTATCAGGCGATTTGCACAATAAATAACATACACTTCCGGATTTTGTTCACAGGATTGATAAGATTTTATTCAATAATATGATAAGAAAATGAAATAATGTGCTCTTTAACGAATTCAAGAGAAACGAAAAAAAAACGGCACCCCGATTCACATCGCAGCACCGTCACAACACAAACACAAAATAAAACACGACAAAACTACTATGCAATCTTCCTGTTATGCCGGGGAGGCATATTCACTAGCCTATATATATTCGCATACCTACAAGTAGCCATCAGGCGATTTGCATATATAAAACATTCAGATTTTTATTTTGTTCACGAAAGGAGAAGCAAAAATGTTATTTCTTCTCCTTGTAATCTTTCAGGAAGCCTTCCATCAGCCATTTTGCGAGTGCCTGACGATTGGAGTTTATCACCAACCGACGCTGATCGAACGTATTCTGGATATTGCCCAACTCCACAAAAACGGAAGCGGGAGTGGTATGGGAAAGCACGTATAAATTACGCCCGCTCACTGTGCCGGAAAAACCCCGATTAGGCTGATGCTTATCATATTTTGACTCAAACGTATCTTTCATATTATTCGCCAATCGTTTGCTGTCTCCTTTTTTATTCGAATAATAGAAAAATACATCCGTTTGTTTTCCCTTACTACGGCTATCGATATGAATAAAAATCGCCCTGCAATAAGAGTGATTCTTACGATCTTTCCGGTAAAGGGCGTTTATTTTATCACAACGTTGCTGAAGGCGTTGCACTTGATTTAAAGGAATTGCATCCCCCATACAAGTCTCACGTTTACTGTTCGACAGATACGAATCATCCCGAATACCATCTTTGGCATCTTGAATGATGATATGCACTTCGGCTCCTTCCTGCATCAGGTTACGTGCCAGACGGAGTGCAATATCATAAGCGTATTCATCTTCATGCAGTTCGTATCTACCCACTTTTCCAATAGCTCCCGGATCGGGACCTCCGTGTCCGCTGACCACATAGAAACAAGCACCGGCAAGACGGTTGGAAGTGACTTTCACATTAGCCAGTTGCTTTCCAAACAGAGGCTCATTGATGGTGGTTCCTATTTTTGTCGATTTAGCTTTTGAAGATTGCTTTGTCCCGGCGCCTTCGGAAGTTGTATTCTTGGCACCCGTATTTTTGGCAGGAGTAGTCTTGGCAGAAGTAGTTGTCGATTTCTTTACCGGAGGAATAACATAAGTCACGCCTACTTTAAGCACATTATTCTTTCCCAGCTTCTGCTTATTCAACTCTATAAAATCGTCGTAATACTTCTTCGGAGAACGGTTGTGCCTCAACAGAAAAGAAGAGATGCCTTCACCCGCCTTCGGAGTTGCCTTCTGCTGCGCCCAAAGAGTTGTGCCCGAAAAAAGAAAAGCTAAGAATAAAAGAATATAGAGTTTATTTTTCATAACTACATTAACTATCTCCTTCGCAAGAGTTATCATTTCACTCATAAACAGGGCAAAAATACAATTATTTTCCCTACTTTTGCAGCATTAAAACATTTTTTGAAATAAAACATTAAAACCCGATAACATTATGGCAAAACAATTCAAACCGGAAACCCTGTGTGTACAGGCTGGATGGACGCCTAAAAAAGGCGAACCACGCGTATTGCCCATCTATCAAAGTACAACTTTCAAATACGATACCAGCGAGCAAATGGCCCGCCTGTTCGATTTGGAAGACAGTGGTTACTTTTATACCCGCCTGCAAAATCCAACGAATGACGCCGTTGCCGCCAAAATCGCCGCTCTTGAAGGTGGTGTAGCCGCTATGCTGACTTCCAGCGGTCAGGCAGCCAACTTCTATGCCATTTTCAATATCTGCCAGGCAGGAGATCACTTCGTTTGTTCTTCCGCTATTTATGGAGGTACGTTCAACCTGTTCGGAGTGACGATGAAGAAACTAGGCATCGATGTGACTTTCGTAAATCCGGATGCCAGCGAAGAAGAAATTTCTGCAGCTTTCAAACCGAACACAAAGGCTTTATTTGGCGAAACAATTTCCAATCCTTCTCTGGAAGTGCTGGATATTGAAAAGTTCGCACGTATCGCACACAGTCACGGGGTCCCCTTGATTGTTGACAACACCTTCCCTACTCCTATCAACTGTCGCCCGTTTGAATGGGGAGCTGACATCGTAGTTCATTCTACTACCAAATATATGGACGGACACGCTACAAGCGTAGGTGGCTGTATTGTAGATAGCGGTAATTTTGACTGGGATGCTCACGCAGAAAAATTCCCGGGACTTTGTACGCCGGACGAGTCTTACCACGGGCTGACTTACACGAAAGCATTCGGCAAAGGTGCCTACATCACCAAAGCAACCGCGCAACTGATGCGTGACCTCGGCAGCATCCAAAGCCCGCAAAACTCTTTCTTATTAAATTTGGGACTTGAGACACTGCACCTGCGTATGCCTCAACACTGCCGCAACGCACAGAAAGTGGCCGAATATCTTTCTAAAAATGAGAAAGTAGCTTGGGTAAACTACTGTGGTCTGCCGGACAACAAATATTACAGCCTGGCACAGAAATATATGCCGAACGGTTCTTGCGGAGTCATCTCCTTTGGTCTGAAAGGCGGACGTGATGTGTCTATCAAGTTTATGGATTCACTGGAATTCATCGCTATCGTTACTCACGTAGCCGATGCACGCAGTTGCGTGCTCCATCCGGCAAGCCATACTCACCGCCAGTTGACGGATGAGCAACTGATGGAAGCCGGTGTACGTCCGGACCTGATCCGCCTATCGGTAGGTATCGAAAATGCGGATGATATCATTGCTGATATCGAACAGGCTTTGAACGCATAACAATACCGTAAAGGTATCAAATACAAAGAGAAGGCACGGGAATGAAAGATTTTCCGTGCCTTTTTATTTACCACAAAAAGAAAGTTAATTTCGAAGAGAATCATTTCAAATGTGAACCGATAAATCCTCCCGGATGTTTATCTTTGCAGGGAACCAAATTCTGCAGAGATATGAAAAAGAATCTATTAGTAGCATTCGTATTATGCCTTTCTTACGGATTTTCTTATTCCCATTCGTTTGATAAACCAATTAATCAGACAGCAAAGATGTCAAACTTTGAAATGGATTCGTTTACCACCAAGAATGGTAAAAGCTTGAAGATCAATTTCTTCAAACATGCCAGCTTATTACTGGATTATGCAGGACAAAAAATATTCATTGATCCTGTTTCCGATTATGCCGACTATACACAACAGCCGAAGGCGGATTTCATTCTGATTACGCATGAACATGGCGACCATTTCGATACCAAAGCAATAGCAGCTATCGAAACAAACCAGACCAAAATTATAGCTAATCCTAATTGCCGGAAAATTCTGAATAGAGGACAAGAGATGAAGAACGGTGATGTGCTTCAACTCGCCAAAGATATCAAACTGGAAGCCGTACCCGCCTATAATACGACTCTCGGCAGGGATAAATTTCATCCCAAAAGACGTGACAACGGATATATTCTGACTTTAGGAGGAACTCGTATTTATATTGCCGGAGATACGGAGGATATTCCGGAACTAAACCAGGTGAAAGATATTGATATCGCTTTTCTGCCGGTTAACCAACCATATACCATGACACCGGAACAAGCGATACGGGCAGCCAAAATCATCAAGCCACGTGTTTTGTACCCTTATCATTACGGAGAAACAGATATCCATAAAGTAAAAGACGGATTGAAAAATGAGACAGGCACAGAAGTACGTATCCGGGCTTTGCAATAAGATATACGTAAACAATCAGAAAGTGGCTGAAAATATATTCACCTGAATATCCGAAAGGACCTTGAATAAAGTGCACCCCAAAAGTTAGATCTAAAACTTTTGGGGTGCACTTTAATATCTCAATAAGAATGATTTTCGCTTCAAGGGCTTTCCAAACATTCAGTCCCTTATAAAGAGCTTTTCCTTTTTTAATCAGTTACTTCCAATCACACAGCCTCGGCAGACAAACTGGAAATCACTGTATCCACCCAATATACAACTGTTCTATCCGCCGGCAAAACACCTTCCAGATAAGACGAATCAGATACCTCCTCCAACCATGCCGTAGTAATCGGTCCTCTTTCTCTTGTAGAACTTTGAGTTCCTAAATACGGACTAAAATTAAAAAACGTGTGTTGTTGCTCTACATTATTTTTATCTATATATGTAAAGACAAAAGCCTTTTTCTGTTTTCCACCCAATGAAGCCCACTCTATCTGGTATGTTCCTTCAACAAGAATTTGCTCATCCTCTGTCTTATAAATGAATTTCCCTCCTGTTCCTTCTTCAGATAAATGATATACATCATCCGGCCGCAAAATACAGATATCTCCTTTATTTATAAAAGAATAAGAAGCCATTGCCACATTCACTTTTTCCTGCAACTCGCTTTCCGAATCCAATGACAACATATCTTCACTGGGTCTGGAAACCTGAAATTCAGGTTGGTCGACGCACATAAATGTCAATACGCCATAAGAAACAGTCACAGGCAGGGTGACATAATTACCATCCTTATCAGTAACGGTAACCGTTACTTTCCCTTTTTTACCATGCGAACTAAGCCATAACCGGTTGTCGATGACTGTTGCTGTCACAATTGTTTCATCGGAGCTTTGTGCAGAGTAGCCACCTTTTCCATTGGCTATCCCGATATTCTCCGCTTCCCATCCGTTAAGATACAAAACTGTAGAAGAAACAGTGTTTGTACAAGTTCCTGTTTCGTCAACCAGTTCGGAACCACTAAATAAGATAATCTCTGCATCATCTTGACAGGCTGATACACAAAAAGCCATAACAGAAAGAAGAAAGAAGCCTAATAAAGTTTTTGTTTTCATATTTTCAGTGGTATGGTTAAATCCCGGCATATGCCATTGTTTTGCAAAGATATAAAGTATTTGTAAAAAACACTATCTTTGTATGAAAAGTTACCAATAGTACAGATCCACTAGATTCTTCCATACAGTGTAAGTTATATGAGATATACAACAGAAGGTCATTGAAAAGGACGTTCCCGGGGGAAAAAGGGAATGGGAAATACGGGAACGTCCTCAAAACATAACAATACAGAAATATGGACTTTCACAAGGGCGCATTTCTGTCTCTCTTATGCAACATTCCCTTCTATAAAAATATGGAGGAAATATCTGGAGAGGATATCATTATGTGGGAAATTTAGTTTATAGTCTTAAAAGCAATCTGATTGCATCAAAGTGATGAACGATAGGCAGTCCGAATATATTCTCCTACTGCATTGTCATCATTGATTTCTATGTATTTTTTCAATAAATCCGCAAATCCGAATTTTATCTGTTCCGTTTGCTTGTTCTCGCAGGCTGTAGAATATTCATCAACAGCCATGAGAAAATCCTGCATTCGTTCATTCAGCATTGTTCCTCCTGTACAAACCACATCGGAAATATAGGCTTGGATACTACCATTTTCTATGACAACAGGGAGGCGGTATTCCAGTCCCGATTTGCCGGCACGAATAGAAAGCACTTTTACTACGGGCGACACAATAGTCACCGTATCGGAAAAATCAAACTTTCCGTGGATTATTTCTGCACTATCTACCGGCTGCCCGTTCGAAACATCTTTCATATAAACCATTTTTCCTTCGAATTCGGGCAAAGGTGCACTGCCGTTAATCTCGTAACCTTTTATCTGATGCCCGGTGCAAGCCACTATCAGACATATTCCCGGAAGAAAAGATAAAAGTTTCACATATCTGTTCATTAAGCTCTTCATTCTTCTTTAAAAAAGAAAAGCCGTCCGCACTATCAGCTGAACGGCTTTCTCTTTTCATTCATACATTTGTATAATCATTCATCCTTAGAATCTGAATCCCAGTTTCACCACAGGCATTTCAAATATTTTGATATTGTGGTGACTGGCGTTATATTTATCAAATCCTTTCGGGCAAATCTGTATCAAGTCATAGCGATAAGCCAGAGGGTGCATTTCGAAACCGAAAACAAAACCTTTGGCAATGCTATACTCAATACCTGCTACGGCAGCTACTTTGAAACCGTACATCTGACCGGCTTTACTTCCGGAAACATAGACCTGTGACGGAAGTTCTTCCGAGTCGTCACTATCCTTGTAGGTGTCTCCGGTGTATGGTTCGGTCGTTTCAATGCGTGCCATCTGGAAGCCGAGTGCGCCTCCGAGATATGGATGAATACGTTCGTTGCGAGTCTTGAAATAGTAGTTGGAACCGACAGATACATACCAGTTGTTGGTCATCTGCGCATTGATATAACTTTGCGCAGGGATAATCATGTCAGGTACACTGTTGTCTCCTTCTACATAGTCTTTCTTAGGAGTGAGGCTAACGTTCATGCTGAACTGGAAATTTACATCCCAATTGTCAGACACAAAATACTTACCTTCAATTCCGGCTATATTGACCAGACTATTATTATTCAGACTCCCGATGTTCAGATAGCGGTTCAGATCGCCGGAGTTATCCTTCCCTCCATTGGGAAGTCCGACTACTCCTCCGTCATTGGAGAACTTGGGAAGCAGATAAGAAGTGTTCTCGTTAAAGAACTTTCCGCTACCAAGCAGGACTGAAACCTGCCACTGTCCTTTCTTCGGGGCAAACGACGCATCATCACTGCTGCTGTAATGCTGCGCCATTGAAGGCGCAGCTGTCATACAGGTCAGCAAAAGTAATGTGCATAGTTTTTTTATCATCTTGTTACTTTTACGTAGTTAGGGAATTATTTCAAGAAGATAGCAAGAAGTGCTTTCAATTGAGCGCTTGCAGCATCATAGTCTGCCTTGGCAGCATCATATTCAGCTTCTTTTACTTTGATCTTTTCCTGGATACTTGCCAATGATTCAGTAATATAATCTGTATCAGTATAAGTACCTGCCGCTAATTTCTCTATATTTCTCTTAGCTTTAGCAACATCGGCCTTAGCGGCAGTGACATTTGCCAAAGCAATCATATGTTCTTGCTTAACCAAATTCTTGATAGCCTCCAAAGAACCTAAATCACCATTAGTAAAGTTATTATTCAAATAAACAGTGATTTCCGTTTCAATCTTACCTTTGATAATTTCATTATTGCCGTATTCTTTTTGTACTGTTGCAATATTATCATTTACTTCTTTAAAGACTTTATCATAAGCAGCCTGGGCTTCGTCGTTAGCTTTCTTAGCTTTATCTACAGCATCCGCCAAAGCAGTATTTGCTTTATCTTGAGCAGCCTGTTCTACAGCTTTTTGAGCAGTAAATGCTTCTTTCAAAGCTTTGTAAGTTTCTACCTGATCAATTATAGCTTGTAGACTAGCCGTTTCTGCTGTTGCCCAAATCATCTTACCAAGAGAACCATAATTACCATTCTTCAAGGCGTCTACATGATTACCACCAGCCGCAGCTATTACTTCGTCCTTAGATACTGGCAATCTTCTTGGATTATTACCTGAATTGAAATTATCGCTAAATACAGCAGAAGAAGCAGATTTCCACTTTTCCAATGGAGTCTTTACACTGGAGTCTTGCTCTACATCTATTAATTTTCCAATATTTTCTTTACTAATTTCATTTGCAGTAGCGATGTCACCAGCATCCCAAGTGATAAAGCCTAAATCTACTCCAACAACTTTCTTAAAGTTATCAGCGTCTGCTATCAGCCAAGCAGAGATTTTTTTCGTATCACTTCCTTTTGTCGCAGTTGCCTTAGTAACTTGTGCTTCTTTAGCCAATGCATCCTTATAGTATGCAACTAAAGCCGTAGCTACAGCATCAATATTAGCTTCTTTTTTTCTATCTTCCGGTTTAAGTCCATTATATTTCTTTATTGCAGCATTAGCGGCTACCTCTGATTTCTCCAATTCTATTTTCAGACTTTCATCATAAGCTGCCATTGCATCTTCCCATGCTTTATAATCTTTAGCATAGTTCTCTTCAGCTTCTTTTTGCGCTGCAAGAGCTGTAGCCAATTGTGGTTTGGCCCATTCTATATTTTCCAAATCAACACCTTTAGTAGCCTTATCAATCAGCTTAACCCAACCATCAATCTGACTTTGTGCTTCAGTAATTTGTATACTTTTAGCATAGGCAAAAGTACCAGTAGAAGACTTATAACCAGCAACAGTTGTTCCACTAGGTATTACATCATTCAATCCTTTCTTTACACTTTCAGCCTCTACTTTCTTAGAATAAGCTGCAGCTGTTTTAGCTTTGTTCTTGTTAGAGTTCTGGTTATTTTTAGCAGTCTCCAACTTATTACTAGTAGCATCCAAGTCAGATATCAGTTTAGGATTAGCAACTTCCAACTTGCCTTTTTCAATATTATACTGTTGTTCCTTGACCTTTGCAGCAGCAATTTCTTCTTCCAGCTTCTTGACTTCTGCTTCCCAATCTGCAACAGTAGTATACTCATTATCCAAGATAGCTTTCAAGTTATCAGCATACTTCTGCGTCATTTCTAAAGCAAATTCTGCATTTTTCAATGCATTATCCAAAACCGCTTCTAAATTATTATCAGCTACTATATCAGAATAGTTAGCTAATTGCTCCTGAAGTTTTTTCAAGCTACCGGCTTTATAGCCATCCGCAGACTGGGTAGGATCTTCAGTAATAAGATAAACATAATACTTAGTCGTAGAAGAATTAGTCTCCGTGCTTTCATCCGGATTTGTAGTAGTAGTGGAATTCGCAACTTCCGATGACAGAATTCTTTTGATAACAGTTGTTGAATATCCATACATTGCCTTGTCCATTGCTTGTTTTGCATAGGCGACTTGCGCTTGTACACCATTCAAACGAGCTTGTTCTTCATCTGTCAGCAACAACTTGGAAGCTTCAATCTGTTCCATAGCTTGCTTGTAAGCTTCCTGTGCTTTAGCAGTGGCAGTTTCGGCAAGAAGCATTTTTTCCTTATACTGCTCAACAATCAATGCCTTTTCATTTTCCCACTTAGTTTTGTCAGCTTCCGCTTTTGCAATGGCAGCTTCCGCTTCTGCTTTTGCTTGTGCAGTAGCAGCTTCTTCCTTTTCAATCAGGAGTTGCTTCAACTGAATATCCAGTTCATGCAACTGCAAATCAATTTCTGCAGATTTATTCTGAAGTGCCAAACCTGCATTAACTAACTCTTGCTCCGCAACCTGTGCTTTTCTCAATTCAGCCTCTACAAGCTCAACTGCAGCTTGAGCTTTGATAAAATCAGACTTTGCTCCCCTAAGTTCTGCAATGCCTTCCGGTTCATCGGTATCAATACATCCCGTGAATGTCGCCGTCGTACCTGCCATGAGCAAGGTTGCGACTAAATACGTCCATTTTCTCATAAAAGTAAATTAAATGTTATACAATTAATAAATAAAAAATTTGTTTGTACTAATTCATGATTTATTTCGCTTCACTCCCCCTCTTCCCGTTACTTTGTAGGTAACGGGAAAAACCTTGTGCCTGCTCTTTTAGAGTAGTCTATACTAGAAAATAATACGATATATGACGAATCTTCTTACCCCTGCTTATGAGAAAAAGTAGAGGGGCGGGAAATCTATTGCAAAATTTAGACGTTAACAAAGCTCTAAGACAAAGAATCCACGTGTTCTTCTGTGTTTATTCCTATTTTGAGTAGTTTATTAGAAAAAATGTACGATTTTGTTTGGATGTTTTAAGAAATATGCTCATATTTGCAGCGTCTTTTCTTCCCGTTACCTACAAAGTAACAGTACTATTAATCAATCACTTGCCACAAACATAGCTCCTCTTCAGCGAAGATAGAATCGTCACATTCGCTTCATCTATTTTCTTATTCTTAAAAGGTTTTAGATAAGTCTCTGTGACGATAATGGATGAATGTCCCATCGCCTCTGAAATAATGCCTGGATGTATCTCGCAATAATATGCCATTGTAGCCCAAGTATGCCGAGCTGTATAAGTAATATTTAGAAATGCAATAAAAAACAGAATGACGATAATTAAACGTAAAA
>ENA-UOJC01003785-UOJC01003785.1-human-gut-metagenome-genome-assembly--contig:-C104-NODE-3785-length-13709-cov-4.368830_pt1 | contig 13709 bp, 9 predicted proteins | sample MGYA00242339_ERZ723886 | MGnify/ENA metagenome assembly ERZ723886 | reverse complement strand
AGGGCGTCGCGCGGCACACCCACCGCGTCTTCCACGACGGGAAAAAAGAGTACATCTGGGTCCAGCTTGAGCTGGCGGCCAGGCGGCAGGCCGACGGAACTTCCCTGCTGTACGGCGTGTACACCGATATAACAGAGCGGCATCAACTGGAACGCCGGCTTGCCGAGGCACATGAAAAGACGCAGAACATCATCAACGCCATTCCCGGCGGCGTAGCGATCTACAAGGTTTCCGACGATGCCTTTGAGACCGTCTATTTTTCCGACGGAGTGCCCGAACTGAGCGGCTACACCGTCCGGGAATATCGCGAGTTGATCAAGGGCGACGCCGCCGGGATGATTCATCCCGAAGATACGGCCATGGTCGTGGGCAAACTGCGCCACGCGCTCGTGCACAATGAGACTGCTGATTTTGAATTCCGCAAAAACCATAAGGACGGCCATGCGGTCTGGGTGCATATCCAGGCCAAAAAGGTCGGGGAAGAAGACGGTTTTCCCCTGCTCCAGTGCGTGTTCCACAATGTTTCGGCGCTGCGGAAGACCCGGCAGGAAATGGAGCATCTGGTCAACTCCATCCCCGGCGGCATCGCGGTCTACAACGTGACGGACACCCTTACGCCGTTTTTCTGTTCCGAAGGCGTGGCCGCGCTTTCGGGCTATACGAAAGAGGAATACCAGGCGCTGCGTGGCAACGACGCCTTCCGGGCGGTGTATGAAGAGGACAGGGAGCGGGTGCGGGCGGCTGTGCTCAGCGCGGTGCGCAACGGCGAACCGGTGGAAATATCCTACCGCATCCTTCACAAGGACGGCCGTCTGGTCTGGCTGCATCTGAACGGCAGGCGCATGGGCGCGCTGACCGATACCTCGACCTTTTACGCCGTGTTTACCGGCATGTCGGCGGAGAGCAAACTCTATCAAAGCCTGGCCAACGAGGCCGCGGACGGCATTTACGTCATCGGCAGGGAAGATTACAGCCTGCTCTATGTCAATGAGCGGGTCAATCTGTTCATGGACGGGGAAGCCCTGGTTTCGGGCCGGAAATGCCATGCCGTCCTGCACGGCAGGCAGAAACCCTGCGAGTTCTGCAATCTCGACCGCCGCAACGACGGCCGGAAGCGCCAGGACATGGTGATTCCCGGCTCGGACAGAATCTACGCCACAGCCACGCGCGAGACCGACTGGAACGGCATTCCCGCCTATGCCAGGTATGTGACGGATATTACGGAGAAAGTGCGCATCCGCAAGGAAAAGGAGCGGTTGGAGCGCTACTACCAGACCCTGATCCGTCATCTGCCCGGCGGCATTACGGTGCTGCGCTGCGCCGCCGACGGCACCATTGTGCCGGAATTCATCTCGGACGGTTTTGCCGCCATGACCGGCATGACGCTTGAACAGGCCTACGCGCTGTACGGCAGCGACGCCGGCGCGGGCGTGCATCCCGAGGACGTGGACTATGTCCTGGCCCGCATCCGCGGGCAGGTGGAAACGGGCCTGGATTCCTGTGAAACGGTTTACCGGCTGCGCAAGGGCGAACAGGGCTACATCTGGGTGAAAAACATTTCCGCCCTGATTCCGGATGAGGACGGCAACGCCCGGATTTACGCCGTGTTCAGCGACGTCACGGAAGACATGAACGAACGGGCCGAGCTGCGCAGCCGCTACAACGACATGCTCATAGAGCATCACAAGGGCTTTGCGCACGGCGAAATCATCACGGGCCACTGCAACATCACCCGCAACTTTATCATTGAAATTACGGACCAGACCAACAGCCGCCTGCTGGAAACATTCGGCACTGCCCGCGAGCCCTTTTTCACGGGCCTGGCCGGGCTGGTCGCGGACGAGAACGAGCGCCGCGCCTTTCTGGAGACCTTTCTCGCCCCGCCGCTGCTGGCGGCATTTGCGCGCGGCGACCTCAAGCATGAACTGGAGTGCTTTGTCAAACTGCCCACCGAGACGCAGGGCCGCTATGTCCGGGTCGTGGTCAAGCTGGTGGTTTCCCCGGACAGCGGCGATCTCATCGGCGTTCTTTCCGTGCTGGACGTGACCGAGCAGAAGATTTCGGAACAGATCCTGAACCGCCTGGCCCACGCGAGCTATGATTTCCTGGCGGATGTGGACCTGCGGCGCGACCGCTACAAGGTGCTTTCCTTCAACCACCGGGCCAGCGCGTTGCCGCCGTCCGAGGGCGGCTATGCCGCGCAGGCCGCTTACCTTCTCCAGTCTCTGGTGGTGCCCAAGGACAAGGAGATTTGCGCCAGGATGCTCGACCGGGACTACATGTGCCGGCGCCTGGAAAAGGAGGGCTCCTACTCCTTCCACTATTCCCTGACGGATGAGAACGGCGAAATCCTGACCAAAAACATGGTCGTCTTTTCGATCGACAAAAAACTGGGCCGGGTCTGCCTTTCCCGGACGGATATTACGGAATCCGTGCGGGAACAGAAGGCCCTGCTCAACATGCTGGCCTATACCTTTGATCTGGCCGGTTTCCTCAATCTTGCCACCGGAAGTTTCGTCATCCACACCCGGGAAACCGTGCTCCGCAACCTTGCCCCGCATACCACAGAGGATTTTGACCTGGCCCTGGAGAAGTTCATCCGTCATGCCGACACGGAGGAGGGACAGGACGAGGTACGCGGGCAATTGTCCGTGGAGACCATGCTGGCGCGCTTGGCCGAACAGCCCGAAGGCTATGAATTCACCTTCCCCTGCCGCTCCGAAGCCGGACTCCGCCACAAGCAGATCAGCGTTCTCTGGGGCGGGGAAAATCACCAGACCATCTGCCTGGTGCGGGCCGATGTGACCGACGTGCTCAGGGCGGACCAGCAGACCAGGGAGCAGCTGAAAAACGCGCTCGCCCTCGCCCGGGAAGCCAGCCAGGCCAAGACCGACTTCCTTTCCTCCATGAGCCACGACATCCGCACGCCCATGAACGCCATTGTCGGCATGACCGAACTCGCCCTGGCCCGGCGCGACAATCCCGTTCAGATTGACGAGAGCCTTGCCGTCATCAGGACCGCCTCGGAGCACCTTCTCCGCCTGATCAATGATATACTGGACATGAGCCGCATTGAAAGCGGCCATATAGTTCTGGTCAAGGAGCTGTTCAGCCAGCGGGAGGAAGTGGAAAAAATCGTGACCCGGTCCCAGGCCCTGGCCGGGAAAAAGGGGCAGACCTTCAGTCATTCCTTCCAGGTCCGCCATGACAAGTGCATCGGCGATGTTCTGCGCATCCATCAGATTCTCGAAAATCTGATCAGCAATGCCGTCAAGTTCACGCCCGAGGGCGGCCGCGTCTCCTTCGCCGTCACGGAGTTGCCGCAAAAGAACGAGCAGATCGGCTGGTACCGCTTTGTGGTTGCGGATACCGGCATCGGCATCAGTCCGGAGGATATCCCGCATATCTTCGAAGTGTTCTTCAGGGTGGAGAGTGCCCGCGTCGGGCATACGGAAGGCACCGGCCTGGGGCTTTCCATCATCAAAAATATTGTGGACTACAAGGGCGGCACCATCAAAGTGGAAAGCGAGCCGGGCCAGGGCACGCGCTTTACGGTGGACCTGCCCCTGCACCTGGCGGACGCGCCGGACGCCCAGGCCCCGTCGGAGGTCGCGGAGAGCGTCGAAGAGGATGTGGATATTTCCGGCCTGCGCGTGCTGCTGGTGGAGGACAATGAGGTGAACCAGCTGGTGGCGCAACGGATTCTTGAAAGCGAAGGCGTGGCGGTGAGCATCGCCGACAACGGCAAGGCGGGTTGGGAAGCCTTTGAGAGCAGCGCGCCGGATGCCTTTGACGCCGTTTTCATGGATATCCAGATGCCGGTCATGGACGGCTATGAAGCCACCCGCGCCGTACGGCGGAGCGGGCATGCCCGCGCGGCGGACATTCCCGTCATCGCCATGACGGCCAATGCTTTTGCCGGGGACGTCCGGCGCTGCCTGAACGCGGGGATGAACGCCCATATCGCCAAGCCCATCGAGCCGGGAAAGCTCTTTGAACTCTTGTGGAGGCACACAAGAGGCCGCGCCTCCTGAGCCGTTTATTTCCAGGCGTCCGTCATGACGAAACGGCCGTTGCCCGAAAGGGCAACGGCCTTGGTCTGCCCGCGGCGTCCCGTGCCGCGTGGCCCTGTTACTGAATCAGACCCACGGTCTGGGCGATGAGCACGCGCCAGCCGTCGGGCAGGGGCAGTTTGCCGTCCAGGGCCGAAACGCCGGAAGCGTGCACATAGTTGCCCAGCCCGGCGGAGGCGCAGTAGAGCCCGGCGTTCTGGTAGAGCGAACCCACGTGCATGCCGGACCAGCGGCCCTCGGGCGCGGCATAGAGCAGCACCAGCGAGCCGCCGCCCGCCGCGTCGCGGTAATCGCCGCTCAGTTCCCGGATCAGGGCGTGTCCGGCCGCGTCATAGCGCCAGACGCCGTTCTCCCGCACCACGTAGACCGCCACTTCCTGGCGGTTCATGGCTGAGGGCGCGGTGCGGCGGCCGTCGGGCCGGTTCACGCCCCAGGTGGCCCAGAGCAGGTTGCTCAGTTCCTGGGCGGGCAGGGGCGCGCCGGTATAGCCGCTTTTGCTGGAATGACGCTCGGCCAGGGCCTGCATCAGGGGCGTGCCGCCCTTTTTGTCCGGCGCGGGCAAATCCATGCGCGCGCCGTCGGCGGAGGCCGCCCGTGCCGGACCGGCCGGGCTCAGGCTGAGCGCCAGCACGGCCAGACCCGTGCTCAGGGACATCAGAATGTTGCGGATGCTCATTGTTGTCTCGCTCTTGGAAAACGCCGCCTGACGTTTTTTTTTTGCTCTTTTCCCGCGCCGGGCTGGCCCTGTGCGCGATGTTTGCCTTTCGGCAAAGAACAAACATTTTCATCAGTCAGCGCATCCCTTAGTTTGTCGGATGGTTTCATCAATCAGGCGCGCAGGGCGCGGCCCAGGCCGTCCGCCGCCAGAACGGCGTCGGTCAGTTCCTCCGGCGTGACGTCGCCGATCATGTTGTGGATGCTTTCGCCCGGCGCGCAGGCCTTCGCGGCGGCCACGGCCACCCGCGCGGGGTCGGTGACGCCCATTTCCGCCAGGGTCACGGGCAGGCCCACATTCAGACAGAAGTCCTGCACCTGGCGCAGTTCCGCGCCGGGCGCGTTTTCCAGCAACAGTTGCACGATGGTGCCGAAGGCCACCACGCTGCCGTGGGCCGCAGTGCATTCTTCCAGGGCGGTGAAGCCGTTGTACACGGAGTGGGCCACGCACAGGCCGCCGTTGTCCGCGCCCACGCCCGAGAGGTAGATATTGGCCTCAATGATCGCCTCCACATCCGGGGTGAGCAGATGCCGCTCCACGGCGGCCTTGGCCCGTGCGCCGTTTTCCAGCAGGGTTTCGTAGCAGAGGCGGCAGAGGGCCAGGGCCGAACGGGTGATGCCGCCGTTTTCCAGGCTGGGGGCTTTGGCTCTGGCGCACATCCGGGCTTCGAAATAGGTGCCCAGGGCGTCGCCCATGCCCGCCACCAGGAATTTGACCGGCGCGTTGGCGATGACCGTTGAATCCACCAGAACCACATCGGGATTTTTGGGATAGAAGAGGTATTTGCTGAACGAGCCGTCGTCCTTGTAGATGACCGAAAGCCCGGTGCAGGGCGCGTCCGTGGCGCTGACCGTGGGAATGACCAGCACGGGCAGGCCTTCATAATAGGCCGTGGCCTTGGCCGTGTCGATGGCCGAGCCGCCGCCCACGCCGGCCACGCAGTCAATGCCGTGGGCGCGCGCGATGTCGCGCATGCGTTGAATTTCGCCCTCGGAGCTGTGTCCGCCGAAGGTCTCGAAGCGGATGGCGGCCTCCTTGCCGGCAAAACTTTGCTCCAGGTGGGCGCGGCAGGCCTTTTCACCGCTGCGGCTGCAGATGAAGAGGAAGGATGTACCCAGATTTTTGGTTTCGCCATACGTGGAAAGCAGGGCGTCCTTGCCCTGGATATATTTTGCGGGTGCCCGCATCAGTTTCAACATTGGTATTCTCCTGTGTTCTTCTTGGGAAATAAAAAGCACGCGGCGCGCCCATGGGGCTTGTCGCGTGCTTTCATTGTGTATGCCGGGGGAGGAAACTGTCAAGAAAGAAGGACCGGCTCAGTTGACGGGGAGGCGGTCGTCGGCGCGGATGTTTTTACCCGTGCGGTCTTCGATCCAGTTCTTGATCTCTTTGTGCGCGGTTTTGCGCTGGGCCCGTTTCTGGCGCAGCATGGCCGTATCCGCCTGGACCATGACTCTGGCCAGGGCCATCTCCGGGTTTTCGCTGCAGGCCAGGCCAAAGGCCGCCAGAATCGGCATCCGGCCGGGATGCTGGTTGCGTTCGGCAAAACAGGCTTCGATCTTGCGCAGCAGCTCCCTGCCCTTGTCCGGCGCGCAGCCCGGCAGCAGAACCACGAATTCGTCCCCGCCCATGCGCGCCACGCAGTCCGTAAGCCGCAGGGGCTTGCGCAGCAGCGTGGCGGCCTCGGCCAGCAACTCGTCTCCGGCCGCGTGGCCCAGGTTGTCGTTGACCATTTTCAGGCCGGTGATGTCGCAGGAGATCACGCAGACCGGGCGGATGTTGTTTTTTTCGATGCGTTCGGCCTCCAGGTTGCAGTAGGCCCGGCTGCGCAGGCCGGTGAGCGCGTCGTTTTTGACCAGTTCCTCCAGCCTGTCCCGTTCGGTCTGGGCCGTGGAGATGTTGGTGACGATGTTCACCAGATGGTGCGCCCGACCGTTTTCATCCCTCCGGGTCACGCAGCCGCGTCCGAAAAGCCAGGCCCAGCCGCCGTCGGCGCGCCGCATGCGGTAGGTGCATTCAAAGGAATCGCCGTAGCGCGGCGACTGGACGATAGCCAGTTGCGTGCCCACGATTTTGTCATAGTCGTCGGGGTGGATTTTGTCTTTCCAGGCATCCACATGCGCGGGAAACTGCTCCGGCTCATAGCCGAGCATGGCCAGGCAGCGGGGGCTGTAATAGACGGCGTCGGTGCGCAGATCCCAGTCCCACAGGCCGTCGCCCACCGTGTCCAGGGCGTAGTGCAGCCGCTCGTCGTCGGGTGAGCGGAGGCCGGGACGGAGGCTTTCCTCGCGTTGCAGCGTGCCGGCCAGCAGGGTGGCACGGCCCGTGTGGTCGCGCTCCAGCACGGAACCGCGCACCAGCATGCGCGCGTACTGGCCGTTGTTCAGCCGGACCCTGATGATGTCGTCAATGGATTCGCCCAGAAGTTTCTGTTCGATGAACAGCCGGTAGCGGCGGAGCAGGTTTTTGCGGTCGGCCGGGTGGATGTTCGTGGTACGGTTGTCGTAGCTGACGGCGTAGGTTCCGGATGCGGCCTCGCCCAGCAGGGCCGCGCAGATGCTGTCCCGCCAGACGTTTCTGCTCGGAATGGAATATATCCAGATGCCCACTTCGGGCAGGCCGCTTTGCCGGGCCTTGGCCTCCACGGCGGGATCGCCGGCCAGAGCCGGAGTGACCGTGAATCGGCCCATGATTTTGGTTGCCCGGCCCTTTTCGTTGCGGGCCAGCACCAACAGGTGTTCCTGAATCCACTGGTTGTTGAAGGGGTAGTCGCACTCCAGACAGGAACCGGCCGTGCCGCTGAGCACGCCCTCGCGCAGCTCGTTGAGCCTGGGCAGGGCGTGGGGCGGAATGCAGCCGAGAAAATCCGCCATGCGCGTGGGCGGTTCGGGCAGGCGCAAGCGGCTGCATGCGCCCAGACTCAGAAAAAGCGCGTCGGAAACGATGTCCCATTCCCACAGCGGCTCGCTGGAGGTAAGCGGGATAAGACAATGTGCCGGATGCGTGGACATGGGAAGGCCTTTGCTGTGGTTATGGCGTTCCTCCGGCGGGCCGCCGCCTCCGGATGTCATTGTTGCATTGCGGCAGGGCCGCAACAAAAACAGAGACGCGTCAACCCGCCTTTTTCCCGTCGGATTTTTTATGCTGTGTGTATCTATATACCGATATAGGACTTTAATCCTTTATGCAAGCCGGGAAGTTCATGTTTTAATGGCAGGATGGAAACGGAACAGGCCAAGCAGATTATGGGCCGCATTGTGGCCGCTCTTCGCGAAGAGAGACTCATGAGCCGTTATGCCCTGGCCAAGCGGGCCGGGGTGGACTGCTCATGGCTGCGCCGTTTCGAACAGGGCCGCTCGGGCGTGCGGGTGGAGACTCTGATCGCCATTGCCCAGGGCCTGCAAATGCCGGCCGCGCGGATTGTGGATATGATCGAAATCGCCCTCTGCGAAGCCGCCGTTTACCCCGGACCGTGCGCCAAGTCCCACGCCGAACCCCTTTCCAAACAGGAGCGGCAAAACTGCTTCGGGTTCCCGAGGCGTAAGGATGCGGACCTGTACTGAGCGGGCGCGTCCGGCTCGGCCAGGCTTGTTCCAACGCTGAAAGCGTCCCGTCCGCTCCGCCCTGCCGTCTTGTCTGTCAGCTGTTCCCGGCCAGCTGCGGCCGCCCTGCGGCTCTTTCAGATGCGCCGCCGCGCGCGCGCGTTGCCTTTTTCCTCTTGAGCGGATTAATGTTGAGAATTGACATTCTCAATGTTGGCGCTGCCCTCAGCCTATCGTTGCTGTCTTGACCCGTAATGCCCGCTTTGCTCGCGAACGGCTAAAGGTGCCTTGGCTTCAGGCGCGGGCGTCCGCTTTCGCGGCCGACGGAGCAAAGTTACTTTGCTCATTGCCTATGGTGTTCCGCGTTGTCGTGTTGCGGGCGTTTTTCGCCTGCCGGATATCCGTATAAATATACGGATATTTTGTCAAGGGCCGCGCTATGGTTCGCGCATGGAAAAAATACCCACATTGCAGTGGGCCGTGGCCGCGGTGATCCACCGGCTGCGGCGCAAGGCCGGGCTTTCCCAGGGGCAGTTGGCGGGCCTGGCGGGGCTTTCCGAAGATTATATCTCCGGCATGGAGCGCGGCATCCAGTGCGGTTCGCTGACCGCCATGCTGCATATCGCGGCGGCCCTGCGCATGGAAACGGCGGAGCTGGTCCGGCTGATCGAGGCCGAGATGCGCGCCGGTCCCTGTCCGCCGGAACGCGGGGCGGGCAAGCCGCCCAAGCGGGAAGGAGACTAGGCGGCACGCTGAGTTTCGCGGCCGTTGCGGCGGCGCGGGTATCGGGCGTCGGGCATTCCGGCTGAGCGCAGGAAAGAGGTGACGGAACGCCGGGAAAAACGTAAGATCAGAACCATTGATACCACGGGCCGGGACCGGCCGTTATATTCCGGATGCGCCTCGCATCCGGCGCATGGCGCGGCCTCCGCCCTTGAAAATACGCCTGACGATTGCCTGATGGTCTGATCGGCTCCCTTTCCCCCAACCGCAAGGAGATATGCGCCATGTCCCTCAACCCCGGAATCGCCTCCAGCTTCAACGAAACCAAAACACGCAGCCACACGCTGTCGCCGCAGAGCGGCATGTGCTCCTTCTGCACCGCCGACTGCCCCGGCACCTGCGAGATCGGCCTGTCCGCCGTGCTGGGCGCGCAGAGCGTCTACCCCACCACCACGGGCAACAACCAGATCGCCTCGGAGAAGGATTATCCGCTGGATTACTCCCACTTCAACATCAACGGCCGCGTCTTCGGAGCCCAGGGCGTCCCGGCCGGAACGGACCAGGCGGCCATCTTCAACGTCAGGCTCGAACGCACGCTGGGCAGGCGGCATCCGGTCAAGATCGCCCTGCCCGTGATCCTGCCCGCCCTGCTGAAAATGAACTGGCAGGATTATTTCGCCGGGGCCGCCATGGCCGGGGTCTGCTGCGTCATCGGCGAAGGCTCGCCCTCCAAGGACCCCGCGCTGCAAATGCGGAACGGAAAAATTGCGGAATTTCCCTATCTGAATGAAATCATGGACGCCTTCCGCCGCTATTACCGGGGCTACGGGCAGATCGTGCCGCAGGCCAATTTTGAGGAGGACGGCCAGGGGCTGCCGGAATACGCCGTCAGCCGATGCGGGGCCGAGGCCATTGAATTCAAGTTCGGCCAGTCGGCCAAGGGTACCCAGCCCGTGACCCGGCTCAAGGATTATGACGCCGCGCTCAAGAAAAAAACGGCCGGGGCCCTGGTCCATCCGGATCCGGAGGACCCCGCGGTCCGGGCCGCGGCGGAACGGGGCGAAGCGCCCAATTTCTATGCCTACGGCCGTCTGCCCATGTGGGACGAGGAGTATCTGATCCCCCGCATCGGCATGCTGCGGGACATGGGCCTGAAAAACGTCTATTTCAAGATGACCGGCTTTGACCCCGTGGACATTGAGCGGGTGCTGCGCATTGCCGCGTCGGCCGAAGTGGATGTGGTCACCTTTGACGGCGCGGGCGGCGGCTCGGGCTACAGCCCCTGTAAAATGATGAACGAGTGGGGCCTGCCCACCGTGCCGCTGGAAAGCGCTGTCCGCGTCATAGCCCGCCGCCTGATCCGGGAAGGCCTGGAGCTGCCCTCCATGGTCATCACCGGCGGCTTCGCCACTGAGGACCAGGTCTTCAAGGCCCTGGCTCTGGGCGCGCCCTGCTTTCAGGCCGTGGGCCTTTGCCGGGCCGCCATGGCCGCCGCCAACAGCGCCAAAAAGGTGGGCGAACTGATCGAAGCGGGCAACATCCCCGCCTATCTCCAAAAATACGGCGACAGCAAGGAAACGCTGTTCGCGGATCTGCCGGATCTCAGGCATCTCTACGGCAAGGAGGCGGAGAGCTTCCCGGCCGGGGCCATCGGCGTGTTCTCCTATCTCAACCGCATCGCCATGGGTCTGCGCCACTTCGCGGCCCTGAACCGCAAATTTGACGTAAACCTGCTGGGCCCGGACGATCTGATTCCGCTGACCCCGGAGGCCGCGGAACTGCTGGCCGGAAGATAGGCGGGCAGTCCGATAGCATGAAGCACCCTGTTCCGGCCTTCCGTGGCCGTGGTGGAAGGCCGGGGCGGAGATGCAAAATCCGCTCGGGCTTGAACGGACGGGCGGCGCGTTCCCACGGACGGTCCCGCCGGGAGTGAAATTGCTCTGCCTGCGCGCCTTTGCCGCCTCTTTGCGCCTGCGGCAAAATGTGCTAGTATATTCCCTCCGTTCCGGAAGGGGCCAAGGATGCGCCGGGTGCGCTCCGCCTTTGCCGGAACGGCAGCGTCACGGCGGAGGCATTATGGCTGACGGCCCCATCATCAGTATCGAGCACCTGGAAAAGCGCTTTTCCGGTAAAAATGCCGACGTGTTCGCCTTGCGCGGCATTGACCTTGCCATCGGCCGGGGAGACATTTTCGGCATCATCGGCAAGAGCGGCGCGGGCAAGTCCACGCTGGTGCGTTGCATCAACATGCTGGAACGCCCCACGGCCGGAAGCGTCTTTTTTGAAGGCAGGGATCTCTGCCGTCTGCCCGAGGCCGCGCTGCGCAAGGCGCGGCGTTCCATGGGCATGATTTTTCAGCAGTTCAACCTGCTCATGCAGCGTACGGCCCTGCAGAACGTCTGTTTTCCGCTGGAGCTGACGGGCGCGCCCAGGGACGAGACCCGCAAGCGGGCCGAAGAGCTGCTGGATATGGTGGGTCTGGCCAACCGCATGGATTCTTACCCCTCCCAGCTTTCCGGCGGCCAGAAGCAGCGTGTGGCCATTGCCCGCGCCTTGGCCACCAAACCGCGCGTGCTGCTCTGCGACGAAGCCACCTCCGCGCTGGACCCGGCCACCACGGATTCCATTCTCGCGCTCATCAAGGACATCAACGTCCAACTCGGCATCACGGCGGTGGTCATCACCCACGAGATGAGCGTCATCGAAAAGATCTGCAGCCATGTGGCCATTATCAGCAAGGGCGTCATTGTCGAGCAGGGTCTGGTGGAGGACGTCTTTTTCCACCCCCGGACCGAGGCGGCCCGCCGCCTGGTCCTGCCCGAGGCCCTCCGCAGGCTGCCGCAGCCCAATCTGTACCGGCTCATCTTCAACGGCCGCTCTTCCTTTGAGCCCGTCATCGCCAACATGGTGCTGGAATGCGGCTGTCCGGTGAACATCATGTATGCCGACACCCGCGACATCAACGGCGTGGCCTTCGGCCAGATGGTCCTGCAACTGCCCGAGAGGGAGGAATCCCGCGCGCGGATCATGGCCTTTGCCGAGGCGCATTCCATCATGCTGGAGGAAATGAAACATGTTTGACCAGCAGACCGTTGAAATGCTGCTTGTGGGCGTATGGGACACGCTCTACATGACCGTGGCGGCGACATTTTTTTCCTATGTCTTCGGCATGGTCATGGGCGTGGTGCTGGTCATCTGCCGCAAGGACGGCATCCGGCCCAACGCGCTTGTCTACAACGTGCTGGACGTGGTGGTGAACCTCACGCGTTCCTTCCCCTTCCTGATTCTGATGATCGCGGTCATCCCCTTCACCCGCTTTCTGGTAGGCACCACCATCGGCAACAACGCCACCGTGGTGCCGCTGGTGCTGGCCGCCGCGCCCTTTGTGGCCCGGCTGGTGGAATCTTCCCTGCTGGAGGTGGACAACGGTGTGGTGGAGGCCGCCCAGAGCATGGGGGCCAGCACCTGGCAGATCATCGTCAAAGTGCTGCTGCCCGAGGCGCGGCCCTCGCTGCTCAACGGCAGCGCCGTATCCGCCATCACCATTCTCGGCTACTCGGCCATGTCCGGGGCCGGGGGCGGCGGCGGACTGGGCAAGCTCGCCATCATGTACGGCTACAACCGCTATCAGACCGACATCATGGTCATTACGGTGGTTTTGCTGATCATCATCGTGCAGGCCTTCCAGTCTTTCGGCAACTGGGCCACGCGTCGCAGCGACAAACGCGGTTCGTAGCCCGGCTCCAACCTTTTACACAAGGACAAAACCCATGAAAAAACTGCTTCTGGCTTTTGCCGCCCTGTTGGGCACGGCTTCCCTGGTCTGCACCGCTCAGGCCGCGGGCACGATCACCGTGGGCGCGTCCCCCACGCCCCATGCCGAAATCCTCGCCGAGGCCGCCAAACTGCTCAAACCGCAGGGCTACGTCCTCAAGATCGTGGAATATTCCGACTACGTGCAGCCCAATGTGGCCCTGGACAGCAAGGAGCTGGACGCCAACTATTTCCAGCACAAGCCCTACCTGGACGACTTCAACGCCCAGAAAGGCACCAAGCTCGGCTCCATGGGCCCGGTGCACTATGAACCCTTCGGCATCTACGCGGGCAGGACCAAGAGCCTCAAGGACCTGAAGGACGGCGCGCTGGTGGCCGTGCCTAACGACGCCACCAACGAGGGCCGCGCGCTGCTGCTCCTGCAGGACGAGGGCCTTATCAAGCTGAAGAAGGATGCCGGTCTGGCCGCCACCCGCCGCGACATCGTGGAGAATCCCAAAAAGCTCAGGATTGAGGAAATCGAGGCCGCCCAGTTGGTGCGCGCCCTGCCCGACGTGGACATTGCCATCATCAACGGCAACTACGCCATTCTCGGCGGTCTGAAAGTGGCCGACGCCCTGGCCGTGGAAGCCGCCGACTCCGTGGCCGCCGCCACCTATGCCAATATTCTGGCCGTGCGCGAGGGCGACGAAAAGCGTCCCGAACTCCGAGCCCTGTATGAGGTTCTGATCAGCCCGGAAATGGCCGCCTTTATGAAAAAGAAGTATGCGGGCGCGGTGCTGCCCTCCGTGAAGTAGGCTTTTCCCGCTGGTTTTAGAGCGTTTTACTATTGAAAATATCTCAACGCTCTGTGCGGATTTTCCGTGAAAATCCGCACCGCGA
>ENA-UOJC01003774-UOJC01003774.1-human-gut-metagenome-genome-assembly--contig:-C104-NODE-3774-length-13742-cov-5.287280_pt1 | contig 13742 bp, 10 predicted proteins | sample MGYA00242339_ERZ723886 | MGnify/ENA metagenome assembly ERZ723886 | reverse complement strand
GAGCGGCTGTGGCGACTTCCATGTTCCGAGCCGCCGCGCCTGCCCGGATGCGGTTTCCTTCGACGGAGATATCGCTGAAGCCCTTGTCCAGATGAATGACGACGCCCGGAATGCCGCCGTCGCGAATCAGCATGTTTGAACCGCCGCCCAGTATTGTTACCGGAACGTTCGGGCGCGCTGAAAGGAACCAGCTTAAATCCGCTTCGTCCGTGGGCTTGAACAGCAGTTCCGCCGGGCCGCCGACTCCCAACCAGTTCATTTTGTTCAAAGGAGCGTTCGGAATCATTTCGCCGCGTACTTCGGGCATGAGCTTTTTCAAATTGGACGATCCTCCGAACAGGCTTTTAAAAAACGAAAGCATTCATTTCCCCTTTTCCTGAGAAAACAACTCTTCCAGACGGCCGGGCAGGGCATAGGCCCATGACGATACGTTGCCGGCTCCGAGGCAGATAACGATGTCGTCGGGTTCCGCAATGTCTTTGATGAGAGCGGCCAGGTCTTCGGGCGAATCCAGACCGACGACGTGGCGGTGGCCGTGCGTCCGCAACCCTTCGATCAGAGCGGCTTTGTCGGCGCCTTTGAGGGGTGTCTCTCCGGCCGCATAGACGTCAGCCACAATGACGCAGTCGGCGTCGTTGAAACAGGTGCAGAACATGTCGAACAGGTCGGCGACCCGCGTATAACGATGCGGCTGGAATACTGCAATGACTTTTTTCTTTGCAACGTCGCGGGCGGCTTTCAGGGTCGACGCAATTTCAATCGGATGATGCCCGTAATCGTCAATGACGGTAATGCCGCGGGTTTCGCCGGTTTTGGTAAAACGCCTCTTGACACCGGTAAAGCCGGCCAGCGCCGTCCTCAGATCATCGTCCAGAAGTCCGAGCTGAATGCCGACGGCGATTGAGGCCAGAGCGTTCTGGACATTGTGTCGTCCGTACATCGGCAGGCGGAAGCCGTCAATCCGGCGTTCATGGCCATGTCCGTTGATCTGGTCGGAAACAACGACATCAAAGGTGATCAGCCCCGGTTCGGCATGAATGTTCTGAGCCGACACTTCGGCCTGCGGCGTCAGGCCGTATGTGATGATGCGGCGGTCGGAAATCGAGGAAATCAGGCTTTGGACTTCGGGATGGTCAACGCACAGGCATGCAAAGCCGTAAAAGGGAATGTTCTGGACGAAGCTGTGATAAGCTTCTTTCATCTTTTCAAACGTACCGTAATAATTCAGATGCTCGGGATCCATATTGGTGACGACAACGGCTGTGGCGGGGAGCTTGATGAAGCTTCCGTCGGATTCGTCGGCTTCGGCGACCATCCATTTCCCGTCGCCCAGGTGGGCGTTCGTGCCGTAGGAATTGATGATGCCTCCGTTCGCGACAGTCGGGTCAAGGCCGGCGGTTTTCATGACCGCGGCGATCATGGAAGTTGTCGTCGTCTTGCCGTGTGTCCCGCCGACGGCCACCGACCATTTCAGACGCATCAGCTCGGCCAGCATTTCGGCGCGCCGTACCACGGGAATGTGACGAAAACGGGCTTCCCGGATTTCGGGGTTATCGTCATGAATGGCCGATGAAACGACCACGACGCCGGCGTTTTCGATATTTTCCGGTTTATGGCCGATGACAATGGGGATGCCCATGGCCCGCAGGCGTTTGACGTTGGAATTTTCAGCGATGTCGGAGCCCTGGATGTTGTAGCCGACGTTGTGCATCAGTTCGGCAATACAGCTCATGCCGCTTCCCCCGATACCGACCAGGTGAACCATCCCGATTGAAAAAGGCAGATTTTCCATGTTATTAACCACCCGCAGTTTGTAAGACAGCTTGTGCCAGTCGTTTCGCGGCATCGGGATTCCCGCACCGTTTGGCGCTGACAGATGCAGTTATAAGCATTTTCGGGTTATGAAACAATTCCTGAATTTTAAATGCCAGCCAATCCGGCGTGAATTCGGGTTCCGTGCACAGCCATGCGCCGCCCGCTTCGGCCAGAAAAAGCGCGTTGGCTCGCTGGTGTCCGTCGGCAGCGTGCAGAATCGGGACAAGAACGGCCGGACGTCCGGATACGGCCAGTTCTGCAATCGTGGATGCTCCGGCCCGGCAGATGACCAGGTGCGCCTTTTCCAGACGATCCGGCATGTCCGAAAAAAAAGGCGCCAGCTCAACGTTCAGGCCGCTGTTCTCATAGGCTTTGGCAACGCGGGGCATGTCGGCCGGGCGGCACTGTTGCGTGATTTTCAGACCAGCCCTGAATGTTTCCGGAAGCATTTTCAGAGCGTCGGGGACGATTCCGCTGAAAATTTTAGCCCCCTGGCTTCCCCCGGTGATAAGGATTTCAAACGGGGGAGTGACGGGCGGATAAGGGCGGGCGTTCAGAGCCAGAATGTCCGGCCGTACCGGAACGCCGGTGTAAACCGTCGGAATACCGGCTGGAATGCGGGAAACCGAAGGAAAAGTCGTTGCGATCAGGCGGCATCTCGGCGCCAGCACCCGATTCGCTCCGCCGAGAACGGCGTTTTGTTCATGCAGGATCAGAGGGATGCCCAGAAGTGTGGCCGCAAAGCTGGCCGGGAAAGCGGCATATCCGCCGAAACCGACGACCGCGTCGGGTTTCAGACGTTTCAGAATCCACAGGCTCTGCAGGACGCCGATCCCCAGAAGGAACAAGCCCCACAGCTTTGAAACGGCGTTCTTGCCCGCGTATCCCCGGGCAAAGACGCGGTGTACCGCTGTCTGGGGAAATTTTCCCGAAAACGATCCGCCGCGCCGGTCGGTGATGAACGAAATATCGCATCCTTCTTCAATCAGCTCACGAGCCAGGGCTTCGGCGGGAAAAACATGCCCGCCCGTACCGCCGGCCGTCAGAACGAATTTTTTCCGTGCACGATCCGTCATGAATCCCCCTTTGCATTATTGGTGCTGCGCGTCAGAGCCAAAACCATCCCCATCCCGAACCCCAACGAAAGCAGGGAAGAACCGCCATAGGAAATAAACGGCAGAGTCATCCCCTTTGTCGGAATCAGGTTCAGTGTGGAGGATATGTTGACCAGCGCCTGCATGCCGAACTGGACCAGAAGGCCCGAAACGGCCAGCAGCGTGAACATGTTCTTGTCTTTGAAAATCAGGAAAAAGCCCCTCAGGACGATGACCGCGAACAAAGCGACGATTGCCAGGCAGATCAGAAGGCCGTATTCCTCGGCCGCCACGGCCATGATGAAATCGGTATGCGCGTCAGGAAGGATCGTTTTGATACGTCCTTCGCCGGGGCCCTGACCGAAAAGGCCGCCGTTCTTGAAAGCTTCCATTGCTGTCCGAACCTGGAACGTATCGCCGGATTCGGGATTGATGAACCGGTCAATGCGGGACTGGACGTGCGGAATCATGTAATACGCCGATATCACCCCGACCGAACCGCAGAAAAGCAGCAGGTAAACCCAGACCATCGAAATGCCGCTCAGGAACAGCTCGATACCGAAAATAGCGCTGACCGTCATGGTCATGCCGAAATCCGGCTGAGAGATCAGAAGGACAACCAGAATGAAATAAATCAGGGAGGCAATGACCGCACCGCTAATATTCTCGCGGATTTTACCCAACGAAAACAGCCAGGCCGCCGCAACAGCAAAAGCCGGCTTTGCTATCTCGGAAGGTTGCACCGAAATCCCGAAAATGCGGATCCAACGCGAGGAACCCTTGATGGCCGTTCCATGCATCAGAACCAGAACAAGAAGGACGAACGAGGCCGCCAGCGCCAGAAGCGCCAGAAGGCGGATGGTTCGAGGCGTCTGCATCGAAACGACAAGCATCACAATAACGGAAAGGCTCAGAAAAACAGCCTGATGCTTGATCAGGTAGTATGTTTCCAGCTTCAGTTTTTCGGCAATGGCCGGCGTGGCGGAAAACGACAGGACGATCCCGACCCCGAACAGAATAAACAGAGCCCCCAGAAGGCAGTGATCAACCGTCCACCACCATTGGCCGAGAACGCTGTTATCCGTCCGGGCGATCGTCGCTTTCATGGGCGCTTACCTTATTTTCAGGGTCGAAAGCGCGGCCAGACCGAGAATCATTGAAATAATCCAGAAACGGATGACAACGGTCTGTTCCTGCCATCCGAGCTTTTCAAAATGATGATGCAACGGCGCCATTTTGAAAATGCGTTTGCCGGTCAGTTTAAAATAATACACCTGAATGATGACCGAAACGGTTTCAACGACGAACAGACCGCCGGCGATGGCCAGTGTGATTTCATGTTTCGAGGCAACGCTTATCGCCCCCAAGGCGCCGCCCAGCGCCAGCGACCCCGTGTCGCCCATGAAGATTTTGGCCGGCGGAGCATTGAACCATAAAAATCCCAGACCCGCTCCGACGACCGCTCCGCAGAAGACCGCCAGCTCACCCGAACCGGCAATGTAGGGAATCTGCAGGTAGGTCGCAAAGGTCACGTTGCCCGAAACGTAGGTGATCACCAGAAAAACCAGGGCGACGATCATCACGGGAACCGTCGCCAGACCGTCCAGGCCGTCCGTCAGATTGACGGCGTTCGAGGAACCCACAATGACAAACAAGGCAAACGGGATATAAAAAACACACAGGTCAATCAGCGCTTTTTTCAGGAACGGAAAGGTCAGTCCTGTCGCCAGTCCCGGTGATGTATTCTCCGTAATGTAATAAACGGCAAGCCCGGCGAAAATGAACTGCAGAAGCAGCTTCAGCTTTCCGGGCAGGCCGCCGCATGTGTGACGCGATACTTTCAGGTAGTCGTCCAGAAAGCCGATCATGCCATAGGAAACCGTCAGAAGCAGAACCGCCCAGACATAGGGGTTTTTCAGATTCGCCCACAACAGTGTGGAAAGCGTCAGGCTGATCAGAATCATCAACCCGCCCATGGTCGGCGTCCCTTTTTTGGTCAGAAGATGGGATTCCGGGCCGTCTTCGCGGATCGGCTGGCCACCGTGCTGTTTCTGTTTTAACCAGCGGATCAGTTCGGGGCCGATGACAAAACAGATGATCAGGGACGTGAACAAAGCGCCTCCCGTCCGGAAGGTCAGGTATTTGAATATGTTCAGAAAAGAATATTCCGACGAGAGAGGGTAAAGCAGATTGTAAAGCATTTTCCGTCCTTCCTCCGCTTACGATTTCAGCGATTTCAACGCGTCGACGATGACAGCCATCCGGCTTCCGAAAGATCCCTTGACCAGCACAATATCGTCCGGATTGATTTCATCGGCGATAAAGTCTGCCATTTCAGCTGATGTGTCCGTCTTTTTCCCGCACACCTGAGTCGGTATGTTTTCATACAGCTCTTTCATGTTCGGTCCGACAGCATACAGAAGGTCAACGCCGTTTTCAATCAGGTCGACGGCCAGCCCCTTGTGCAGTCCGACAGCAAATTCCCCGAGTTCGCGCATATCGCCAAGCACCGCGATCCGCCGGCCTTTGCCCTCGGGTTTCAGGCTTCCAAGCACACGGATGGCGGCCCGCATGGAATCCGGGTTGGCGTTATAGGCGTCGTCAATCAGCAGGAAGGATCCGCCTTTCCAGGGAATTGTGTAACGCTGGCCGCGCCCCTTGGGAACCGGAAGCTGAGCCATGCCCTGCAAAGCCGTCGGAACATCCGTGTTCAGCGCTTTGAGAGTTCCGACGACGGCCAGACTGTTCAGCACCTGATGCAGTCCGGGCAGGCGGATGGTATAGCGGAACGTTTCACCGAACGCCTCTGCCGTGATTTCGGATCCGTTGTCCGAAGGCGTACAGGAAATCAGGGCGACGTCGTTGTCCCGTCCCGAACCGAAAGAGCAGATGCTGCGGATGCCCGTATCCTGCGCCTCATGCTTCAGAAGGGCGAAGTGGCGGTTGTCCGCGTTCAGGAAAACCGTGCCGTCCTTCGGCATGGCATCAAATATTTCCGATTTCGCGTAGGCGGTTTCTTCTTCGGTTTTGAAAAATTCACGGTGCGCCGAGCCGACCATTGTAATAACGGCGACGTCGGGCCGGACGATGGCGGACAGTTCGGAGAGTTCTCCGGTATGGTTCATCCCCATTTCAATGACCGCGAAATCCGTCCCTTTCGGCATCCGAGCCAGAGTCAGAGGCGCGCCGATCAGGTTGTTCAGGTTGCCGGGCGTACTGTGCGTCCGGCCCACCGCCGTCAGAGCGTAGCGCAACATTTCCTTGGTGCTTGTCTTGCCCGAGCTTCCCGTAATACCGACGACTTTAGCGTGCCCGCGGCGTCGCCCGACATGTCCGAGGGCGTTCAGAGCCTCTGTCGTATCTTCCGTCAGAACGGCGCGTCCGGCATCAACGCCGTCGGGAAGGCGGGAAACAAGAACGCCGGCCGCACCTTTTTCCAAAGCGGCGGCGGCATAATCGTGGCCGTCCATGCTTTCGCCTTTCAGTGCAATGAACAGATCCCCGGGAACCAGCGTGCGTGTGTCGATCGAAATGCCGTAAACGTCAAAAGCCCCCGCACATCGGCCGCCGCATGCCCTGACAATTTCGTCGGAAGTCCACAGCGGTTCATCCGTCCGGGCAAGGGCCTTGCGGGCTTCTTCGCGGTCGTCGAACGGGTGAACAACGCCGTTGATGAGCTGTCCTGTCTCGTGGCCTTTCCCGGCCAGGATGAGGATATCGCCGGCCTGCAGCCCCGCAACGGCCGTTTCAATAGCCAGAGCACGGTTCCCGATATCGATTCCTTTGGGACAGGCCGGCAGGATCTGGTCACGGATGCGGCGCGCGTCTTCGGTGCGCGGGTTGTCGTCCGTCACATAAACAACGTCGGCCAGCCGGTCGGCGATCTCTCCCATCTGCGGCCGTTTGCCCGGATCCCGGTCGCCGCCGCAGCCGAAAAGGACGCACAGGCGCTTTTCCGTATGCGGGCGCAGGGCTTTCAGGACGGTTTCCAGAGCATCGGGCGTATGAGCGTAATCGACGAACACCGCCGCGCCGTTCTTACGGTCGCCGACATGTTCCATTCGTCCCGGTGTCCCTTTCAGAACGGCGAGGGCTTCGACGGCCCTTTCAGCGTCTTCACCGGCGGCCGTCACCAGTCCCAGAGCGCACAGCGCGTTCATCGCTTGGAATGTTCCCGCCAGAGGAAGGCGGATTTCATGGGGTTTTCCGAAAATTTCCAGGTGAAGCGTCTGTCCGTTGATGTCCAGCGTCGTATCCACCAGGCGGATGGCGTCCGCGTTTCGACCGTAATCCAGAATCTTCAGCCCCTTTGCACGGCAGGCGTCGGCAATGCGGCCGAATTCGGGAATGTCGGCGTTCAGGACGACCGTGTTCGAGGACAGAGGGCGTTCAAACAGCTTCAGCTTCGCTTCCAGATAATTCTCCATCGTCTTATGGTAATCCAGATGGTCGCGCGTGATGTTCGTAAAAGCCGCCGCCGCCAGCCGCACTCCGTCAATGCGATGCTGGTCAATGCCATGGCTGGAGGCTTCCATGGCGGCATGGCGGATGCCTTTGCTGGCCAGCATGGAAAGCGTCTGGTGCAGGGTGACGGGGTCGGGCGTGGTCAGACTGCCATAAACGGAAAAATCAGAGGCAATAACGCCGAGCGTTCCGACGCTGGCTGATTTTTTTCCGAGAAATTCATAAATCTGGCGCACAAAATTGGCCGTTGACGTTTTGCCGTTCGTCCCGGTGACGGCCAGCATGGTTTCGGGCTGTGAGGCATAAAAGGCGGCGGCCATGTGCGACAGGGCGGCACGGGGATCGGCCGCACGGATGCAGACCATGCCGGTTTCGGGCAGTTCCGCGCCTTCGGGGACGAGCGCCGCCGCCGCGCCCTTTTCGGCGGCCTGGGTCAAAAAAGCCGTTCCGTCGGTTTTAACGCCCGGCAGGGCGGCAAAGAGAAATCCTTTTTCAACCTTGCGTGAATCGGATGTAATACCTGAAATATCGATGTCTGTCGGAACCGGAGGCAGGCGGCAGGATGACAAGAGATCGTTCAAAAGCATGACTATATCTCCAAACTGAATGTCTTTTATTTTGAATTGAGGGAGGCTTTGACGTAAGGAGCCGCCTGGGTGGGTTCATAGGGGCGCGGGGCGATCCCCAGCTGGGGCGCGACGGCCGAAATGATCCGTTCTGCCGTGGGGACGGCGTTCCATGCCGCTGTATTGAAATAAAACGTTTCCTTCAACTTGTGGGGCGCTTCCATCATCACCATCAGAACATACTGCGGATTGTCCATCGGGAAAGCGGAAATGAACGAAGTGCGCAGCTTGCCTTCGACATATTTTCCTTTTGCCAGAATCTGAGCCGACCCCGTTTTCCCGCCGACTTCGTAGCCGGGGACATTGGCACGCCGCCCTGACCCTTCGGTTACGACCAGACGCATGATAGCACGCATAATTTTGGATGTCTTTTCCGAAATAATCCTTTCGCCGATTATTTCGTCGGCATGCCGTTTGGAGACCAGTGTCGGTTCATGATAAACACCGCCGTTGACCAGTGCTCCGGTCGCCGCGACGACGTGCAGAGGCGTAACCGCCACCCCATAGCCGTAAGCGACGGTGGCCGTGTTGAGTTCACGCCATGTCGAAGGAAACAGGGGGTGTCCCCTTTCCGGGAGTTCAAGGCTGACCGGTTTGAAAAAACCGAAACGGCGCAGGAATTCCTTCTGTTTTTCCGCGCCGACCGAAAGGGCGATTTTGGCTGATCCGATATTTGATGAATGGATGAGAATCTCCGGGATGCTCAGAATGCGGCGCAGTTTCGGGACGTCGTTGATTTTGTAATTGGCCAGAACAATCGGGTTTGTCCCGTCAATCGTATCAGAGACTTTGATTTTCCGTGTTTCAAGGCCGATGGCCGTATTGAACAGCTTCATGATCGAACCGACTTCATAGACGCCCAGGCTGGCCGAATTGAACAGCTGTTCGGGTTTGACGCTCTGCAGATTGTTGGGATCATAATCCGGCAGCGAGACCATGGCGACCAGTTCGCCGGTTTTGGCATTCATAAGGACGGCCGAACCGCCTTCCGCGCTGAACTTTTCAATACTTTCCTGCAAGGCCGTGCGGACGGCGTCCTGAATGCCGACGTCCAGCGACAGGCGGACGGGTTCCTTTTGCTCGGAAAGTTGTTTGTTGAAGGCCTTTTCAACGCCGGCAATGCCTTTGTTGTCGATGTCCGTCGTGCCGATGACGTGCGAGAACAATGCGCCCTGCGGATAAACGCGGCTTTCGCCGTACTGGAAATTCAGCGCCGGAATGCCCAGCCGGTTGACTTCGTACTGTTCACGCGGGGTCAGGCTACGCTTGACGTACACGAAATTCCGACCGCTTTTCAGCTTTTTCAGAAGCGGCTTGTAGGCAAGGTCGGGCAGGGTCTGCACCAGAGCGGCGGCGACCATTTCCGGATTTTTGATTTTATCGACTTCGGCGTAAAGGTCGGCGGAAGGCAGGCTGGTTGCCAGAATGACGCCGTTGCGGTCGACGATGTCCGCTCGGTTCATTTTGATTTCAAGAGAATGTGTTTTTGTTTCGTGCCGTTCTTCAACAGGTACGGTCAGCATCGTCACATTGAACAGGCGCACCGCGATGACACAGAATGACGCCAGGAACAGCCCGGCCGTGAACAGAAGGCGATTCTTGCCGCTTTCCAGAGTGGCGACGCTTTTCCGATCGGCAAGGCTGACCCGGTCGGGCAGGGGAATCTCCTGCCCGGGGTAGTAAAACGTCCCGCTTTTTCTGAAAAGTCGGAACATGAGAGTTACTCCCGGTTCAAAAGCGGGGCATACGAAACCCGGATCAGACCGGCTTCGGCCTTGTCCTGATTTTTGAACGGGATGGCGGAAAACGAGATGATCTGTTCGCCGCGCAGGGGTTTCATGTTCGCATGACGCGAGCTCAGCGTCCGGATCCGCGCCGGATCATTCAGGTAGGTCCATTCGGCCTTCAGCACGTGAAGCGCCTTCTGATCCTCCCGGATCTGGGCGTTGATGCGTTCCAGATCGCTTTCCAGGTCAATAACCCGGTTTTTGATGATGAACATGCCTGTCGCCATAAAGGCGAACAACAGAATAAGTGAAAAACGCGCCATGATTCCTACCCCCTGATGCTTTCTGCGACTCTTAAACGGGCGGAACGGGCGCGGACGTTTCGTGACGTTTCTTCTTCGGAGGGCAAAATCGGTTTTCGGGTGACGATTTTCAGGACGGGCGCCGCCGTTTTTACTTCCGGCAGATAACGCGACGGAGACGCCGCTTTGCCGCTTTTGTCCTGAAAGAAGGCCTTGACAATTCTGTCTTCCAAAGAATGGAACGATACGACCGCCATTCTTCCGCCTGTCGAAAGGAGCTCTACGGCTCCCGATAAACCGGAGCGAAGCTGCCCCAGTTCATCATTGACGTAAATCCGGAGCGCCTGAAAAGTGCGCGTCGCCGGATCGATTTCGTCCCGCTTTGCATGCGGCAGGACGGAACGGACGACCGAAGCGAAATCCAGTGTCCGTTCAAAAAGCTGTTCTCTGCGCCGGGCGACAATGGCCGCGGCGATGCGGCGGGAAAAACGTTCCTCGCCGTAAGTGTAAATGATGTCGGCCAGTTCTTTTTCGCCGTACGTGTTGACGACGTCCGCCGCGCTCAGACCTTCGCGGCTCATGCGCATGTCAAGCGCTCCGTCCCGACGGAATGAAAACCCTCGCTCGGCCTGGTCAAGCTGCATGGAAGACACACCGATGTCCAACATGATTCCGTCGACCTTTTCAATGCCGAGACTGCGGACCAGGGCGGCCATATCGCCGAATTCGCCGCGAACGAGCGTCAGCCGGCCGCCGTACCGAGCGCATAAATCCTGTCCGCCGGAAACGGCGTTCGGGTCGCGGTCAATGCCGATGACGCGGCAGTCCGCCGCTTCCAGGACGGCTGTGGAATATCCGCCCGCGCCGAATGTGCCGTCCACATAAATCCCGCCGTCCTTCGGCGCAATGTGCGCGATGACTTCGTTCAAAAGGACGGGAATATGCGGCGCTTGTGTGTTCATGCGTCCTCCCGGCTTTTGAGGCTGAACCTTTTTTCGATGGCGCGCGCGCGAATTTTTTCCTCTTCGGCGGCGTAGGCTTCGGGATTCCATATCTGGAAAGTCTTGCCTTTCCCGACGAAAGCGGCTCTGTCTGTAATTCCCGCGTGTTTCATCAGTTTTTCGGTCAGAACGATACGACCCGTGCTGTCAAAGGGAAATTCCCGGGCATCGGCGTAAATCAGACTGGTCAGGTCGTCCTGTTCGGCGGAAAAGGTGTCAAAAGACCGGTCAATATCCCCGGCGAATTTGTCCATCATTTCCGATGTGCAACACTCGATACAGGGCGATGTGAATGAACGGAAGGCAACCAGTTCGGTTTCCTGCTGTTCCAACAGGGCGCGGTAGTCGGCCGGAATGGAAACGCGTCCCTTGCCGTCGACTTTATTTACAATGGTATCAAGGAAGAGTGTTTTCTTCCGCTGAGACCGGCCCATGCTGTTCTCCATATTTTTTTTCACACTGTCCGTCACTGGGCAAAAATTGCCTGGTGCGGACTCTTATGGGATATCATGGGAAAACATGGGGGTCAATGGAATGAATATGGTATCTGGACGGATCGATATGGGAAAGAGGGGGGTATAAAATCAAGATATGGTGTTTCGATACGATAAAAGTTTCTATGGGTAGGGGGGTAAAGGTGAAATGCGTGATCCCACGCACATTTTCAGAAAAAATGGGACGGAAAAAACGACTCTGGCGCGTACCATTTTTGTTCCGGGGTTGGCGAACGGCGGGAAAGCGGAAAAACAGAATCAACCGGACGGAGAGGAGGCCTGCAAGGCTTTGATTCCCAAAGGTTAAGGAAAACGAATCGGAGAGAGGAAGGTAAAATGCCAGACAGCCTGTAAGCCGGGTTCTGTAATCGATGGTTATTCTTCTGCGGCGCCCGTTGCCGAACGTCTGTAGCGACCTACCTGCGGCGAGGGACGGGAACGTCCCCTTTCGCGTTTCCGCGCACCTGATTTGGTCTTGCTTCCGGTAGGGTTTTCCGTGCCTTTCCCGTTGCCGGGAAAGCGGTGCGCTCTTACCGCACCCTTTCATCCTTGCCGGCCTGCAACGGCTTTGGCGGTTTGCTTTCTGTTGCACTTTCCCTGGGGTCGCCCCCGCCGGACGTTATCCGGTACCGTGTTCCCGTGAAGCCCGGACTTTCCTCGACAGGTGTTTCACCCGCCGCAACCATCCGGCCATCTGGCAGAAAGGTACACTAACGGGTTTTCGTCGCCCCGTCAAACACGAACGGATGGTTTTTTTCTGAATTTTTGGCGGATTTTTATTTTTTTTTCTGGAAAAAAAGCGTTTAAGTATTGATTTTTTATAAAGTTATGCCCATATGATAACCAATAAAGACACAACAGAATTGAGGCTCAATCTCACAAGAGCTTCATGTTCGGGGAGCTTTCTTTTACTGCTCGTTTTCTCCTTTGGCTCAACTTACACACTAAGGTAGGAGCAAATAAGTAAGGGAAACCCCGATATGAAGGAGGCAGGTTCCGCAAGGAACCTGCCTTTCTTGTTTTTGGACGGGTTCAGTTCTTAAAGACGCAGTACCCGCTTATGCATTGTTTTTCGGATGAACAGTCTTTGTCCGAAGAACATTTTTCCGTCGTGGCGACTTTACAGGCAGTCACATCACACGTATATCCCGTGCCGCAGGATGTGCTGGTACAGGCACAGACCGCCTTGTGCGACACGCCCAGACATTGGGGAGTTTTTCCCGAACATGGGTTGGGCGCACAGACATTCTTGCACTGACCGCTGACACAGGCCATGGCTTTATCACAGTCATTGTCCGACGAACAGGAACCTGTCGATTTACAGACCGTCGTATTACACGTATATCCCGCGCCGCAGGATGTGCTGGTACAGGCACAGACCGGCTTATGCGACACGCCCAGACATCGGGGAGTCTTGCCCGAACACGAATGGGTAATACAGGCGCTGACACACGAATTGCTCTGACACTTGTCGGAACCGTCGCAGTCGTTGTCCGTATAACATTTTCCGGCCTGCAGGACACATTTGTTACCGCTGCAGTATTCATAAGACTTGCAGTTGCCGCACATGTCCTTGTAACAGGCGGAGCCGTTCCAATCCGGTTTGTCGGCCGGACACGAGCAGGTTCCCTGCTTGCATGTCTTGCCGCCGGAACATGTCACGCCGGAACACAAATCAACACACTTGTTGCCGGAACACTTCTCCGAGGAACCACAGTCCGAATTGGACATACAACATCCGGACTTTTTGACACAGGCATGGTTGGACACCTCTTCACACGTCCCGCAGGACAATGCCACGCATGTGTTGCCACTGCACTTCTCCGACGCTCCACAGTCCGAATTGGACGAACAATACCCGGAGATCGAAGAACACGAATTATTCTTACACTCCTTGCCCGAACCACAGTCCGAATCCGAAGTACAACAGCCCGATTTCGCCACACACTGATGATTCTTCGCTTCCTCACACACCGAAGAACACGTCACGGCAACACACGAATTATTCACACATTCTTCATTGGAAGCACAGGCCGTGTTGTTCGCACAATACCCCGAAATCGCGGAACACGAATTGTTCACACACGAATAACCCGCCGAACACCCGGAATCATTGGAACACCAGCCCGCAATCGCCTGACACGTCCCTCCGGAACAACGCTTCCCGGCTTCACAGGTGATGTTTTTGCACTTGTCTTCGGCATGACAGGCCCCGGAGC
>ENA-UOJC01003766-UOJC01003766.1-human-gut-metagenome-genome-assembly--contig:-C104-NODE-3766-length-13773-cov-4.907567_pt1 | contig 13773 bp, 14 predicted proteins | sample MGYA00242339_ERZ723886 | MGnify/ENA metagenome assembly ERZ723886 | reverse complement strand
TTGTCTGATTACGTGTTCTTTTTTATTATTATTTATATTGATTTAATTCTGTAGTATTTTCTTATATTTTTTCAAATTTTATTTTTTTTTCTTGGCTGTTTTTCTATTTCTGTATCTTTTTCTTTTCCCAGCTTCCTGTTGTTTCAAACTCCGCGGCTCTTCTTTCTGCCTGTTTTACAATTTTTTCATCAATTCCCATATTTCCAAGCAGCGCAATCGCATTCTTTCCTCTTGCCGGCCCCTGTTCCAGGCGATACGGGAAGGAAATACTCTGCGCGGTAATCTGCTCTTCAAAATGATAATTGGTGTAGAGATCTTCCAGCAGATACGTCAGTTCAGTATCATGTGTTGCTGCAAGACAGAGCACATTTGCACGGCGCAGGGCAGCAAGCACACTCTCTGACGCTGCAATCCGCTCCGTCGTGTTTGTTCCCCGCAGCACCTCATCAATGACGCACAGAAGCGGTGTTTTTTCACGGCTTGCCTCCAGAATCCGTTTTAAAGATTTTACTTCCACAACAAAGTAACTCTCTCCCTGTGCCAGATTATCGCGGAGTGCCATGGATGTCATGATCCGGCACACAACACCGCGGTACCGCTTCGAAAGACTCGTGTTCAGTGCCTGTGCCAGAATCGCATTCACTGCCATGTTTTTCATAAATGTGGATTTTCCCGACGCATTCGAGCCGGTCAGCAGAATTCCGCCCTCCGCATACAGACTGTTTGCCACCGGATGTGTCAGAAGCGGATGATAAAGCTCCTCCACATCGATCCGACAGCCCGCCTTTTTCTCATCCAGGAATTCCGGCCGGCAGTAATACGAAAGGCTCTCCCGGTACGATGCTGCAGACAGTGCAAAGTCCAGGAGTCCAAGATCCTCTGCCATCTGCAGAATCGCTTTTTCATACGATTTCACTCCGGAAACAACCGAAGAATACTCGATCAGATCCAGCAGAAAGAACGTGTGAAAGTATGCAAAAATCATGTTTGCTGCACCGCCCTGCGATTCTTTCGTATTCACAAGTGTTCTGCATTTTCTTGTAATCGGACGGAGTTGTTTTTCCTGTTCTTCCAGACGCTTCTGATACATTTCCAGTCCGGAAATTTTTTCTTTTCCAAGTTCCCTGGCTGTCCGCTGCAGCCGCAGGATACAGCCAAACGCTTTTAATGCACTCTCCAGCTTTTTGCTCTCCCTTCCATGCATCAGTCCGTTGCCGACCATAGAAGCAAACAGAACAGACACACCCAGCGGAGGCAGTACAAACAGCAGTCCAATTCCAAGCACAGCAATACCGGCCATCAGAAGATATTTCCCCTTCTCTCCCGGCTCCGCCTCCATCAGTACGGCTATTTCTTCTGTCGGCGGATTCATCTTTTCTTTTCCCATCAAAAGAAGTGCTTTCTGCACTGCTTCTCTGGCTTTTTGGTTCTCTGCAAAAAGCTTCATCAGCCGTTCCCGCTCTTCCCTGATTTCTGTTGTTGTGACCGGCATCCGAAGCGCCGTGTACAGATATTCTTCCCCGCACACCGACACTGTGTGGTCAACTGTGTCAAAAACCGCATCGAGATCCAGGTCATTCCAGGTAATCGCGTCCACGCAGAAGTTTTCCCCTGCTTTTCGTCTCAGACACGCTTCCAGTTTTTCTTTCTTTTCCCGTGCCGTCCGTTTCTCCTGCTTTTTTCCCCATTTCTTCCGCAGTTGTACCAGCTTCTTTTCCTGTTCATTTCTGTTATTCTGTACCATCCAAACTCCCAGCAGTATCAGAACCACAAAAATTCCTGCTGCCGTATACAGTTCTTTCATGTCTTATCGCCATCCTTTTTCCTGCTCTGTATCATAAGTCTTTTGATTCTGTCTTATTCTAGCACAGAACCCTCTTCCCTTCCAGATTTTGTTGCAAAAATCATCTCCACCGCCGCATGTACAGCCAGTCTCTGTGAACTGCTGCCGTCACCAATGCAGGTGGAAAGGGTAAGTATCTTTTGAACTTCCTTTTCCTCACCGCTGCCAAAGATCATGCTGTTTTCTTTTCTTTCCTGTACCCATGCATTCCAGTCCGCATCGCTCCATGCTCCCAGCCGGTAAACATCACTTTTGGCATCCGTCTCCTCCACACTCCAAATACGGCACTGCCATGCTTCACCCGGCAAATACAGGTACAGATACGGAAATTCCTGTTTCCACGACGCTTCACGATACTTTTTCAATCCTCCGAACATCGTTCCATCCCGCATATTATGCCCATATAAAATCGTGTGACGTTCAGAAAAATCCTCCGGTGTATCACACGGTGCAAAAATACTGCCGTAAATCCGCTCCCTGCAAAACGCATCGTGTGTCAGATAATATGCGTTATCCTGCCCGTGCGCAACCGGAACATCTAAGGCGCAGCCCGGAATCCAGAGCCACGCGCAGATTTCTCTATTTTTTGATCGAAGTCCTGCAAAATCAATTGTCCGAAACAGATTTTTGTCTGTACTGCCCGGTTCCTGCTCCTGCACTTCTTCGCTTTTTTCGTTTTCCTCTTTGTTCTCTTCTTTTTCTTCTCTGACATACATCTCCACCGCTTCTTCCTGTTCTTTTCGAATCTGCCGGCTTACCTGAATCTGCGGCAGATACCAGAAAAAAAGCGCCGCCAATGTCAGAACTGCAATCCCTCTTCTTTTTCTGCCGATTTTTTCTCTCTCCATTTTGTTTTCATTCCACCACCCGAACCGATGGTGGAATGTTTTTCCGTTTTGTTATTCAACCGGAATCCGGTTTTTTACAATACTGTTGTGTCCATAATCATCCCAGCGGTATTTCTGATTTTCAAATACAACCTCACTTTCTTTGGGATGTCCGCAAAGATTTACCGATACCGAAAAGACGCGCGCAGGATCTTTTCCATATGCCGGCTCTTCTAGTTTTTTCACGGTAACATTCTTCGTACCTGTCACCTGCATAAGCGAATACCGCAGCACCTTCTTCTCCTGTACCCGGTAATCGTTTCCTGCCGGAATTCCCCGGATCTGTACCGACTGTTCCGTGTAGCCGTGGTATCTTTTGACGTTAGTCTTTGCAGTGCTGCTGAACTTCATTCTTCCGCGTCTGATGCCGGGCGATCCGGTTTCAACTATTGCGTCCAAATCGGTAGAAGGTATGACCGATGCGACTGCAATTCAGAAAGTATATGAAGACTATGCAGCGAAATTTGGTATTAACAAACCAATGTATGTCCAGTTTTTTACCTGGGTAAAAAATGCACTTCGCGGTGATTTCGGCATTTCTTTCAGCCAGTATCCGCGTACCGTATCCGATATTATTTCCAGTTCGGTTCTGTGGACCATATGTTTACAGCTTCCGGCCATTATTGTTGGATGGATTCTTGGTAACCTGCTTGGTGCAATTGCAGCTTACATGAAAGGTGTTTTCGACAAGGCAATCCTTCCGGCATTCCTGTTTATCAGTAACGTACCTGCCTTTGGTATGGCAACCGTACTTTTATTTGTTTTCTCACTGAAATTACATATTGCACCTGCAGCAGGCGGCTATGCGAGCAGTATGATTCCGCATATGAGCCTTGCTTTTATGAAATCTGTGCTTTCACATTACCAGTTGCCGTTCTGGTCTATCGTAATCATCACGATCGGCGGCCAGGCTATTGGTATGCGTTCAATGTCAATTTATGAATTGAATGCCGACTATGTAAAATACAGTCGTTTCCTTGGAATCAAGGATCATACGATTGTGAAATATGTGTTCCGTAACGCAATGCTTCCGCAGATCACCGGTCTTGCAATGTCCCTTGGTACCATGATAGGCGGTAACCTGGTAGCTGAGATGGTATTCAGTTATCCGGGACTTGGAACAACGATGCTCTCAGCAGTTACCGGCCAGGATTATCCGCTGCTTTCTGCCTGTACGTTAATCATTACTATCATGGTTCTGCTGGCCAACCTGCTTGTTGAACTTCTGTATGCAGTCATTGACCCACGTGTCAAAGCATCCCAGCAGGATTAGAAAGGAGAATACGCTATGAAAAATACAATCAAACAGATTTTTCATTCAGGAAAATTCGTGACAGGATTTGTAATCTTCTTGGCAATTCTCCTGACTATTATCATCTATCCGCTTGTTGTGGCAAAAGATCCGCTGGCAATGATCGGAAACGGAAACTTTTTCAAACCGGGTACCTATCTTTCGATTCAGGACACCGTAAATTCCGGCAAAACGTATAAGATGAATGTTGATGCAACCGCATCCATCGTTGAAAGCAAACTGACAATGGACAACCGTTCTATGATGGCAGAATGGCTGGAAAAATACGGCGGTGTAGATGCCAGTGAAATCGATGTTACCGATGCAGAAGGTCTGATTGCTCTCTGGGAGGAAAAATATGACCCAAATGCAGAACAGAAAGGCCTTATCGCAGCAAAAAAGAAAAAATATCAGCGTCTTGACAAAGAGATCGATGGTATTTTAGAAGATGTTCCAACTATTATTGCCGAGAAAAATGAAGAGACCGGTGAGCTGGAAGAGGTTCAGAGCATCGACAGCAAGCAGTACATCAATGAAAAAGATGTCATTAACCGTCAGAACTTTGTTCTTGGTACAGATAACTTTGGTCGTGATGTTTTGACTGAGCTGATCTCTGCAACAGGTTCATCCCTGAAAATTGGTCTGGTTGCGGGAATCATTGCAACTGTGATCGGACTGTTCCTCGGACTTCTTGCAGGTTACCTTGGAGGTTTTGTGGACAACCTGATTCTGTTCTTTACCAACTTGTTCACCGTTATCCCATCCTTCGTTCTCTTGATCCTCATCTCCTACAGCGTAGGTGAGTCTCAGAGGGGAATCATGATGGTGGCACTCCTGATCGGAATTACCGCATGGCCGTGGACAACACGTTCCGTACGTTCCCAGGTTATTTCTCTTCGAAACCGTGACCATGTAAACCTTTCCAAACTGTCCGGCCACAGCATGCTGCGGATTGTCCTTACCGACATCCTTCCGTACGTTGCATCCTACGTTGTTATGGCCTTCATTCTCCAGATTTCCTCCGGAATTCTGGCAGAGGCACAGCTTTCTATGATCGGACTTGGACCGGCAACCACAAAGACTGCAACACTTGGTCTTATGATGCAATGGGCAACCCAGTACAATGCACACTTAAACGGTGCATGGTGGGCATATTTCCCGGTCATTCTTGTAATCGCACTTATTTCATTCTCTCTTAACCTGATGAACACCGGTCTTGACCAGGTATTCAACCCGCAGTTAAGAGACTAAGGAGGCAGCTATGGGAAAAGTAATGCTGGAAGTAAACAATCTGAAAACGAAATATGTAACTCGTTTTCATGAAGATGTATACGCCGTAGACGGAGTCTCCCTGAAGATTGAGGAGGGAAAATCCCTCGGTGTAGCAGGTGAGTCCGGCTGTGGTAAATCGACGCTGGCACTGTCCCTGATGGGCTATTATTTCGCACCGCTTCACTACATCAGCGGCGATATTATCGTAGATGGAAGAAAAATTTCCGGAATGAAACCAGACGATGTCCGGAAAAATATTCTGGGCAATGAGATCGCCTACATTCCGCAGGCAGCAATGAATGCTCTGAACCCGACACAGAAAATCATCCGATTTGTAGAAGACGTTATTCATGCGCATGATCCGAAAATGCCGAGAAAGGATATTTATGATCTGGCAAAAGAACGTTTTCAGATCTTAGGCCTGCCGGAGGAGGTACTGCAGAAGCATGCGGTTGAGCTTTCCGGAGGTATGAAACAGAGAACCGTTATCGCAATTTCGACCATTCTTTCTCCGAAGGTACTGATCGCCGATGAGCCATCGTCCGCGCTGGATGTAACTTCCCAGAAAATGGTTATTAAAATGATGCGTGATCTGATGGAAAAAGGATTTATCAAATCCATGATCTTCATCACACACGAGCTGCCGCTTCTTTACAACGTAACCGATGATATTATGGTTATGTATGCTGGACAGATTGTAGAAAAAGGTACCGCAAAAGAAATGGTATTCGATCCGTTGCATCCATATTCCAAAGGTCTGATGGGATCGATCATCGTTCCGGAGGAAGGTGTAAGAGAACAGAAGCTGACTGCAATTCCGGGAACTCCGCCAAACCTGAAGCATCCGCCGGAGGGCTGCCGTTTCGCAGACCGCTGTCCTTATGCACAGCCAACCTGCCGCGGTATGAAACCAGAGGTCATCGAACTGCCGAACGGAAGAGAGTACCGCTGCCTGATGTCTGAGAGAAAGGTTCGGGAGGTGTATGCAAATGCGTGATGGTAAAGAATTAAAACCATGCCTCTCCGGAAGAGGCGTAACGAAAGTGTTTGGCTTTGGCGATGCAAAAACGGTCGCTGTAGACCATGTTGATTTCGATTTTCATGAAGGTGAATTTGTTTCTATCGTAGGAGAATCCGGATCCGGAAAAACAACCCTTTCGAAGATGTTGCTCGGGCTGATCAGCGTAACGGAAGGTGAAATTGATTTCCAGGGTAAACCAAGAGACATCTCGAACGGAAAGAAGAAAAAAGAGTACTGGAAGGGAATTCAGGCGATTTTCCAGGATCCGTTTGCTTCCTACAATATGTTTAAACGTGTAGATTCTGTTCTGCTGGATTGCATTAATATGCGCGGTGACAAGAATCTGCCGAAAGAAGAAAAAGAACGTCTGATGACAGAGGCCTGCAGCTTTGTAAACTTAAAATACGCAGAACTGACAAACAAATATCCATTTGAGCTGTCAGGAGGCCAGATGCAGCGACTGATGATTGCACGTATTTTCCTTCTGAAACCAAAGATTCTGCTTGCCGATGAGCCGACGTCCATGATTGATGCCTGCTCACGTGCAACGATCCTGGATATGCTGCTGAAGCTGCGTGATGAGATCAATATGACGATTATCTTCATTACCCACGATATTGGTCTTGCTTACTATGTATCCGATAATGTTTATATTATGGAGCATGGAAAATTTGTAGAATCGGGACCGGCAGAAGAAGTAATTCTTCACCCGACAGCAGCGTATACCAAACGTCTGATCAGCGATGTTCCGAAGATTTATGAACCGTGGGATCTGACAACAGTATAACAATGGTACGAAAGCTGTTTCCCTAGAACCATGCTTTGCGTCATATATGAGTCTTGCGAAAAGAGAGACGGTACACGGAAAAAAAGTGTACCGTCTTCTCTTTTTGTCAATAATTTTTCTGAAAAAATTGCTTTTTGAAGAGAAAACTGGTAAAATTAGTAAGGTTACAGAACCGAAAAGAAAACTGGGGGATGAAAAATGGGAAACTGGTTTCGCGGACTGAAACTGAACCAAAAATTTACCGTAACAACGTTGATCTTTATTTTTATTCCACTTTTTGGCATGATGTGCTTTGGGTTTAGGAGTATCAAAAAGAATGCCATAGATCATGGGGTAAATGAAGCAGTAACGGCAACAGATCTTACCTGTGCGGAGGTGAATGCAAAAGCGAATGCCTGCTCAATGGTTGTAGATACGCTGCAGGAGTATGAACCGTTGGAAAAATATCTTCTTCATCTCAGGAGGGGAGAGGAGATCTCGGAGAGCTATTATCAGCAATTTCGAAACAACAGCATCAGCATAATCGATAAAATGCAGGAGGCAATGCCAGATCTGTACCAGATCCATATTTTTGCCATGGCAGATGGTTTTCTGGAGCAGCAGCCGATCCTGTATCAGAAGGAAAAGATGAAAAACTGTTCCTGGTACCGAAGCTATCAGGGCGGTGGACAGTGGTTTTTTGACATACAGGAAAAAAATATTATCTCCGGTACAAAAAAAGAAGGTTCCCATTTGATGACTTATGTACGGGAACTGCGGGATCAAAGCGGAGGAAGGCTTGGCGTGATCGAGGTATCCATGCGTATGGCAGACATATTTCCCGAAATTTATCGATCCGGTGACAGCAGCTGGGCCTGCTTTGTTGATGAAAATTGGAATTTATATGATTGCGGGAAGACAGCGGCAGCCTGCAAATGGCAGTCCTATCGGGGGTTGATTCTGTTCCGGGCAGGAATCCGTGACAGAAAAGAGAGTCAGCAGAGTGCGGTGATTGACCGGAAAAACGTTGCAATTGTGCTTCGGAAAGTCGATAAACTCAATGGAATGTTTGTAACACTGACCAATTTGGATGATGCAACCGGAAACATGATCAAACAGCAGCAGAGAATGCTGCTTGAATTTGCCGGCTTCGGGCTGCTTCTTATTGTGGTGGTCAATCTGATTGTGCGTGGCCTGCTGAAGGAGTTTTATGACGTCCTGTGCGAGATGCGTCAGATTGACAATGGAACAACAAAGATAAAGGTTTGTTACAGCGCAGAAGAGATGCGGGAAATGAGCTATGGTATCAACGGAATGCTGGAGAGAATTCAGAAACAGAACGAGGAAAGCATCAAAAGGGAGGCAGCGCTGAAAGATACGGCAATCCGGGCAATGCAGAACCAGATTAACGCTCATTTTATTTATAATGTTCTGGAATCCATTAAGATGATGGCTGAGATTGATGAAGAGTATACGATTTCCGATGCGGTAACAGCACTTGGTGAAATGCTGCACTACAATATGCGCTGGAATAAATTTCTGGTAACCGTTCAGGATGAGATGAATTATATTCAGAACTATGTGGAACTGATGAATCTGCGGTATGATTTCACAATAACACTGTCCGTTCAGATGCCGGAAAATTTGTATCGGCAGGATATCCCCAAGATGTCTCTTCAGCCGATTGTGGAAAATGCAATCACACATGGAATTGAGGAGCTGGATGCAGACGCCGTCATTGAAATCAAAGGAATAGAGCATGAAAAGAGCTTTGAGATTGAAATCACAGATTCCGGAACAGGCATGTCAGAAAAGCAGCTTGCAATTCTGAGACGTAAACTAAGGATGCGCCTGAATTCAGATACACAGCCGAAACATGGAATCGGGCTTCGGAATGTACAGGACAGAATCCACATTCAATTTGGAACAGAGTATGGGCTGTCGGTCTATACAAAAGAGCATTGCTATACGAAGGTGAGTATTCATCTTCCCATCACGAGGGGGAAATATTCTCCGATGGATCAAGAGGGTGACGAGAAAGAGGAAGAAAAAGAAAATGAATACACTGCTGGTTGTAGAAGATGAAAAATTGATTCGACAGGGAATCGTGGCGATGATCCGGCGAAGCAGCGTGCCGGTGGAGGAGATTCTGGAGTGTCGAAACGGAGAAGAGGCATTGGAGATTTTGAGAAAACAGAGGGTGGACGTCATGTTCACTGATATCCGTATGCCCAAAATGGATGGTCTGACACTGGTCAACAAAATGGAGGAGTTATCACAGAAACCTGTTGTTATTGTTTTAAGCGGCTATGATGAATTTTCCTATGCGGTTGAAATGATGAAACATGGAGTTCGGGACTATATTTTAAAACCGATCAAGCGGGAGACGATAGAACAGCTTCTGGAAAATCTGGAACGAGAGCTTTCGGAGACCCGGGAAACGGAAGAAGAGGAAGAACGGTGCTTTTTAAATCAGCTCCGTTATCTGATGATGAATGCAGAAATGGCCGAAGAAAAAGAATGGATGGATATGGAAAGCAGGATCCGGCGATACATCGGAAACGACAGCTTCCGGATCCTGCTGACCAGCAAGGCAAATGGGGAACGGTTTTCGAAATGCAGCGGAATTCTGCTGGAAGGCGTAGAAGGAGGAGTTCTGTATCTTCTGCCGGAACCGGAGGCAGAGCGGATCATGAAAGAAAAAGATGAGAGATTTTGTCTCGGAGTGGGAAAAGAACATCGTTCTGTGATGGAAATTCCAGAGGCATACCAGGAAGCACTGCTGGCCCGGGAAATGGCATTTATACAGAAAAATCCTGTGGAAGAATATCAGAAAAAATGTTTTGAGGAAAAGCCGGAGCTGGCACAGTTTCAGGAAAAATTTATTCTGCAGGTGCCAACGGACCGGGCAGATACTATGCTGCGAAAAATGCGGAACTGGTATTTTGAGGCGGCGCATCAGAGGGTCTCCCCCTATCAGCTTCTGACAGTGACGGAAGCAATCTGCAAAGAACTGGATCTTTTTTACCGCGTGCCGGAAAAACAGGAAAAATGTCCGCGTCCTCTGCAGTACCGTGATGCAGATCTGTTTCTGGATGCGTTTGAAGAATGGATACACGTTTACAGGGAAAGCCTGAAAAGTCAGACAGCCGGAAAAGAAAAAATGGAAGAGGCAATTTCATATATTCGGGAAAATTATGCAAAAGATCTGAATATGGCAATGGTATCTAACCATATTTGTATGAATTATTCGCTGTTTTCAGCAGCGTTTAAAGAACATACCGGTGTGAATTTTGTGAACTATCTGAAGGAGATCCGCATTGCGGAGGCAAAGCGTCTGCTGATTCAAACAGAAGATAAAATTACGGAAATCGCCAAACAGGTTGGATTTGAAAATGATAAGCATTTCATGAAATCATTTAAAACGGCATGCGGCGTATCACCGTCTGAGTTCCGAAAAGATTACAAAATGGTTTCCAACGGAAAGGGAGGACAGGATGAGTAAAGAAAAAGAAATCGGAAAAGAGAAGGGAAGAATCCGCCAGCTGGCGCGGTATTACATTCCATATAAGGGATTGTTTTTTACCGACATGTTTTTTGCAATGCTTGGAGCAGCCATTACACTGGTGATTCCACTGATTGTACGGTATATTACGAGTACGGTTGTGGAAAAGCCGCTGGAGCAGGCAACGGGTGAGATTATCCGCCTCGGTATTCTGATGATTGCTATGGTTCTGGTTGAAATGTACTGTAACTTTTATATTGCCTATTACGGCCATGTGATGGGGGCGCGGATTGAGCATGATATGCGGAACGAGATCTTCGGCCATTATCAGAAGCTTTCGTTTGCTTTTTTCGATAACCAGAAGGTCGGCCATCTGTTGTCGCGCATCACAAGCGATCTGTTCGATATCAGCGAGCTTTTACATCATGGGCCGGAGGATATTGTCATTTCGTTTATCAAACTGATCGGCGCGATGATTATTCTGTTTGTGGTAAATCCGATGCTGGCATGTGTGCCGCTTGTGGTTATTGTGGTGATGCTGCTGTTTGCCTTGGTAATGAACAGCCGCATGAAGAGTGCATTCAAGGAAAACCGCCGCAGAATTGCGGATATCAACAGTCAGATCGAGGACAGCCTTTCGGGGATCCGTGTTGTCAAATCGTTTGGAAATGAAACAGAAGAGATGCGTAAGTTCAATGCGGGAAATGACCGTTTTGTCGATTCGAAGAAGGTCAGCTACCGCTATATGGGAATTTACAATTCGGGAATGGGAGCCTTTTCGACGCTGATTACCGTTATTTCGCTGATTGTCGGCGCATTGCTGATGACAGGTGGGAAGCTTGGGGCGGCCGATCTGGTTACCTTTCTTCTGTACATCAACAACTGTACAGATCCGGTGAAAAAGCTGGTGAACTTTACGGAACAGTTCCAGAATGGTTATTCCGGTTATGAACGTTTCCTGGAAATTATGAGCATCGCACCGGACATCCAGGACAAGCAGGATGCGTTGCCACTGAAGAATGTGCAGGGTGAAGTAACCTTTGAAAACGTTTCGTTTCATTATGAGGAGTCGAAGGAGAATGTGTTAAGCAATGTGAATCTGCATGTCCCGGCAGGAGACTATGTAGCGCTGGTGGGAAGCTCTGGCGCCGGAAAGACGACGCTCTGTTCTCTGATTCCGCGTTTTTACGATGTGACAGAAGGAAGGATTCTACTGGATGGAAAGGATATCCGCGATGTGAAATTGAAGGATCTGCGCGATGAAATCGGTATTGTGCAGCAGGATGTGTACCTGTTTGCGGGAACGATCATCGACAACATCCGCTATGGCAGACCGGATGCGACCGACGAGGAGGTCATCCGCGCAGCGAAAGCGGCCAATGCACATGAATTTATCATGGAGCTGGCGGACGGCTACGACACCGATATCGTCCAGCGCGGCGTAAAACTTTCCGGTGGCCAGAAACAACGGCTTTCCATCGCCCGCGTATTCCTCAAAAACCCGCCGATCCTGATTTTCGACGAGGCAACCTCAGCGCTCGACAACGAAAGCGAAAAAGTCGTCCAGAAATCTTTGGAACTTCTGGCGAAAGACAGGACAACCTTCGTGATTGCGCACCGGCTGTCCACAATCCGGAATGCAAAGCGGATTCTGGTGCTGACGGAGAATGGAATTGCGGAGGAAGGCACACATAAGGAACTGCTCGCGAAAGGCGGGATTTATGCGCATTTGTATGAGATGCAGTTTTGATGAAAATTTCATTAGTATGACAGAAAGGCAGCGGAAGAGAAACCGCTGCCTTTTTTGACACTTTCTTATTTTCTTCATACTCTATAAAGAACAGAAAATGAAAGAGGAACATGGTATGGATTCATCCCGTATGAATCGCGGCTGCTGCGGTGCGAACAATATGCAGAACCGCCGCGCCGCTTCAAACAATATGGAACTGAAGATGGAACCAAGGAATTTCCCGCGGAAAATGCAGCATGTAGATCATATGATACCTGCAATGGCGTACGTTCCGATGCAGCGGTTTGAACAGATCTATGATCTTTCCGCTGCATTAAAAAATGGAACCTTATTCCCGGAACTCTGTAAACCATTCTGTGGAAAGGGAGGAGGAGAGTGCCTATGATGCCGCAGATGCCATCCCGTGAAAAGCTGCTCGCCTGGATTGATCAGGTCAGCTTTGCTGTTGTTGAAATGAACCTTTACCTCGACACCCACCCGGAGGATGAAGATGCACTTGCCTTTTTCCGGGAAAAAGTGGAGCTTCGAAAAGAAGCACTGAAACAGTACGCCGAACAGTACGGCCCGCTCACGATCGATACCGCCAACGACCGCATGAGCCGTTCTTTCGAATGGGTTATGCAGCCATGGCCGTGGGAAGTCAACCGGAAAGGAGGGTGCTGACGGATGTGGAATTATGAAAAACGCCTCGAGTATCCTGTAAACATCACGACACCAAACCCTAAAATCGCCCAAATTATCATGAGTCAGTACGGTGGCCCGGATGGAGAGATGGGCGCATCCATGCGGTATCTCTCTCAGCGTTTCACAGCACCGAACCGAATTGTAGCGGGGGTGTTGAATGATGTTGGGACAGAAGAACTCGCACACCTTGAGATGGTTTCAACGATCGTTCATCAGCTCACCTGCAATCTTTCTCTGGAAGAAATTCAGAACTCTGGTTTTGCCAATTACTATGTAGACCACACAACTGGCATCTGGCCGCAGGCGGCTGGCGGAGTTCCGTTTAATTCTTGTGAGTTCCAGTCGAAAGGTGATCCTTTGACAGATTTGTTCGAAGACCTCGCTGCGGAGCAGAAAGCCCGGTCAACGTATGATAACATCCTTCGTTTGGTAAAAGATCCTGAAGTTGCAGATCCGATTCGTTTCCTGCGGGCGCGTGAAGTTGTGCATTTCCAGCGTTTTGGTGAAGCAAAGCGGGAAGATTGTAGTAAAAAATCAACGGTGCTGAAAGCCCACAAATACAGCACTTTTGGAAAGATACTATCAATCAGAAAAACGCAGGACGTAGGCATAAGCCGCCCTATCTGCTGCTAAACCTCAAAATTGATAAGAACAAAAAAGAGATAGGACAAGCTGCTTCTACTTATAATTTAATATTGACCAGCATACAGCGGCGTTTCTAACTCCTACACAGGAGAACAGGAACGACGCTATT
>ENA-UOJC01003763-UOJC01003763.1-human-gut-metagenome-genome-assembly--contig:-C104-NODE-3763-length-13777-cov-4.763008_pt1 | contig 13777 bp, 10 predicted proteins | sample MGYA00242339_ERZ723886 | MGnify/ENA metagenome assembly ERZ723886 | reverse complement strand
CCCATGACTTTACAACTGCAACGATTATTTTTTCTTCGTTACTTTCCTCTAAAATCAAGTGTTTACCTATCGGAGATTCTTTCCCAAATATTCGCTTTGCCGTATTTTCTGTTATAGCAATTTCATCCTTTTTTAGCTGTAGATGGTTATCTCCATCCAATACTTTAATATTGAACATTGAAATGAAATTTGAATCTACCTCTATACGTCGTACCACAAACTCAACATCCTCATTCTTAATCTTTTTTTCATTCCAGTCATAAAAGATACGACATACTTTCTCTATCTCCGGACAATTCTTTGCCAAATAATCAGCTAGAAAACTAGATGAATTATAGGTAAATCCGTCTCCATAAAGACGAAAGCTACTGCCTGCCAGATAAATACGATCGGCTCCCTCATGAAAATTATCATAAGTCATTTCATAATGAATCCATAATACCGATAGCGCAAAACAAGTAAAGCCAACTGCTAATCCGATAATACTAACAAAACTTTGTGGCTTATACTTCATCAGATTGCGAAAGGCTACTTTTAGATAGTGTTTTATCATGATATTGTTATTTTATTATTCGTTTTTGATTACTTCTGCCGGATTCTGTCGCGCCGCTTTCCACACTCGTCCAATGATACAAAGTAAAATGATGACTGCTACGACAACAAAAATACTTATATATATCCAACCATCCATTGTTGTCCGTCTTACATAACTCTCGATCCAATGACTCATCACCACATATCCTATCGGAAATGCAACAACGGCAGATATGGTCATCAACAACAAATACTCTTGGAAAAACATACGCAGGATATGACAGACCTGTGCTCCGTTCACTTTACGTATAGCAATTTCCTTTTGACGTTGTTCACACGATAAAGTAACCAATGAAAAGACTCCGAATATGGAGATGATAACACATGTCAATGATACGATACTCAATAATTTCATCAATGCATCTTCGGAGCGGAGATACTTATCATATTCCTTTTCTTCATTAAACAATCGCATATAAGCATTTGGAAATTCGTCTTTATACAGTTTCTCTATTGCTTCACGGCATTCATTCCAGGCACCTTCTCTAAATTTAAAAAGGATACTGGCTCGATTCAGCAGATACTCCTGTGCCTTGGGATGTTGAAATGCAATAAGCCCCGGTTTACTTGTAGGAGAGCGATAACTAAAGTTCTTTACCACTCCGACAACTTTATAGGCACTACGCTGACCGTTCCACTCATAATAGAAACTTTTTCCCAAGGCCTGTTTCCAACCAAATCTCCGGCATGTATTTTCATCTATCACGACATCATTCCCTTGATTCTTATCTGATATAAACTCACCTTCCAATAACTTCAAGCCGTAAAATTCAAAAAAATCTCCTTTGGCAGGCATCATACCGATAGTGAGAGATTCCTCCGATATTTTGGGAAGATCATCCCAATTATTTATTTCGATATACATCATCGGACCTGTAGGAATAATCGGGAAATATGAGGGAGGCAACGTTTCTGTTACCATGGGTAAAGCTTTTATTTTCTCTTCCCATTGTTTGATGTCTCCATTCCATAAGGCAACGTTACCTATATTATGACGCTCCATACCTAAATCAGTATTCTTCAGGAAGTAAAGTTGCTTCATAATCATTACTGTGCAAAAGATAAAAACAAGGCTGACTATTAACTGTATCACAATGGCTGTCTTACGAAACAAGTAAGGTCTCGCAGATCCCCCCTTTCCTTTTATTGCTTCCTGCAATGTCCGGCGACGAAAGTAAGACAATGGTATTTGTGCAAACAGGAAAGACAGAATGATTACAATCAGAAGATATAGAATGATTTCCCCATAATACGAATCAGCTTCTATTTGAGTGAAATTCAAGAAATAAGGCATGCTTATCTCTATCATCAATAATCCACCCGCCAAAGCTATGCACAAAATCATCAACAGTTCAATGGCAAATTGAACGGACAAAGCGTTATGACTGGCACCATTCACTTTACGAAGTGCCATTTCATGACTGCGCATATAAAGCCGGCTGATATAAAGAGTCAGGTAATTGAATAGTGAACAGATGATAACTAATCCACCAGCTAAGGAAAAATAGAAAATATAGCTGAAGGAAATGACAACATCGATTTTGGAAACATAATCAGAATAACGCAAAGCTGAAATCCGGGTTATCAGAAGATCCGAAAGTTCACTCTCTTTTTGAATATCTGAAAGATCCATGGTACTTATTTTTTTCCGGAATGTATCCATATCCATCCCTGCACGAACACGAATAAATAATTGTTCAGGACCACTTTTCCATCGAGGACTGTGCCTGGCTGCGACTAATACACTATACGGAATATTGGAATGGCGGGACCATCCACTCACAATTGCCCCTATTTGACGGGAACGTCCGTTTACCTCCACTTCTTTTCCCAAAGCATCATCCTCACTACCAAAAAGCTTTTTGGCAAACTCTTCCGTTACTGCAATTTCAGGATTATTTTCTTTCAAGAAGTTGACAGTTCCTTTCAGTAACTGTATATGAAAGAAGTTCATAAAAGCAGAATCTGCCGCAGCCATTACTACTTCATACTCATCATTTTCCATGCGGATTTTCACATTCTGATGTACAGAAGTAGTAGCCTTTGCTTCTATTTCCGGCATTTTTTCCTGAAGATAGGCTGCCAAAGGGTAAGGAGTTGAATTGGATATATGTTCCGGAATATCAGTATAATGTGCACGTACCATATAAATACGTTCAGCCCCTTTATGGAAAGTATCATAAGTCATCTCATAACGAATCCATAATACCGATAGCGCAAAACAGGTGAAGCCGACTGCCAGTCCAATGATACTGACAAGGCTTTGTGTCTTGTATTTCATCAGATTGCGAAAGGCTACTTTCAGATAGTGTTTTATCATGATATATTCTTTATCGACAACTTATGTTTACATACTAACTTCAGTCACCACCTGTCCATCAAACAGGTTTATAATGCGGTCGGCATAACCGGCATCATGTTGTGAGTGGGTCACCATGACGATGGTGGTTCCCTCATTATTCAGTTCGCTCAACAGTCCCATCACTTCTTTACCGTTTTTGGAGTCCAGATTACCGGTCGGTTCATCAGCCAGAATCAGTTTAGGGTTTGCCACGACGGCACGGGCAATAGCGACGCGTTGCTGCTGACCACCGGAGAGTTGTTGCGGAAAATGCTTGCTACGATGGGTGATAGCCATTCTCTCCATAGCTGCCTCTACCCTCTTTTTCCGTTCGGAAGCGGAAATACCCATATAGAGTAAAGGTAGTTCGATGTTTTCGTATACATTCAACTCGTCTATCAGATTAAAGCTCTGAAACACAAACCCTATCACACCTTTGCGAAGACTGGTACGTTGCGATTCGGTATACCGAGAGACTTCCGTTCCATTCAGGTAATACTCCCCTCCTGTCGGGTTATCGAGCAGCCCCAAAATGTTGAGCAATGTTGACTTACCACAGCCGGAGGGCCCCATGATGGCTACAAATTCGCCTTGTTTCACTTCGATACTGACGTTATTCAACGCCCAAGTTTCTACTTCTTCCGTTTTGAAAATCTTCTGTAAGTTAATGGTCTTAATCATAACTGTATTGTTTTAGAATTATATTTTTATTCGTTTTTGATTACTTCTGCGGGATTGATACGCGCAATCTTCAGTATTTTAAAAATAATGGTGATTACTGTTAATAAGGTTACTCCTCCAAATATGCTTCCCCAGTATAATATTCCATCATTAAAGAATACGGTGTACATTTGTTTCCACAGTTGCAATACCACGTAAATGAGCGGAAAAGCGATGGCGGCAGTCGCTACCAGCAAAATCAGGTACAAACGTGCAAATAACCAGATGATAGAACATATTCCAGCTCCGTTCACTTTGCGAATGGCAACTTCTTTCTGGCGCCGTTCTGTATCAAGCGTAATGCTGGAATACACTCCCAACAGGGTAATGATAATACTTACAATTGCAAAAAATGAGATGATGTCTTTCAGGATATATTCCAGTGCCTGCACTTCGTACAAATCATCCTGAAATGTACGTACTTGGGAGGGAATATTCTCCGGCAGCACTTCACGACGGATAGTCTCAATCCATTTAATTACTTCTTTTTGCTGTTCGGGATAACATTTCACATAGCAGTGCCCTACGTATTCGGAAGAATCATAAAGCGTGAAAGCAAATCCGCCATTATGATTATGTACATCTGTCTGAAAGGGGGCACATACTCCACAGACGGTAAAATCACTGGTCCAGTCGTAGAAGTTCATTCCGATGATATCTCTCTTTTGTCTTTTCTGCCAAACTTCATCCATTACGAGATCCTTTTTTGTCCGGATCGTCCTACCCTCCGTCATCGGAATGTTCATGAAGGTGAAGAAATTCAATGGTACACACATTACATTGATATCAATCCAAGAGTTATCATTTCCCTTCTCCGTCATTAATAAGTTTCCGGATACTCCGTGAGTATAGGATATGTCAGATAACAAAATATCTTTCACACCGGCATGCTGCCTGAAACGTTCCACCATTTCTAGTTTCTCTTTATTCTCTAGGAATGAATAGTCCAGCGGTATACTAAGAATCGCTTCTTTATCTTCCTGACTTAACGTATGGAATAAGGTTTCAGTCATCTTTCCCGATTGTAGGAACAGGCTGGCGGTCAGCGCTACGAATACCCAACAAATTAAAAATTGGATGCCAAGCATAAAGTTACGTCCCCATTGTTTCCCACGACGCTTTTGGCCTCCATATATACCTGTTTGTATGGAAAATCTGCGAATACGGACAGAGACGAGCAAGCAGACTGCCACACAAAGTAACACAAGCAAAACAATGTATTGCAGAATATGCTTTAGAAGTGTTTCAGAAGGGAAATTCATTGTGAGACCTGGTAAAGAAAAATCCATTCTATCACCAATCAGCTCCACACCCCATACAACCAGAAACGAGGATGCAAATACGACAATCAGAGATTGTATTAATAACAGGCAGAACAGCCGTTTCCAGTCAGCACCAAGCATTTTCATTATAGCGTATTCCTTAGTGCGATTCAGGAAAGAGCCGATAAGAAAATGAAAGAAATTAATCAATCCGACCAGCAATATCAATGTACCGACGAGTGCGGTGACCCATCCCTAAAGTTAAGCACCTTTCTCCTGCGATAGGTTTCCTATATAGCGGGCAATAACGGTATAAGTCTGGTTATGTAAGATATAAGTATAGTCGCGCTTGGAGAATTGTTTTTCGAAATCGGTAATGCCAGCCTGCGGAGATAACAAAACGTATGTCCGAGCCCCCGTTATATCATTACGTTTCGGACTCTGAAAAAGTCCTTCACTATCGTTGATAACCAATGCATCGATATGACACATAAAACTAAAACCATTGTTCAGCGGAATATCTTCCATCACTGCTTGCACTGTGTACACAATACCTCCTGCCTTCGGGGTACTGTCCGGAGAAGTATAAAGCCGTTCTGTTAGAGTCAGGTGTTTGCCAATGGCAGTTTCCACCTGACCAAATATCTTTATGGCAGTGGACCGGCTTATAATAACGGCATTCGGCATCCGACTTGCTGTCTGCCAGCTACCAACTACTATTTGTGGAGTAAAGACTTTATCGTATAGGGTATCTACTTCCATGATTTCAAGATCGTATGGCAATGATTTATCCGAAGATAGTTCAACCAGAAAAGAACGCTCACGGGAATATGCCATACAGGAAATCGCTTCCACTTCGCCCATAGCCCAAGTACGAAGTTCTTCGGATAACGCTACTTGTGTACCGGAAAAATAATCCCCAGTCTGTTCATTATAAAAATTTAGTTCTGCTATGCGGGAATAATTATCAAAACAATGATTGGTGAATTCTACAAAACGGCTGCAATACATACATACGCTGAAACACAGTAGTCCTACTGCCAATCCGATGACAGAGATTATATTCTGCGCCTTGTACTTCCACAAGTTTCTAAATGCTACTTTTATATAATGTAAAATCATAAATTATATGTGTTTATTTCAAAATCAACTCTTCTGCATCCCCAAAGGTATCATATCCCGTTGTAATTACCCAATCTCCCGGCTGTAAACCTTCTACTATTTCATATTGCTGCGGATTTTGGCGACCAATACTCAATGGCACACGGACTGCTTTTGTCTTTGATGTATTTACTTTGTAAATCCATTGTCCGCCTGTAGACTGGTAGAAGTTGCCTCGCGGAATAATGAGTGCTTGCTCCGGCTGTCCCAATTCAATCTGCACACGGAAGCTCTTGCCAACTCGTACATTATCGGGCATATCTCCTGTAAAGACAAGATCGACATCAAACATACGGTCTTTCACTTCGGGGACCACTTTTGTTATTTTCAGCGGATATTTGTTTCCCTGATAATTCACTGTAGCCGGTAATCCGGTGGTGATCCTGTCAATGTAATATTCACTAAGTGAAGTGTGGATTTTGTATTGGTCTAATACTTTTATTTCAGCAATACTTTCACCAGAGGAAACCTGTTGCCCCGGAGTGACCTTTACAAAACTAAGCTGGCCTTTCAAGGGAGCTGTAATCACCAAACTATTCAACCGTTTGCAAGTACGTTCATACTTCTTCCGTTCCCGCTCCCGGTCGTTACGGATCAGTTCCTTGCGTATCATCGTAACGGCAGAATCATGCCGCAGACTCTCTTGCTGCAGGGCTGCATTTTTCTGTTTGTAGCCGTATTCATCTTCTGCTACCTGCAATTGAGCCTTACTCTTCACGCCCATCTGGAATTCTTCGCGGTCGAGAGCAATGCTTTTTTTCAGGCGTTCCAATTCGTAGTTGTTGGTAAGGGCTTGCTGTTTCAGGTTCAGACTTTTTTGTTCCATTTCAATCTCCTGCTCCTGATAGGTAATCATTTGCTTTTCCCACTCGTCGCGCTGGTCTTCAATACTACGAAGCAAATCGGGATTGGAAAGAACAAGAATAGTGTCTCCCTGTTGAAGCAAACTTCCCTCTTCACCGACAATTCTTTCCACACTTCCTGCTTCACGGGTATTGATCTTGATGGTTAGTATAGGCTGAATGAGCCCTTCCACGTCCACATATTCCATAAAATTAGACACTTTCACTTCTGCAATCTGTATATCTTCGGCATCTATCCGCAGTTTTCTGGGACCTAAAGACAAAGTAATCACATAAATCAGGAAGGCGACAAATAATATCCCTCCTATCAGATAGTATCTGTAACGAATGTACCACGGTTTCTTTTCTAATTTTATATCCATGAAATTATCTGGTGTTTTACAAGTTTCTACTAGCTATGGTTCAATTTCTATTCTTTACTGACTTTTCGTTGTTCTCTATTCAATCAGAAGATGATAGTCTTCTGTCAGCATCGTATTTCGCTCAAAATCATATAGTGTCATGCTACGGAGTGTATAATATAAACTCCAATAATTATATAAAGCCGAAATATAGTTACGGCGAGCACTGTCTTTCTCTGAAATGGAGGCATTCAAATCAAGAATAGTAGATTTACCTAATAAGTAGAGCTTGCGTGCCACTTCGCTTCTTCGTTGGGCTGTTTCATCTGTACGGGCAGCGATGCGGACACGTTGCGTTTGCAGATTGAATTGTTTGACGAGTTTACGGACGTTCAGTTCAAAGTCTGTCCGGCTCTGTTCTACTTGTGTGTACACCAAATCACGATTGGAACGGGCTACTCGTACCTGTCCTTTTCCACGCCCCCAGTCCAGGATAGGAAGAGAAATGCCGATGCTCACGTATTGCTGGTCCAACAAATTTCGATAAGCTTCGGGCAGTTTGTCAGCAGTCTGCGTCAATCCGAAACGGAGATAGATATCTGCTTTCAGGCCAGCATTGGCACGGGCTTTCGCAACTGCACTCTCACTTTCCAGTTTGCGTCTTTCCATCGTCTGTATGTCCGGACTGTTTTCGTAAGCTAAAACCAGTGCTTCATTCAGGTTCACACTGAAATCCGGAACTTGGGGACTGACAAGAACACGCAGATCCCGGTCTTCGTGAATACCGAGATAAGAACGGAGTTCCTGCATACAATTATCCATTTCAATACGGGCATTCATGCGATTCGTCTCTTCCGTCAGACGATTGAGTTCCAGTTGTAGCATTTCATTTTCTGTGATGGTACCTATATTATAACGGCCTTGTGCATAACGGTAAAGTGTATCGGCATTGGCATAATTAAAGGAAGCAATATCGTAATCGCTTTGGGCAGTGGCCAAGGCAAAAAATTTATGAATCGCATTGGCTGATACGAGTTCGAGTGTCTCTACGTAGCTTTTCTTTGCCTCCTGATAGCGTACAGGTTCTATCCGTCTATCCCATTTCAGGCTATTGTAGCCAAAAAGAGACTGGCGATAACCTATCATAATAGGGGAAGTCTGCCATGAGTATTTATGTTCGCTGAATAAATCCATACGTTGAGCAGAGGTTTCAAGAAAGAAAGAACCACCAGTCCAGAATAAATTCTGTGAAAGATTCAAGGTTAAATCCGTATTCAATAAATTTTGTTCGACAAACTTTACCGAACCGTCCCCCATCGTTATCTTATTAATGGCACGGTTCAGATTCGGATCGGATGTCAAACTTAAAGACGGTAGATAATTGGCACGATAATATTTATAGTTCCAATATGCAGAACGGAAACTGTGACGTGCCGTTTGTGCATCGGGAGATTCCATACGGGCCATTTCTATGACTTGCTTCAATGATAACTCTGTAATTTGATTTTGAGCAATCAATAATTCTGTCGACAATAGTCCGAGATATATGAAGATTAATTTCAGATTCATTCGTTGGCTTTATTTGTTATTCATCATTCAAAAGATGTGCCATTTGCATAAATCACTATCATTCAACAATTTATCAATATCCATTCAGTTGATTGTGTGTGCATATACGCACAAAATTAGTGCGCAATCGCACACACAACACATGAGATTTATCCATATCTTTGCTCCCGGAATCTAATAGATTATAAGATATGGAAGAAGTGAACAAATTAGGAAAGATACTTATAGTAGATGATAACGAGGACGTGCTCTTTGCTCTCAACCTGTTACTGGAACCTTATACGGAAAAAATAAAAGTAGCTACTACCCCTGACCGTATCGAGTATTTCATGACCACCTTTCATCCCGATCTTATCTTATTAGACATGAATTTCAGCCGGGATGCCATCAGCGGACAAGAGGGATTTGAAAGTCTAAAGCAGATATTGCAGATTGACCCACAGGCTATTGTTATTTTCATGACTGCCTATACAGATACAGACAAAGCTGTTCGGGCCATCAAAGCTGGTGCTACTGATTTTATTCCCAAGCCTTGGGAAAAGGATAAATTGCTGGCTACGCTTACTTCAGGAATGCGATTGCGTCAGTCACAACAGGAAGTCAGCATTTTGAAAGAACAAGTGGAAGTTCTTAGCGGTCAGAATACTTCGGAGAATGATATTATTGGAGAATCATCTGTTATGCAGGAAGTGTTTACCACGATAAATAAACTAAGTAATACAGATGCCAATATACTAATTCTCGGAGAAAACGGTACAGGCAAGGACGTGATTGCCCGACTAATATATCGTTGTTCTCCACGATACGGCAAACCTTTTGTCACGATCGACCTGGGAAGTATCCCCGAACAATTGTTTGAAAGTGAGCTGTTCGGCTTCGAAAAAGGCGCTTTCACCGATGCCAAGAAATCGAAAGCGGGACGAATGGAAGTAGCAACCAACGGGACTTTATTTCTGGATGAAATTGGCAATCTATCACTTCCTATGCAATCCAAATTACTGACTGCCATCGAAAAAAGGCAAATCAGTCGTTTGGGAAGTACGCAAACCGTTCCCATTGACGTCCGTTTAATCTGCGCCACTAATGCTGATATCCGTCAGATGGTGGAAGACGGGAATTTCCGTCAGGACTTATTATATCGTATCAACACGATTGAAATACATATACCTCCACTCCGTGAACGTGGCAATGACATCATCTTGCTTGCAGATCACTTTCTGGACCGTTATACCCGTAAATATAAAAAGGAAATACACGGACTGACCCGGGAAGCCAAAAACAAACTGCTGAAATATGCATGGCCCGGAAATGTAAGGGAACTTCAACATACGATAGAACGTGCCGTAATTTTAGGAGACGGCTCCATGCTGAAACCTGAAAACTTTCTTTTTCACACCACGTCCAAACAGAAAAAAGAGGAAGAAGTGATACTGAATCTCGAACAACTAGAACGACAGGCCATTGAGAAAGCACTCCGAATCAGCAACGGAAACATCTCCCGTGCTGCCGAATATTTAGGAATTACCCGTTTTGCATTATATCGCAAACTTGAAAAATTAGGCTTATGAAACGATTTGAGTTTAAAGTAATTCTGCACATCATAGTTATCTTTCTACTTTCCATTAGCAGTTGTCTGCTGTATCAAAGGCAGTTATGGTTCAGTACTACCGTCTGTATTCTCCTTCTAATAGGCGTCGGCATACATCTCTACCGAATACAGTTCAAACAAATCGCCTTATTACGGCAATTAACGGATGGACTCCGATACAACGATATAACGCAGAATCTTCATCCTCCTTTTAAAAATAAAATGATGGATGAGTGGGCACAGGAACTATCTAATGCATTAAAGGACTTTCGGGGAAAGCTATTGGCAGAAGAAATCAAGCATCAATATTACGAGAATTTATTGAATAAAGTAGATACCGCCGTACTCGTAACCGATGTAACCGGGCATATCGAATGGATGAATCAGGCAGCAGTCACTCATCTGGGGCAACTATCACAACTTCCGGAAGTTCTTCAGGAGGCTTCTACCAGTAATGACATATCCATTATTCGCATCGAGCAAAATGGCATCGTTCTGGAAATGGCAATTTCCTGCACCACATTTGTCACACAAGGTGCGTTCGCCACACAAAGCAAAAAGCAACGGCTAATTAGTTTAAAGAATATCCATTCCGTACTGGAACGAAATGAAATGGAAGCCTGGCAAAAGCTGATTCGTGTATTGACACATGAGATCATGAATTCCATCACTCCTATTATCTCTCTTTCGGAAACATTAAGTGAAAGAGGAATCCCCGAATCACTCGGAGAAAAGGAGTATTCTATCATGTTGCAAGCCATGCAGACTATTCACAGAAGAAGTAAAGGATTATTGGGATTTGTGGAGAATTACCGGCGACTGACACGTATTCCGACACCTGTCCGCACCAAAGTATCTGTTGCCGAATTGTTTACGGACTTAAAGAAATTATTTCCGGAAGAGTATATTCATTTCGAAATGCCCGCATCCGATTTATATTTATATGCAGACCGTGCACAGATAGAGCAAGTGCTTATCAACTTATTAAAAAATGCCCGCGAAACGTGCGAGCGGAAAGCAGATAAAGAAATACAAATAAAGTTTTTCTCTAAAGGCAACCCGACATTAGCAATATCTGATAATGGTGAGGGAATTCTACCAACTGTTTTGGATAAGATTTTCGTTCCTTTCTTCACTACCAAAACATCCGGTTCGGGTATCGGATTGAGCCTGTGCAAACAGATCATGGCTTTGCATGACGGAAGTATCAACGTAAAATCAGAATTAGGGAAAGGAAGCTGTTTTGTTCTTACTTTCCCTAAATGAGAACCACCGAAAGTCTTCCGGATCCTTTAATACGATGGATTAATCTGGGCAGTAGAGGATAAATCATCCTCTGCTGCCCAGACTATTTGTATCCGGATTTAACTCCTTAACAGCTTCTTTGACTGCTTTATGAGTCGGCTTGCGATATACTTCCGCCTGTTGAACGGGAACAATCTCATTCACCATTTTTTCATATCCTTTTTGCTCTAACAAGTGGACTTCTTTTTCACCTGTTTCTTTTTGTTTTCTTGTTTTCATAAGGCTTTTCATTTTAAAATTCTTATTTATAGAACAGAAAACATCGATAGATAGTTCATACTCACAAATTATTCGTGTACAAAGAAACCACACCCCAATATACCACACTATGGACTTGTTCATTCCGATACAAGATTTAAATTGAATAGCTACATAGTGAAAAAAATATCTATCATGCTATCATTCATTTTAATAGAATTCTAATTATCAAAAGAATAAGTATGATAGATCGTTTTTAAAAAAGGTATCTATCATACTTTTATTGCAAAAAACAGCTATCTATCATGCCTATACTTTGCCTATTTTAGTGTAGTATTAGGTGAGATTACCCATTTAAAGGCATAGGGATGCACGTTTTATAGGATGATAACCTGTATTTGACAGCTTAATAATCTATTGGGAACGGTGGTATTTATATAGCCCACGTATGCAGGCTGTACAGCCCACACCTGCAAACTGTACAGCCTACAGATGCGGGCTGCACGGTTTACAGGTGTGGGCTATAAACTTATCGCCATTAAAGTTGGATTATTAAGCCATGATCATCGGATTTATACGGATTCATTGCAACAAAAACAAGCTATCTTATGCATATAGGGCCTTTATTCGACTATTCTATTGATGATAGATAACCTGTTTTTGCTGGTAAAAGTATGATAGATACATTTTTTTAAAGCTATCTATCATACTTATTCTTTTGATAATGAGAATACTATTAAAATGAATGATACTTATAATAGATGTTTTTCACTATGTAGCATTTAATTCAAATCTGCGCTCTAATGAAACAAACTTTTGAGACGGTTGCCCTGATTTATGTATACCTTTTCTATAAATATATAAATTAAATCATATATTTGTGCTTTCATTCAACTCATCCTCTTATTAAATTATGAAAGAAAACAAATACGACAATAGCGATTTCTTCAGTCAATATTCTCAAATGTCCCGCTCGGTGGAAGGCTTGAAAGGAGCCGGAGAATGGCATGTATTGCAGAAAATGCTCCCCGATTTTGCAGGAAAAAGAGTTTTAGACTTAGGCTGCGGATTCGGTTGGCATTGTGTCTATGCGATAGAACACGGAGCAACACACGTTACCGGAATTGATATTTCGGAGAAAATGCTCGAAGAAGCCCGGAAAAGGAATCCTTCTCCATTCATTGAATACCAATGCATGGCCATCGAAGACTTTGATTTCCAGCCGGATTCTTATGATATTGTCATCAGTTCGCTAACCTTCCATTATCTCGAATCTTTTACGGATATATGCAGGAAAATCAATAACTGCCTGACTCCGGGAGGCGCCTTCGTCTTCTCCGTAGAACACCCGATATTTACAGCCTATGGCAATCAGGAATGGCATTACGACCAGGACGGGAAGCCTATCCATTGGCCGGTAGACCGCTATTTTACGGAAGGCAGGCGCACAGCAATCTTTCTGGGCGAAGAGGTTGTCAAATACCACAAAACGCTGACTACGTATATAAACGGACTCCTTCAAACCGGATTTGAGATATGCGAACTTATAGAGCCACAACCGGACGAAAGATTGCTGGATACCATCCCGGGCATGAAAGATGAATTACGGCGTCCGATGATGCTTTTGATCTCTGCCAAGAAAAAAAAGTAAAGACGCAAAGCTATGAGATTCAAGGTATTGAAAAATAATAGATAAAAAACATTCGTTTAGCTATTGTTAATTAAAAAATACTCCCTATCTTTGCACCGCTTTTGAAAAGAACAACCCTTCAAAAAAGTAGCGGGGTGTAGCGCAGTCCGGTTAGCGCACCTGCTTTGGGAGCAGGGGGTCGTGG
>ENA-UOJC01003756-UOJC01003756.1-human-gut-metagenome-genome-assembly--contig:-C104-NODE-3756-length-13824-cov-14.154477_pt1 | contig 13824 bp, 10 predicted proteins | sample MGYA00242339_ERZ723886 | MGnify/ENA metagenome assembly ERZ723886 | reverse complement strand
GCAAGCAGTAAAAACCACATGAAAGGTCCAAGAAAAAGAAGTGATAAGGATGATTTAAACTTTGAAGCCTCTTTTGAGAGACTAGTGGAAAAGTATCAACACTTGGATACCAGCCGGATGTCTGGAAGAGCTGGGGTTAAATAAAAATTAGGAGACAGATATATGAATTTTGAATTAGCATGCCTGGAGGATTTTAATGAGATAGAAAATCTCTACTGGGATTTAATAGATAAAAGCAAAGAAGAACCTTCTTTTCCTGACTGGGAAAAGGGTGTACATCCTTCAGCAGATTTTATAATGGCTGGTATTGTACAGAAAGAGTTGTTCGTATTGAGAGATGAAGGAATAATTAAGGCGTGTGCCATAGTTAACAGTAATTCTAATAAAGAGTATAAAAAGGTATCGTGGAAAGTAAATGAAAGAGATAATAATGTATGGATAATCCATGCTCTCGCAGTGCGATATGAGTACCGCGGTATGGGTCTTGCTACTCAATTTGTAAAAAACTTAATATCATATGCTAAGTTGGAAAACATTGAAGCCATTCACCTTGATGTAATAGATAAGAACACACTAGCTGACAAGTTATATATCAGAGCTGGCTTTAAATATGTAAGTACTGAAAACATATTTTATGAGGTGGTTGGAAACAGGCAGTTTAGAATGTATGAGTATGTGATTGAGTAGAAAGTATTAGATATGCACATATAATGAGCATTATCTGCCTTATAGGAAGCTATAATGAAAAAATCATAGTAAAGAAGGAACGATTGTGAATATAAGATATGCAACAATGGCTGATTTAGACGATATTGCATCGGTCGAATCCGAGTGTTTTCCTGTTTTAGAGGCAGCAACTAAAGAAGAATTTGAGCAGAGAATAAAATATTATGGAAATCATTTCTGGCTTATGTTTGATGAGGGTAAACTCATTGCGTTTGTAGATGGTTTTGTTACGGATGAGGCCAATCTTACAGATGAGATGTATGAAAATGCATCAATGCATAATGAGAATGGTGCATGGCAGATGATTTTTGGCGTAAATACTCGTCCTGAATATCGCAGATGCGGATATGCGAAAGAGCTGATTAAGAAGGCCATCTTAGATGCCAGAGAACAGAACAGGAAAGGACTTGTATTAACCTGTAAAGAAAGCCTTGTTCCATATTATTCCAAGTTTGGATTTGTTGATGAGGGGATAACAGATAAATCTACTCATGGAAATGTCCTGTGGCACCAGATGAGATTGGATTTTAAATTAAGAAATAATGGAGTAAATCTTTCAGATAACAAAAATGTGACCGCAAACAAGAAATTTGCAGCCGACAGAATACTATCATATTTTAAAGAAGAGTGGAAGGTACTGCTTATAATAACAGTTTCAGGTCTTATATATAACTTTGGACTTTTGTTTGGCCCTTGGTTTGAGGGTAAGATGACAGGATGTCTTATAGATATATTAAGCCAAAATGCTGTATACAAGGATATGTTTATACTTGTAGTGTCATATATTGTATCTATTGCAGTTGTTCAGATATCAAGATATATAAAGCGTTTCTATGTGAGAAGATTTGCGAATAATGTCAACAGAAGAATGAAGAAGATATTGTATGGGACGCTTGTGTTAAAGAGCAAGACAGAACTTGAAAGTGAAGGTATGGGCGATATTATGACAAAGGCAATCCTTGATGTTGATGATTGTGCTGAGGGCATGAGAAAGTTCACAACAGAGGTGTTTGATACAGGAGTAGCACTGGCTGCATATGCAGGAATGCTGCTTGTATATGATGTAAGGCTGGCACTCATTGCAATGATATTTCTACCGATATCTTATCTGCTTGCAGAAAAGATGAAGATTATCGTACAGAGAACAGGTGCAGAATATAAAAGACAGTCAGGAATATTAAGCAATGCCACACTAGACAGAGCTTCTAATGCCATAACTTACAGGGTATACGGAAGGGAAGAGGACAGAAGAATTGCATACGAAGATAATCTTTCATCATATGAGAAAGCTGCTATCATGGCAAATATATGGAATTCTTCAATGACACCCTTATACAGGATTATATCAATGACAGGTATAATATTTATATTATATTTCGGCAGTAAAAATGTACTTGGAACGGGGTGGAAAAGCTGGGATATCGCGGCATTTACGACATTCCTTGCCTGTTTTATAAAGTTATCGGATAAGTCTTCAAAGGCGGCAAAGCTGTTTAATGCAGTTCATAAGGCACAGGTTTCGTGGAAACGTATTAAATTGCTTATGGTTATTCAGGATAAAGATACAGATTGTAAAAATCAGACATCAGGAAAGCTTGAAGTAAAAAACTTAAGTTTTACATATCCAGATGGAAAAACTGTATATAATGATATTTTCTTTACTGCAGAGCCGGGGGAGATTATAGGCGTTACGGGTCCGGTTGCCTGCGGTAAGTCAACATTTGGAAAGACCTTCCTTTGCGAATGTCCATATAAGGGAAGTATTAAGTATAATGGAAATGAATTAAGCAGTGTTGCTGATAATGTAAGGTCGGGAATAATAAGTTATCTTGGACACGACACAGAGCTTTTTAATGACTCTATTAAGAATAACGTGCTTCTTGGTGATGATTGCAATGTATCAGAATACCTCAAGGACGTATGTATCGATAAAGAAGTTGCACAGATGGAAAATGGAGTTGACACACTTATTGGTAATGGTGGTGTAAGACTGTCAGGTGGACAGGCACAAAGAATAGCACTTGCCAGAACGCTTTGTCATAAGAAGCCGGTACTTGTGCTTGATGATCCATTTTCAGCACTGGATATAAGCACTGAGAAAAAGATATATAACAACCTTTGTGATATAGCAAAGAATAATATTGTAATTATTATGACACATCGTCTGTATATGTTCCCTAAGATGGATAAGGTTATATGGATGGATAATGGAAAGGCAATAGTTGGAACACACGAAGAGATTATGTTACAGTGTCCGCAGTACAGGAAGTTGTATGAAAATGTCAGCACACAGATGAGGTAGACGTGGCTGAACATACAGAAAAAGGTACATTACAAAATAAAAATACCAACGAAAATAAGAAAAAGGAGCTGGATAATATTGAGCAGTAATAATGTAAACAGCACAGAAGCCAATAAAGCCAATAATTATAATATTAATAACGTTGATAATAAGAAAATGAATAACAAGAATTCACACAACGTAGTTTCAATAATATTATATACTATAATAAAGAGAAAATGGCTTTCTCTTGGAATTATAATTTCGGTATGTGGTGCGGTTATAACGGCTCTTTATCCACCACTTGTACTTGGAAAAATAGTAGATACCCTGACAACAGGAAGTCAGGTGCCTGTATATTTAGTGTTTGTTTATATGGCATTTACAGTTATTGCAGGTCTTATGGAAGCCACAAGAGAAGGGCTTCTTACAGTATTTGGGCAGAAGATAACACATGCACTTAGAAGTGGACTTATGGAGCATTTTGTAAGACTTTCTACTGACTCACTTAATAAGCAGGAGCCAGGTGCTGTTGTATCAAGGTTTGTAGGTGATGTTGATACAGTTGAGAACCTTTTCACATCGGGAATTGTAAGTATGTTTGCAGATGCCTGTAAGATAATAAGTATTCTTGTAGTTATCTGGTTCAGAAACAAAGGACTTGCAACAGTGCTTATAGTGCTTCTTCCATTTCTATTCTGGTTTACAAGACATATACAGAAGAATATGCTTGATGCCCAGTTAAAAAATAGACGAGCAGTCAGCCGTGCTTCAGGACATGTACCGGAAACACTTCACAATATCCGTACGATCCATAATCTTGGCAAGGAGAAGTATATGGAGAAAAGATACGATGAATATATAAGCGACAGCTACAAAGCTATGGAAAAGACCAACTTCTACGATGCCGTATATTCACCGGTTATTCTTATATTAAATGCAGTTGTAGTGGCGGTGGTTATGTTGTTTTCAGCCTCAGGCAATGCCAAAGTCCTTACACTTTTTGGTATGTCAGCAGGTACAGCAGTAGCAGTTATTAACTATATATCACAGATATTTTCACCAGTTGAAAGTCTTGGAATGGAAATCCAGACGATACAGTCAGCAATTGCGGGCGTGAGAAGAATAAATGAATTCTTTGAACTTCCAGTACTAGATAATAATGAAGAATTACAGGCAGAAAAGACATTTGATAGTAAAAATGATACACCTTATGTCCAGTTCAATGATGTAACGTTCGGATATGAGGCTGACCACACTGTAATAGCTGATAAGACATTTGTTGTAAATAGAGGAGAGCAGGTTACACTATCAGGAAGGACAGGTGCAGGTAAGAGTACAATATTCAAGCTGCTTTTAGGTCTGTATAAGCCACAGAAAGGTTCTATCCTTATAAATGATATGAATTCAGCCGCGATACCAGATAACAGAAAGAGAAAAATATTCGGTTATGTTGAGCAGTCATTTCATATGGTTCCGGGAACTATTAAAGACCAGATTACACTTTATGACAAGTCCATATCTGACGAAGCTGTTATCAAAGCGGCAAAGCTTACAGGACTTCACGATACAATTATGAACTTTGAAAATGGATATGATACCCAGTGTACACAGGAAGTGTTCTCGCAGGGACAATGGCAGTTGTTATCCATAGCAAGAGCTACAGCTGCCAACCCGGAGCTGCTTTTACTTGATGAGATAACAGCCAATCTTGATGCCAATACAGAAAGAGATGTTCTTACAGCACTTAAAGGTGTATCTGAAAACAGAACAGTTATATCAATATCACACAGGGTTACGGCAAGAACAGGACGTGTAATAAACTGTTAAATACAATATTTCATAATGACAATGCCGCCAGAATGTGATAATATTTTTCATATTGGGTAATTTAATGAATTAAAGTATATCAGGTGGACAAAGTGGAAGATATTATGTATAGCATTAACAGGTTGTTAAGCATTACGATTGGAAATAATAGGTCATATTTTGATGTGCAATATGTTAATATTGCTATGTTGGTCTGGGGTTGTGTATTCTGCTTAATAGCAGGGGTGGGAATGATTTTAAGTAAGAATTTTGACCGCCGTAAGAGGCTGTGGATGATACTTTTGCAGTTTGCAACAGCTGTTCTGTTGCTCAGTGATGCAACCGCCTGTATATTCAGAGGTTGGACGGGTATATTTGGATATTGGATTGTAAGGATAAGTAATTTTATAGTATTTCTTGACAATAATATAATATTATATTTGTTCCACAGGTATGTGTGCAGTTTTATTTTTACGGAACAGGAAGAAAGAACTTTAAAAAGAGCAACATTTATAAATATACTGTGTGCCGTGGCAGTAGCTCTGGTTATTATTTCACAGTTTACAGATTTGTATTACTATTATGATGCACAGAATGTATATCATAGAAGTGAAGGTTTTATAATATCTATTTTTATACCTGTAACAGGAATGATGGTAGAGATGTCATTTTTGATAGAATACAGAAAGAAATTAAGCAATATTACAATTTCTTCACTCGGTTCATATATTATTCTTCCAATTGTAGCGGCAATAATACAGTTCTACTTTTATGAAATTTCGCTGATTGATATAGCTATATGTAATTCAATGATAGTTATGTATATAACTGTTATTGGTGAACAGAACAGGAAACTTGACAATCTGGAACAGAAGCAGATTAAGACAGAGGCTGAACTTGAAATATCTATGGTGCTTAACCAGTGTATAGCAGAACTGACAACTGAAGCGGATATTAACATAGCTATACATAATCTTCTTGCAATTATTAATAATTATTTTGGTGCGGACAGATGTTATATTTTTGAAAATAATTACGATGATAATACAATGGATAACACCTATGAGTATGTTGGTGATAGTATTACAGCAAAGAAGGATAAGCTTCAAAAGCTTTCAATGAATATTGTAAGTTTATGGATGGAGAATTTTAAAGAGGAAAAGCCATATTATATAGCAGATGTCAGCAAGCAAAAGGAAGAACCTGTATACAATATGTTGCATGAACAGAATGTAGACAGACTTCTTGCAGTGCCATTAAAAAGAGATGGAAATATAATTGGATTTCTTGGAGTGGACAATCCGGTTAATCATTACGAGGATATGGCATTATTGTCTTCTATACAATATTTTGTTACTAATAGTCTTGAAAAGCGTGTGCAGCAGGATAGGATGCGTTATTTAAGTTACAGGGATATGCTTACAGGTTTGTACAATCGTAACAAATATATAAGCATTGTTAAAGCGGCTAAAGACCAGATACTTAAAAATGTCGGAGTTGCTTACATAGATCTTAATGGTCTGAAAGCAATTAATGATAATTATGGACACTCTAAGGGTGATAAGTTCATATGTACAGCAGCAGACACATTCAAAATGGTATTCCCGGATAATTCTTACAGGGTAGGTGGGGATGAATTTGTAATTATAGAGCAGAATATTGAGCGTGATAAATATGAAGAAAGAATTACAGCCTTGAAAAATATAATGCAGGATAAACAAGTAAGCATATCCATAGGAGTTCTGTGGAGAGAGTATGTTGACGATTTAGAAGAATTATTAAAGGCGGCAGATAAGCTTATGTATATGGAGAAAGAGATGTATCATAATAACAGAGAATAAAGTTAAAATAAAAGGGATTTGGGATACACCTTCCAAATCCCTTTTGTGTTCTTTTTGTGCTGTTAAGGGATTTATATTAAAAGTTATGATGGGTATGTATCCCCAGCACAAATATAATTATAAAATGTTGTTAAAACAGCATAAAATGCTTGTTACTTTGGAACAAATGCTTGTTGTTTGTTATATTGATTGTTATAGTCAGACCATATTAATCAATGCCATTTGATATTTGAATTCAGTGTTAATATCTTAGGCAGGAAAAGAGGTATAATATGGCTGGAAAGAAATTTATTAACGCAAAGTTAAAAGGATATAATGAATTACAGGAAATACTTGTTGAGGACGGAGTATTTAAGGCAATTGCACCACATATAGATGTAGATAGTGATTGTGAAATTGAGGATTTGGGAGGCAAGCTTACACTGCCACCATATGTTGACCCACATATTCATCTTGATTATGTATTCACAGCAAGAAAGCAGGGCGCAACTAACGGAACAGGAACATTATTTGAAGGAATTCAAAGGTGGAGTGAAACTAAATCAGATTTAACAATTGATGAGATAAAGGCAAGAGCAATAAAGGCAGTTAAAATGGAGGTGTCACACGGTGTCCAGTTCATAAGAACACACGCTGATGTAACTGACCCTAACCTCACAGCCTTAAAGGCACTTCTTGAATTAAAGGAAGAATTAAAAGATATTGTAACAATCCAGATTGTATCATTTCCACAGGAAGGAATGTATTCTTACAAAGATGGCGACAAGCTTGTTGAAGAAGGACTTAAAATGGGTGCTGATTGTGTAGGTGGTATTCCACATTTTGAGTATTGCAGGGAATTTGGTGAGAAATCAATTCATAAGGTTGTTGAATTAGCTGTGAAGTATGACAAGCTTATTGATGTACACTGTGATGAGAGTGATGACCCAATGAGCAGGTTTGTGGAGCTTCTTACTGCACTTTCAATTGTTGAAGGAATCGGACCTAAGACAACAGCAAGCCATACCTGTTCATTAGGTTCAGTAGATAACAGTTACGCATTCAGAATGATGAAGAATTTCAAGAAAGCAGGACTTAACTTCATTTCCTGCCCAACAGAGAATATATATCTTCAGGGCAGACAGGATACATATCCTAAGAGAAGAGGTCTTACAAGAGTTAAGGAATTATATGAAAATGGAATAAATGTATGCTTTGCACAGGATTCAATTCAGGATCCTTGGTATCCGGCAGGCAATGGCAATCTTATGAATGTGCTTGATAATGGTATACATATAGCCCAGATGATGTCATTTGAGGAAATGGATAACTGCCTTGACCTTATAACTGTTAATGGTGCTAAGACTATGAACATATCAGACATATATGGAATTGAGGCAGGCAAGCCAGCTAACTTTATTGTTGTCGATGCCAGGAGCGAATTCGAGGCAGTATGCGAAAGAGCCGATGTTGTTGCAAGTGTCCGTAATGGTGAATATCTGTTTAAGAAAGCACCAGTGGCTTTCGAGGCTTTGAGTGAATTTATGGCATAGATAAAGAGTGAATTATGATATAATATGACTACTTCGTAGTCACTTAGAAGTTTCTTCGAAACTTCGGATGCGTGGAAAAACAACGCAGGGCATATGATATAATGAGCACAAGAGTGCTCATCTTAAAAGTTCCTTATGGCACTATAAATAATTATAACAACATAATATAGGAGCAGCAATATGTTTCAATGTAAAGATCTTCTCACTCTCCCCTCAATGGCGAAAGCCAGAATAATAGCAGGAAAGAGTGGTTTGTCCAATAGAATAAGGTGGGTATATAAGCCTGAGAATATGAATTTTGCGAAGTGGGTAAAGGGACAGGAGCTTTTGATTATAAGCACGCCTGTTATACAGAGTAAGGATTTTGACCTGCAAGCAGTTATTAAGAAAGCTAAGAAGCTTGATATGGCAGGTGCATTGCTTCTTGTTGGCGATAAGTACATTGCCAGTATAGGCAGCACAATAATATCCTATTCCAATCTTAACGATTTTCCGATATTTGTCATATCAGGTGAAATTCCTCTTGTTGACATTTTTGAAGAAATCGGACACGCTATTGCGTATAATAAAGACTCAGATGTATTAAGTGATGATATTCTTTCAGGAATTATATTTGGAAAGGACATCAATATAGAAGCATTTTCTATTAAATTTGAAGAAGCTGGCTATGACATCAATGGTAATAACCGTATGTTTATGATTAATATTCATTCAGATAATAAGATAGAGAATTTTGATTATGATTTCATTATGAATAAGCTGAGGGACAGTTTTGCACAGAATAATGGAAGTCTGATTTTATCAAGATATGCTAATAACATAGTTGGCTGTTTTAATTGTTTGGAAAATGCTGATGATACACACGGTCTTATTAATCAATCTTACGAAGCATTATCTGAATATGTGCAGGGTAGGTATACGGATATAAAGCTTGTTATGGGAATTGGACGTGAATATAATGGAATATCACATTTGCAGAAAAGTTTTACGGAGGCTTCAAGGTGTGTAATCCTTTCGGAGAAGATACAGCTTAATGGAAGTGTGTTCTGGTATGAAGAAATGGGAATATATAACCTGTTCTCTGAATTTGGAGATAAAAAGCTTATACAGGACTTTGTTGACAGTACATTAGGCATAATTATTGACTATGATAAGGAGAATAATACGAATCTTTTACAGACGTTAAAAGCGTACCTTTGGAACAATAACAGCCTGCTTCACGCTTCTGAACAGTTATTTACGCATCGTAATACAGTAAAGTACAGAATACAGAGAATAACTGAGCTTACGGGCAGGAATTTTGATGATGCGATGACACGTCTGGAGTTTATGAATGCTTTGATATGTCTTGAGGTAAGATAGACATTTGTGCTGTGAGAACAAATGAAGTAATACAAGATTGTTATTAGAAGTCATAACAATAAAATATTTATAAAAGAATGTTGAAGTATATATGTCTTAGTGATATATTCTTGAACATAGACAAGAAGCAAAGGGGCTTCTGCTAATGGTAATATTAGCGGAAGCCCCTTTTTGTGTATTAGTAAAAATGTTAATCTAACTGGCAGTAAAGGCTGAAATAGAAATTACTAAAGCACATTCATTGTTTATCTTGCGGTATATAAAATGTACCGCTGGACGCGTCAGATATTAATAAATATTTATATAACAGGAGGAAATGATTATGAGCTACGGTCTTATAGCAGTAATAATTGTAATCGGTATTGTCATAGGTGCTATAGCTACTAAGAAATGTGAGCCATTTCTTATAGGCGGTTCAATTATAGGAGCAATATTTTTATATAAGCAGGATTTTATAACCGAATGGGTTAATACACTTGAAGGTGTTATGAGTGATGAAGCATACTTAATACTTGTATGTGGTTTGTTTGGAAGTATAATAGCACTTCTTACAGCCTCTAAGGGACATTTTGGATTTGCAAAGATTGTTTCAAAGATATGTAACAGCGAAAGAAAGACTTTATTCACAACATTTATATTAGGTGTAATTATATTTATTGATGATTATCTTAATGTATTATCAATAGGTACAGCAATGAAGAAGGTATATGATAAAGTAAAAGTACCAAGAGAAGCACTTGCATATCTTCTTGATAGTACAGGTTCACCAGTCTGTGTTATGTTCCCATTCTCATCTTGGGCAGCATATTTTGGAGCTATCTTCTTCGCACAGGAGAGTGTTCAGGCACTTGGTGCAAAGACCTGGATGGGAGCTTATATTAAAGCAATTCCATTTTGTATATATCCAATAGTTGCATTACTTATTGTAATTCTTTTCTCAGCAGGTGTATTTCCTAAGCTTGGCGGAATGAAGAAGGCTTATGAAAGAGTTGCAACAACAGGTAAGGTTTACAGTGATGCAAGTAAGAAGTACAATATGGACGATGGCGAAGGCGAACAGGACGGCAACATATTCAATTTCCTTGTTCCAATGCTTGTACTTGTAGTTGTAGCCTGTGTTACAGGGAACCTTGTAGTAGCACAGATTATATGTCTTGCAGTAACACTTGTTATGTATCTTGCAGAAAAGCTGATGACATTTACAGAATACTGGGATAATTTCGTAAAAGGATTTGCAGATATGCTTCCTATTATAATTCTCCTTATAGCAGCACTTACATTCCAGACAATTGCAAGCCAGATGCAGATGACAGAGTTCTTCATAGATATTACACAGCCAATATTATCAGCAAAGATTTTCCCAATGCTTGCATTTATCATTACTGGTATATTAGCATTTATGATAGCCAATGCGTGGGGCGTATGTACACTTGTTGCACCAGTTCTTCTTCCACTTGGTGCAAGTGTAGGAGCCAATGCAATACTTATAATGGCAGCAATTCTTTCAGGTTGTGCATTTGGTAATCACGCCTGCTTCTACTGTGACACAACAGTTCTTGCTTCACAGGGTTCAGGTATTGATAACTTTGACCACGCGGTATCACAGCTTCCATATGTACTTATAGGAGCTGGAATAAGTATAATTGGTTTCCTTGTATTAGGATTTGTTATGTAAAATGTGTTAGTTTTATAAAATGTATATAGGAATTATAAGAATAATTTCAGAATGGAGGCAGTTATGAGTGATAAGAAATATGTTGTTACAATAGCAAGGCAGTTTGGCAGCCTTGGACGTCCAATAGCCAAGCTTATGAGTAAGAAGCTTGGAGTTGAATATTATGACAGGGATATAGTGGAGCAGGCGGCTAAGAAGCTTAATCTTCCAGTATCACAGATAGATGAACTTGAAGAAAAGGTTAAGAAGACATCAACTAATTCATATAAGAGAATGATGTATCCTCTTGGAACACAGTCAAGCACAGAGCAGGACAGAATATTTGAAGCCCAGCAGAATATTATGAAATTCTTAGTTGAGAGAGAAAGCTGTATAATAGTTGGACGTTGTTCAGATTTTGTTCTTTCTGATGAAGAAAATGCGGTGCATATATACATTTATGCTCCATATGAACAGAGAGTTAAGAACTGTGTAAATGATCTGCATTTAAGCGAAGAAGAAGCCAAGAAGATGATAAGGTCAGTAGATGAGGCAAGAGATAATTACCATATGCACTATGCAGGATTTCTTCCATCAGACCCTAAGCACAAGACTATAATGATAGACAGCAGCTCTTTGGGCGTTGAGGGTACAGCTGAGTATCTTGTGGATTTTATTCAGAAGAAATTTGATTTAAAAACATATACGCTTAACTAAGTATGTGTTATCATATGCGTAATCTAAACATTTATGGCTTACAATAGTTAATTTAATGAGTTGATAAATATGTAACCAATAGAAAGAGCATATCAGGATAATCCTATGAAAATGAGTGTAGAACAGGCATATAAAATATTAGCAGTACCCCGGTCTGCTGATATAAAAGCAATTAAGAAAAAATATAGAAAACTGATGTTAAAGGTGCATCCCGATTCATTAAAGTCAGGGAAGAATACATATCAATATAGTGCGCAGGAGATTAATGAGGCATATTCAATTATTATTAAGTATTTATCTGATAATAAAATGTCCGGTTATTTCAATAATTCCAGCGATGATAGTTATTCATCAGAGTACACATATGATGAAGAATATTATCAGGACTATAATTCATATGCTTCCGATGGCGGTAATTGGGATGCACCTGTTAATGATAATGCGTATACAAGCCGTAATATATATCATTATGCAGAAGGTGCAAGAGGAAATATTACTGGAAGCATTGTTATAGCAAAAGGCAAATATATCTGGACGATAGAAGAAGATTTTACATTATTCATAAAGAGTATATCAGAAAGCAGTGATAAGCTGTTATCAGGTATAGATAACAGAAGGAAAGGAAGCATATCGGATACAAGAAGGGCAGTTATAAAAGCACAGCTTGCATACCTTTTAGCCCAGCAGTATATAGATGCAACCTACACACTTAATGAACTTATCACACCGGTAAAGCAGAATAATGCACAGATATTTTATATAGACTCAATGCTTGAAATACAAGCTAATGCCCCATTTTTACGGGCAGGTATGACACTATATCCACAATCACTTAAAAATCACCGTCTATATTTAAAGACTAAATCGGGAAATGCCGCAGGCTATATATCATTCAGGGACGACAGGCTATATTACATAATAATTCCACTTCTTGAACAAAAAAGAGCACAGGTAAAAGTCCAGATTGCCACCAGGCAGGATAAGAACAACACAAGACACAATGTGAAATACAAGAATCTTGACTTTTGGATAAAAATTTCTGATAATAATTCAGGAACATTTCCTGAAAGCATAAATATGCAGATTGAGGAAATACTTACTAAATATTCTAAAATGTAATTGGAGGACAATCAATGAATAGACATATAGATAAAGCAATGCAGTTAAGAAATGAAACCCCGATGGTAAGCAACTGTGCCCAGACAATAATGAGAGCCTACGCCGATGAATTAGGAATGACCGAACAGCAGGCAGCAGCAATAGGCTGTAACTTTGGTGGCGGAATGAAATGCGGCGGCACTTGTGGAGCAATAACAAGTGCCCTTATGGTATTAGGTGCAAAAGGAATAGACTCCCCAGCCGTAATAACAGAATTCAGAAAAAGAATAGCCGCCAACCACGATGGCTTAACAGATTGCGTAGACCTTCTAAGAAACAACGCCCGGAAAGGCGGAGTAAAGAAGGAACATTGCGATAATATGATAAAAGAGTCCATAGAATTAATAGACGAAATCACCAATAAAGAAGATTAATGTTGCAAAATATTTCAACAAGTGATATAGTAATAAACAATTAAATAAAAAACAAATAGAGTGAATTTCAAAGAGTTCATGAAGGGGAGCACCACCACCGGCGCTTCCTTTCGTGAACTCTTTTTTGCGTGAGTAGCGATGAGAATACACTAACAAAGACACTTGCCGAACTCTGCTTGCAGAAGTGAGCAAGAGGCTTTGTTAGCGTATTCGAGGAGCACCGCGACAGTGACAGAGCGAAGCTCTGGAACGCGCTACTCACGCAAAAACAGTGGAGGGACGCCACCCAGCAAACCTTATCCCCTCAGTCAGCAACTCCCAGACAGAGGAAGCGAAGCTTCCAAGTGTCGTCCGACAAAGCTAATTCCCC
>ENA-UOJC01003752-UOJC01003752.1-human-gut-metagenome-genome-assembly--contig:-C104-NODE-3752-length-13835-cov-4.794920_pt1 | contig 13835 bp, 10 predicted proteins | sample MGYA00242339_ERZ723886 | MGnify/ENA metagenome assembly ERZ723886 | reverse complement strand
CCGTACGACGCGGATATGAACACGGCGCCGAAGGCTTCCATTATAACGATGGTCATCCCTCTGGGCGGCAACATGACAGGCCTTTACCGCTTTCCGCATATCGGCGACAAGGTGCTGGTCGGCAGTTCAAACGGAAACCTGTACATGATGGGCTATCTTCCCAACAGCGATACACCCTTCAATAAAGAAAAAAAAGAGGCCTCCGACGCCGCAGGGAAAGAAGACACCACTGTCATTGATCAGGATGCGCAGGTGTTCCGCTACCGGAAAACAGGAACGAACACCCGGAACGGACAGTCCGACGAGCCGTATTCGGAAATCGGATTTTACAGTGAGACGACGGAATGGCTTGACAAAAAGAGCACGTCAAAGCCCGAACCGCATACAGAGAAAGAAACAGGTCTGCCGATTGTGGACAAGATCAAGATCTCATCCACGGGCGACATTGAACAAAAAGCGCAGAATTATAATGAATTCACGGCTGAGCGCATCGGTATTTTCGCGGGCTACAACGACGATATTTCAAACCTCAAAAAAAATCAGAAGGAGCAGCTGAAAAACCAGCCGCAGAGCCCCGCTTCGCTTTCGCCTCTGCCTCAGGACAGCGCCTCCGAAGATCCGGCCTTTTTCCGCGGAGACATCCAGGTTCGGGCAAAACAGCGTATTGTCCTGAAGGCGGAAAAGGGAATTGAAATCGTTGTCGGACGTTCTCTGATTAAGATTGACGACACGGGTATTTCGCTGGTCTCCCGGAAAACATCCGGTTCGTCCGTCAATGCGTGGGACAGCGCAATCACTCTTGCCAGCCGCGACGGCCTGTCCATGTTCGGGCAGAAAGTCAACATTTCATCCGCGCTGAAATTCAGCATTACCGAAAGCTTCGGCGGGGATATTTCATCCATGGGCGGTATCATGCGCATCAACGCGCACGATTTGAAAATGACTTCCATATGCAAGGCCGCGTACGTCGTCAAAGGCACTACGGCCTCGGCTTCTTTTGCGACGAATATCGCGTCCATGAGTATGGGAATTGACCAGAACCGGGGCAAAAGCGATCTGTCCTCCCTAAGCTATTCCATCCCATCATATTTCTCTTTGGGCGCAGGCGTCGTGGGAACGTTGATCGGCGTCAACTGGAAATACGCTTCCTCCAGTGTTGATGCAGAAGATGCGGCCGGTTCAATGCTGGTGATAACGGATCTCATCATGACGATTATGGGTCTGGTGACGATGGTTCTGGAAAAGGTTTTCATTCCGCAGCCCAATCAGGATAACGGCGGACGCGACGGACTGACGTTCGCGACAACGGTCGCCGAATATGGGCTTGTCCTGCAGATGTTCATCCGCCTGAACCTGGCGTGCCTGGCCTGGATGAATAAAGCCGTGTACATGATGAACCACCGCGGCGCCATTTATGAATCCTGTCAGGTGGCCAAACGTTATTCCGTACGCACGGCTCATGGCAAATCCCCTCTGGCGGGCGGGGATACGATGTTCATCACGGATTTGTGGCGCGGCTTCACGGGCCAGGCCAAATGGAAAATTGTTCTGGAATCAATCGCCGCTCTCGCCCTGGTCGGCGGAATCGGTGTCGGAGCAGCTTTCGGATATTTAAACAAAAGCGACGTTGACGCCGAAACGCGAAAGGAGCTGGAACTGTTATGACACAGAAAATTTCTCCGGATACGGAAAAGGCCATTCAGGAAGTCGTCCGACCTATTGTCATGTCGGCCGGTGCGTTTGCCCTGGTTGCGGCCGTCGGCGCGGTCATTTCAAAGCTGGTGGTGACGAACGTCAAGGAAAGCGGGCTGACCGGCGATAAGGAAATGAAACCGACCGAGGACACCATGACGGTCAGCAAGGTTGAAACAGCGGCGACGGAAACCGAAGGACAGCTTTCCAAAGACGGCGTTGCCGCCCAGGACGGCAGCGTCAAGGCCGCCGAAACCGAAGCCAAAGCGGCGACCGGCGAAGCGACGGCGGCGGAAAGCGGCGCGACAGCCCTGCGTACCAAAGCCGGCGCGTCCGATATTGAAGCAAAAGCGCTGAAAATCACGTAGAGGTAAGAATGAGCGATAATTTAAAATGGTTAAACCGGCATTTCGTCTTATTGCGTCATCTTTTACTTTCGGACGCGATTGAAAAGGAAAACTATAAAATCCGGCCCGATCTGGCGGAATTGTTTGAAGGCACGACAAAAGCCGAAGATATGGTCTGGGAATTCGCCGATATCGGCCGTTTTAAATGTGCCTGTGAACTGCTGGCGCATATTGCCCACCGCCGCGCCGCGGTCTGGTGGGTGTACAACTGTATCCTGTCGCTGAACGAAGAACTGCTCCGGGTTCCCGCGGATGAACGCGATATTGACGATATCGCCGCCAGTTTTGAACCCGTCGTTCCCGATTTTGCCAAAGTCGAGCCGCCCGCGGAAGATCCTGAAATGGTATCAAAAATGGAAGTCCTGATTGCCGAAATGAGTGCGGAATACCAGAAAGCGCGGGCAGCCGTTGACCCCGACATCATGAAGTTTGTCGAAGACGGGTTGGAAATTGCCTATCAGGAATTTGAAAAAGTGCACGGCATCCATCCGCTGGCGCTGTTTGACAAGGCCGCTGAAAAACTGGCTCAGGATCCCTACCCGATAGATGAGAACTCGCCGATCTTCAAAGCGGCCGATGAACTGAAGCAAAAGCTCCAGACCGTCCGCAAGGAAACCGTCGATACCATTAAGGCCGTTATTCCGCCTCAAATGCCCGAACACCGGAAACAGATCTCCGACAATGCGTTGCAGGCTGTCTATCGCTGGGTTGTCTCGCCGGACGAGACCAACTCCAAAAAGGCGCTCGACACCGGCAACGAATGCCCGGACATGCCGGCCGGACTGCTGGCGCTGTGCGCGTTCTGGGCGGGCGGCAACCTTCTGCCCGAAGGAGAACAGGTCGTTCCCACGCCGCCCGGACTGGCCGCAAACGGGCTGTGCCAGGTGCTGCTGATGTGCGCCCTGCACAAAGGAGGCACCCGGAAATTAAAGGAACGCTACGAACATTATTTCAATCTGGGCGTTGATGTGATGACCGGCCAGAACAACTGGGATTTAAGCGTCATTGAGGGGGAAGCCCCGCATGAAGAACAAGAACTTCCGAAGGCCGATCCTTCCTCTGTGCCCGTACCGGAAAAAAACGTTTCCGAAGAAGAGGAAAAGAAAATCTATACACGCTGGCGGCCGGAATTCCCGCCGACATCCCGGAAATAAAAGGAAGGAAAACATGGCAATTATCCAGATGATGTTCACGGATGAATACAAAAGAATTTCGTCGGAAAAAGGCGGCGCCCGGGAATTAAGGGAATGTTGTGAACACTCTTTCCGCCTTGAACGGAAGGTTATGACCGGGGAAAGCTCCGAACCGGCGTCCTGTCACAAACGGACGTCCGTTCGTCCTCCGGAACATGATATTTGATTTTTTAAAGGTTGAAACAGATGAAAAAACATATGATGCGCCTGATTGTTTTATTGGCCGTTGTTGCCTGTGCCGGATGCTATTCCCGACCGACGGTGACAGCCGGTCTGTCGCCGCAGCTGAAAGAGTATTATTCCATTTATCCCAGCGTCGAGGTCGACATTGCCGCTGTCACGACAGATGAGGCGGACGAAATCCGGGCGCAGTCCGTTGAAAACTATTTCGCGGTCGGCAATCCCGTCCGGAAAGGGCTGGCGCCCCACACGCTGAGTTTTTCATCCGAACAGACCGAACCGCGCACGATGAAACGGAACGCCGCCGAGTGGGACGTCTGGCGTGAAAAAAAGCCGGAAAAGCTGGCGGTCGTCGCCAACCTGCCCCGCAAAACGGAAAAAACGCTGTCCCAAAAGGATTCGCGGATTCTGATACTTGATTTAAAAACGGCCTTCCTGTGGCCGGATTCGCTTTATTTTGAAGTCAAACCGGGAAGTGTCGTCCAGATCTACAGCAAACCGCAGGATCCCGAATATGAAATCAAAAAATTAAGAGCGGAACGCGAAGAACTGGAACGCAAAAAACAAAATCAGCGGAAAAACCGGAAATAAAGGAGAGACAAAAATGCGTTTTGAAGAATTCCTGCACTGGAATGACGGGTTGTTTTTACAGCCGCACCATATGCAGCATCTGCAACGGACGGCGTTTTTATACGGACGCAAGAACCGCTCGTTTTACATGTCTTATCCCAGCGGGCTGATCGATTTTGAAATGGATCTTGAAGCGCTGGCGTCCGCGCGGGTCATTGTAAAGCGTTTTTCCGCGCTGATGCCGGACGGTACCGAAATCAGCATGCCCGGGAATACCGTCCTGCCGCCGCTGGATCTGTCCGGTGTCATCAAGGAACATCCCGAAGACCTGACCCTTTTTCTGGCGGTTCCGCTGTGGTCCGAATTTGAACCCAATCTGGCCGAAAATGACGGTGCGTCGTCGCGGCGGATGTTCCTGACCCGCGAGCATACGGTGCGCGATGAAAATACGGGTGACAATGAAATCACCCTTGTCACGCGCAAAATCAACGCACGTCTGATCACGCAGTTTGATGATCCCACGGATCTGCAGGTTCTGCCGATTCTGAAGCTGACCGCCGTTTCGGATGAAGGGGCGGATAAAAAGCTGATCATTGATGAAAAATACGTCCCGCCGTTCATGATCTTGACGAGCGACTGTGCCCTGAGCGGGCATGTCACCGATCTGCTGTACGAAGTCCGCCGGTGTCGCGACAAGCTCTTGAACGATTTGACGGTAGCACAGTTCAAGCCGGAAAATTTTTCGGGAATCAATGCGTACAACGTTCTGCAACTGCGTATTCTGAACCTGTATGAAAACAGGCTGTCGTGCCTTCTGTCACTGCCGAACCTGACGCCTTTTGCGCTGTATCTGGAGCTCCGGTCGTTCCTGGCGGAACTGATGGGACTGCACCCGATGAATGACATTAAGGACATCCAGAATTTCGTTCATTTCAACTGTGCGCCTCAGTTTTTTGAGCTGATGAACGATATCCGTTCGCTGATCTCGTCCGAAGGCGGCGCCAGTTACATCCGTCTGACTTTCCGGCCGGACGAGGGGGGCTAATATCTGTATGCCGAGCTGTCCGCGGACAATATCGTCAAGGCCGACGAATATTATCTGGCCGTTCACTGCGATGCGGAGGACAGAACTGTCATCACCGCTCTGGAAAAGGGCGATACGTTCAAGCTGATCAATCCCGGAGCAAAGCGGATGCGCGCCCGCGGGGTCAAGCTGACCGAAATGCGTTATCCGCCGCGTTTCCTGCCCAGCCTGAGCAATACGCTGTGGTTCAGGTTGCAGTTGGATGAAACGCCGCGCACATGGCGTGAAATCTGTGAAGAAAAAGGCATTGTCATTGATTATGCCGGCAACATGTTCCCGAACCTGGAAGCGTCGTTGTTCCTGACGGTCATCGGCGGCAAAACAAGGAAGGATTAAAATGAACGACCTGGAAAAACTCTGCCGTCCTCTGCTGACGTGCATCTGCGATTACGGACAGTACATCAATGCCGGGAACGTGCCGGACAGAGAAGAGTTCCGGAACCGGATCAACATGTTGCTGGCCGAAGCAAAAGAGGATGCCGCCAAATCGCCCGCTTTGGAAAAGGAATTTTCCCGCATTGAACGGCCGCTGATTTTCTTTGTGGACTATATGGTGAAGGAAGGGGGATTCCCATTCAGCCACGAATGGCGGGAAATGGCTCGGAACTATAACGAACTGTCCGGCGATGAAAAATTCTTCGATATACTGGCCGAAGCTCTGGATGATCCGGATTCGGGAAAAATCCTTGAAGTGTTTTATACGATGATGGGTCTGGGGTTCGACGGTATTCACCGCAACAATCCCGAATACATTGAACGGCGGATGAAGGTCTGTGCTTCGCGTTTTTCACGTTCAAAATTCGATGTTTCGTCCGAAGTCCTGACGCCGGTTGATCCGGGAATACTGAAAACGGCCGCCGCAAAGCAAAAAAGCCCGTTCAAATCCGTTCGGCTTGCCTTTGTCCTGTCTGCGGTGTTCATGACCATCGCGTTCGGCATCAACCTGTCGGCCTTTCTGAAAGCGACGGAGGACTTTCGCCAGACGCTGTTCGTCGCCGCTGAAAGCGCCATTCCGAAAACAATTCGCAGCGACAGGGCGGGCAACCGTCGTCCCGAGGCGAGTCAAACTCTTTTTTCTGAAAATGCGGAGTAAACGCAGATGAATAATTCGATGGACAATATGATGAAACCGGCTCTTCCGTCTGCGGATGTGGGGGCTGTGCCTTCGTGGCTGATCTGGGCCGTTATTGTTCTGGCCGTCCTGGCCGCCGTCTTTTTTATCGGCCTGCCTCTGTACCGCAAATTCAAAAGAAAGCAGCTGAAGGTCAAGGAAACCTCGGAAATACGAAAAGACCTGATGATCTGGCACCATCTGGCTCAGCTTGTCCGCGGCGGAAGTGCGCATCAGAAAGCCAAACAGATGCTTTCCGACCAGATCGTCAGAATCAATATCCTGTTCAAACAGGGGCTGAACCTGCTTCAGATGCACAGCCGAAAACTGTACGAACAGCCGTGGTTCATCATTGTGGGCGAACCGATGTCGGGCAAATCGTCCCTCTTGCGCGGCAGTGAGCTGGAACTGGTCGTGTCCGCGGAAGAGGAAAACAACGGCGATGAAAAGAAAAGCCTTCCTCTTCGCCTGTGGCTGGGGGCGAAAGCCGTCATATGCGATGTCAACGGCCGCGTCTTTTTTGACCGCTGGCTGAACGGCAGCAGTGCCGAATGGAACTACATCGGCCGGCTCTTGCGCCGTAAACGTTATAAAAAGCCTCTGGACGGCCTGATCATCACCCTTCCGGCCGATGCTCTGCTGGCCGATGACGAAGCCCTGACTCAGCAGAAAGCCATCCTGATGACGACGGAAATCGGACAGTTACTGCACACCATCGGGATGTACCTGCCCTGTTACGTTGTCGTAACGAAAACCGACATGGTCAACGGATTCAACGAATATGTCATGGGCATCAATGATGACCTGCGTTCTCAGATTTTCGGATGGATCAACGGCAATTCCGAAGCGCGCTATGACGCCGGGGAGTTCAGGGAATTCTGGGACGGCCTGATCGCCCGCCTTCATGCCGGATGCGAAAAAAGCATGCTGTCCCGGAATGTCGCGACAAAGCTGTCCGCTCTTTCAAACCGCATGGAAATCACGGGAAAAATTTACCTTTTCCCGGATAATTTTGACAAACTGTATCAGAACCTGAGCATTTACCTGCGCGCCCTGTTCGGAGAAGGCCACTTCCACGGTGCGGACAATGCCGTTCTGGAAGGCGTTTTTTTCACCTCGGCCAAAGACGGGGAAGTCACGCTCAGCCCTTCGTTCGCGAAACTCTGCGGCCGTTCCGTTGAAGAAGCCCCGATTCCCCGCGAACCCAAAGCAAACGCCCGTCCTTATTTCATCCGCGATCTGCTGCACAAAGTTGTATTCCGCTCCTCGCCGAATGCGTTCTTTACCTATGCCGAGCAGATCCGGCGCAATATTCCGAAATATCTGCTGTGCCTGTTCATGCTGGCCACGGGGACGGTCTGGCTGTCCGCAGCGTATTTCAAAGCGCCCCGGCTGAAAGATTCACTGGCGGCGGCAACGGATTATTATGCCTCGCTGACGCCCCTGTTGCAGGGGAACGGCGTTTTCAATTCGCCTTTGATTAAAAAAACGGGCGATGGCAAATATGTCCTGAACAATGACCCTCTGGAAGGAAGTACCTCTTCGCGGATGCAGTTCTTTTTCGAAGTGTTTTCCGAAAGGGAAAGTCTGAATATCGCTCCGTTTGGTTTCAAAACCGCCAGCCTGCTTGTCTTTGGGGACGAACCGGGTATGGGATACGACGATAAGGCCTTTATTTTAAACCAGCTGTACGGCATTCTGGTTCGGACGCCCGTCATCAAAAGCGTCGGCGAAAAGCTTATCGCGCAGGGGGAAATGTCCGTCCTGAACGACAACAAACGCGATGTCATCGATTCGTTTTCGCTCCTCAATTCGGTCGAAGACGAAGATTTCACGAGCCTGTTCACGTCGGGTCAATTCCGGCTGAAGCCCATGATCAGCTATCTGATTCCCGGTATTTCCGGCGATACGATGAGCCTTCTGGACAGCTTTCTGCCGAAATACGACCGCAAGCACACCATGACCATGGATTCCGCCTACATCCATTCCGAAGCATTTTTCAATGCACAGAAAACGGGGCTGAATTCCATTCTGGCGGCGTGGAACCGGCTGGATGCCTATCCTCAGGCGACGTATTCCAAAATCCGTTCGGCCGTCCGGCTTTCCAGACAGCTGGAGGAAACGCATGAGACTCTGAACGCACTGACAAAAACGCTGGGCCGGATCTCGACGGTTGAACAGCTGAACGACACCGTCCGCCGATGGAACGATCTGGTTCGTCAGCAGGCTCAGCTGGCCGGGCAGATGGAGAAAACCGTCCGCGAAATACAGGCGACCTTTCCTCTTGAACCGGAGGAGGAAGGAAGCGCCGGCAAAAAAACCGCCGGCAGGCGCGGCTTTCTGGACAGTGGTATTTCAATTGACGTCCTTTTGCGTTATGCCCTTAAGGAATATGAAGGCCGTTTCAGGGACGATTTCAATTTTGTCCGCCGTCACGCCGCTCTTTTCACACAGGAGGAAATGCCTCAGAATACTGTGCGGAAATACCTGAAGGAATCGGAAAGGAACGTATCAAAGAAACTGTCGGCAGAGGCTTCCCTCGTTCGCGAAAGTATCGGGGATTTAAGGGATAATCCTCTTTATCAGTGGCAGTTTTTTGAAAAACCGGATATTTCGGGCTACACCTTCCGCATTCTGCAGAAGTTGTATGAAAAAACGGCGGAGCTTGGCATTCCGGACGCAGAGGAAATACAGAACGGCGATTTCAAAACGAACTGGGTCAAAACACAGAGAAACATCAAGGACGCTCTGGCCGCTTATGACGCTGCCGTCAAGCCGTACGCCGGCAACGAGGAAATCGCCGCCGCCGCTGAGGATATCCGGAAAATGCTGCTGATGCAGGCGGATCTGAACCGCTTCATCATTCTGGACGCCGAATTGCGGAAGCTGCCTTCAACGGAAACGGAAATGTACAACTTCATCGCGGCAAACGCCGGGGACAGAAGCGTTTTCGACATCTCTGAACAGCTGGCTCGGGAAGCCATGGGCGACCTGCAGTACAACAAAGGGTACGATCCGGCCATGACAAAACAGCTGCTGGAAGATCTGTTCCGCATCGCCGCCCCGTTCATGAAGGATCGGAAATTCGGACCGCAGGAAATTCTGCCGCCGACATTCATGGAGGAATACCGCCGCTATGATGAAGAGCTGGGCGTTTTTGAAAAATATCTGGACAGTTACCTGCGCTACTGGGGGACTTATCCGGACAACGTTTACGTTCCGGCGGCGTCATGGGAAGAATTCAAGCGCCGTCTGGATACAATGAAGGCGTTCAAGGTCAATTCCCTGCTTCGGATTGTGTATGCCCAATGCCTCAATATCCTGAAAGGCATTGATGATACGCTTCTGTCCGGGGATCTGAAAAAGGAAAAAGCCGACTATACCGCTTTGATCAGCGACCGGCTGAACATGCTGACGCCTCTGTTTACGGATGCCGGGACAAAGACGCTGAATGCGTGGGCGGAACTGCCGGCCGAACCGGAAAAAGCCTGGGATAAACTGAGCTCTCTGTCGGAACAGGAGCTGCAGAACACGTTCTTCAACGTTTACACTACGGCGCCGCGCAGTCGGATTGCCTGGTGGAACGATTTCGTGGATAACGGCGTCGGCCTGCTGCGCCATGAAAACGAAAAAAAGCTTGAAGACGGATTCCAGAAAACCCTCCGTGAAATGAGCGCTTTCCCCCTGTGTCGGAATTGCGGCGGTTCACGGACGGTCACGCCGAAACAGATGGAAAAACTGGCCCGGCTTCTGCAGACGGTGACACCTCCGGCCGCAGAAGCGGAAAAAGCGGAAAGGCCTCTGCTGGACAGGAAACTGGCGCTGTTTAAAAACCGCGAGGCACTCGACTGGGCTTCGGATATTCTGAAAGTCGCGGACAGTCTTACAGACACAGGGAAACCTTTGATCTGGACACTGTATCAGGCGCCGATCGAGCTGCAGAACGCTCTGCTGAAAGGCGGCGAAGTCGCAGCGATTAACCGTTTCAGGTATATCGAGGTCAAAATGCCCGGCGCCGGAAAGCCCCGGCGTTTCAGCACAGCGATGACATCGGAAACCATGATCGGACAGGGAAAGGCTTCTTCGCCGATCACTCTGAATTTCTACAAGCTTTCCGGCGATGAAACACCCGAAGCACAGGTGAAATTCAGCGATTACTGGGCGATTTTCAGGATTTACCTGAAATACGGCGGTCATTACGATCCCGCGACGGATCAAACATATGTGCCCATAACGATCCGTGACCGCGGCGGGGCAAGGTTCGTCTATTTCGTGACGGTCAAATTCAACCGGAATATTTTCAAACCTGATGAATGGCCGACAAAACGAAACTGGCTTTCGGCGGAAAATCCAACCGCCGGAGAATAAGAAAAATCCTCCGTTCTTCTACAGACGGAGGATTTCTTTTAATAAACCTTATAAATAATACCTCCGAGACAAGGCTTTCCGATCATCTCTTTGGGATTTTCAAAAACAGCGTCGCAGTATGCAATACATTTATTATTGTCAGCACATCCATACCGGATAGGACAGTCTCCATCGGTGTAGCAGTCCAGACATTCATAGCCGTGTTTATCCTTGGGAACGCAGAATTTGCTTCCGCACGGGTTGGGAATGCAGACGGGTTCACAGGATCCTTTTTTTTCATCGAAATGCTGTTCCTCCGGACATGTATCGTCTTTTGCCAGGCGTTCGGCGGTTTCATCGACGTAAAACCCGACCTCCTGTGCGGCCGAAACCGTGACCGATGCCGTTAAAAGGAAGAATACAGCAAAAAACAGACGCATCATTTTTCTCCTTTTCATGATCTGTTTAAATAACAAGACACCCTCTGTTCCGGCTCCATAACGGAAAACCGGCCTTATGACACGAAAAAGCGTTCTTCCTCCGGGAAGCCCGCTTTTCCTCTTCTTTCAAGATTGTTTTTTTTCACCTTCCTTTAAAAGGCAGAACATGTACACGAAGGTAATCAGAGCTCCCAGCCCCAGACCGACGACGATGCGCAACCCCAGAAAACGGGCGGCAACGTTCAGGACAAGCATCGGAAGAAGCGACAGGACGGAAAGCCGCATCCGGGATTCAAACGAAAATTCCTGTTCAAAAAGCGTCGTCAGCAGATACGACAGAAGCATGACGGCAAACGCCGTCAGGACATACGTCAGGAACAGGCTTGGCAGCAGCAGCAAAAACACGAAAAGAGGCGCGATTCGTTTGAAATGCTCAAAAAAACCGACGACGATCCTTTCCTTGTTGGCTTCATTCATTGTAAAATCCGACCGGCCGAGGATCTTTTCCAGAGGCACCCGGCTGACTTCGCCCCGGTTAATGAAGGAAAAGCTGTCCCTGGAAATGAAAATCCCCCGGCTCGGAAGACCCACACCCGAGAAAGGCTCGCCCGTCGTATCCAGAATAATGAAGACGCCGTCGTTTCGGGAAACATAACTCTGAACGAAATTTTCCGGTGCGACAATCTGCCCCTGGTGCACTTCAATATCCGGAAGATGCGACGCCAGCACCTCTGAGGAGGCGCGCAGAAAGGATGACGCCATGAAGTAAACCTGCGCCGCCGTCAGAACGGACGCGAAAACGGCCAGAAGAAACAAAAGCTTAAGGCCGCTTCCCCGCCCGCCGCGCACATATGTTTCGGCCAGAGTCCGGTCGTAAAAAACCCGGTAAAGCAGCGAGGACGTTTCCATTTCAAATACCCTTCCGCATCAAAAGCGCGGCCGGCGTCCCGACCGCTCGAAAACCGGGGCGTCCCCCCTTTTCCCTCATGATTCCGTTTGTTTCTGAAGCGCAGAAAATTTCTGGAAATAGCAGAACATATAAGTCAGCGGAAGAAGCAACGCGATCCAGAAACTGATTGAAGCTCCCGCGAAAGACGCCGCCGCATTCAGAATGAAAATCGGCAGAAGGGAAATGACCGAAATGCGCACCCGCTGGTCAAAGGTCATTTCCTGTTTGAAAAAGAAGGAATAGATGTAGGAAATCAGCGTAAAAAGGAACACAATCGCCGAATAAAAGAAAAAGGCAGACGGAACCAGCAGGATAAACAGCAAAAACGGCATATAGATCCGCAGAAAGGAGACTGTCCTGTTAAATGCCGTTTCCAGTGTTTCCGGATTGATGACCACGTCGGATCCCGCGAAACCCTTGAAGGATATTATCCGTGTCTCGTACCCCCTGTACGTGATTATTTCGTTCCGGGTAATGTAAATCCCTCTGGACGGTAGCCCCTGCAATGAAACGGGACGGCCTGTCGTGTCGAACACAAAAAAGAGTTCGTTTTTCTTGTTGATGAATTTTTTTTCATAATTTTCCGGCGCGACAATCTGTCCGTCTTCCAGCCGGATTTCCGGCAGGTTTTGAACAAAGGGTTTGATATCCTGATAAGACAGAAAAATGAGCGCAATATATGAAAAAATCGCCGTCAGAAGCGAAAGAATCAGCGAAAGCACGAAAAGAGCCTTCAGACCGACGGCCTTATTTTCCTTAACAAAAGAGGAAACCAGTTGCATATCGAAAAAAGAACGGTACATCAGGGAAAACGAATTCATGGCAAAAAAACCTTTCTGGAAAATCAACGGCAGGAATAATAATAATAAAATAAAAACGGGCTAAGGAAAAGGCGGATTTCTCCGCCTTTCCAAAATATATTCCTAAGCGGCCTCCCGCCGCACGCCGCCCAGATAAAAGAACAGATAAAAAAGCGAAATCAGAACCCCCAGACCAAAGCCCAGAAAATACTGCCCGAGAACCGCCCCGATGACCAGATTGAACACAAACGCCGGAAGAACCGCCAGGACGGCCAGGCGCATCCGTTCCTCAAAAGGCATTTCCGGCCCGGAGAAAAACGTGACGATATACGAAAACAGCGCCATGAAATACGTCAGGACGACATATTTCAGAAACATGACCGGCACGGCCAGCAGGAAAACGAACGAAGGCAGAATGATCGCCGACTCGTCCGCCGCATCATTCAGAAATTCATTCACGTTTTCCTGTGTGATTACGACGTTGTCCTTTCCCAAAAGCTGTTTCAAAGGCATCAGTTCGACTTTCTGCCCCTTGATGAACTGGACGGCGTCGTTTGAAATGTAAATTTCGTTCGGCGAAGCGTCCTTGATCAGAGACGGATTGTTTGTCGTATCAAGCGTGACATGAACGTCATCGCCGACCTGGATTCTCTGGAAAAAGTTTTTCGGCGCAACGATTTCGCCGTTCTGAATATGAATTTCCGGCAGATTTGCCGTAATCTGGGTAAACGTTTCCGGCGTGACGGCCGCCACGTAAAACACCGTGCGGACAGCGTAAACAACCGCGATCAAAAGCGACAAAACGAACAGAACGGTCAGACCGATACCGTGACCTTCGCGCACATAGATGCGGGCAAGGGAACGGTCGTAAAAAGACCGGTACAGCAAAGCGACGGGATTAACCATGTAAACCTCCTGAAAAAAATCGGACTGTTTATGATTATAAAAAGAACGACCCCTTCCGTATGCCTGTTTTATAGTATTAAAACATGTCGGAAAAAGTTTTAATTGACTGGCTTTTTTCCCGGCCTGTCTTTATATTCTTCCCGGCTCCGTTAAAGA
>ENA-UOJC01003747-UOJC01003747.1-human-gut-metagenome-genome-assembly--contig:-C104-NODE-3747-length-13862-cov-15.261389_pt1 | contig 13862 bp, 10 predicted proteins | sample MGYA00242339_ERZ723886 | MGnify/ENA metagenome assembly ERZ723886 | reverse complement strand
CCCGGGTACTCCACTCTTGTGAAGAAAGGTGCTGGTACGGTCGTCATGTACGGCTCAATGGATAAGTATTTCGGAAACTTCACTGTTGAAGCCGGTACCTTTGATGTCCATAAGGCTTGGACGAGCCTCGGCAACACGACAGTGACGGGCGGCGTTTTGTCGGCTTCCAACGGTATCACCCTCGATACGATGAAAGCCGGTACCAAGTTGGATTTCATCCAGAGCGGCAAGCTGACTGTTTCCGGTGAAGGCACGGTTACTGTAAAGTCTTTAAAGCTTGCAAATTCAGCTGAGGCTACAGATAAAGACAGACTTCCCCTTGTCCGGATTGAAAAGGGTGGTACGCTCAGGGCCGATACGATCGATGTGGCTGCCAATGCCGGAACGGTAACGCTTGCCGGCGGTACCCTTGAAACGGGGTCAGCTCAGGTTTACAACCTCGGCACGAGGAGCGTTATCAATGCTGATGCATCCAAGGTTTCTTCAGAGAAAGATCTGAACGGGCTTGCCCTTAAAGCCGGTATTACAGCCACGAGCGGCACGCTTGCCCTCACCGACAAGGGCTACTACACGACCGCGTCTCTGAAGGCGATGTCTGGTACGCTTAAAGACGGCTCGGCCTCCCTCTCGTTCCTTAACTCCAAACTTTATAAAGCGGCAGGAGAAACAGCGGAACTCGTGGACTCCGTGATTCAGTCCACGGAACAGGTGACGGCTTCTTCGACAGTGACAACGAATGCCGACGGCAAGGCGACCGCACAGGTGACCGTGAAGAATTCCGGTGCCCAAACCGTTGTGGTGAAAGACAGTGCTCAAAAGGACGCCAAGGCGGTCGATCAGGTGACCTTTGCAGCGCCTGAACGCTCAACAGCTGAAATGACGCTTGTGGGTTCCGCTGCGGGCGGGCATCTCGTTCAGAACACTGCCGGCAAAGCCGTTGACGTGGTGGTTGCGGAGGACCTTACGCTTAACCTCGGCCAGACGGAACTTCCCGAGCAAACCACGGGTACGCTTTCTAATCTCACGCTTTCAACCGGCACGACCGACAGGACCAAGGCAGCAGGCCTGACTGTCGCGAATATCGTTGCCGCGGTGGAAAAACTGGTCGCTGCCGGCAATAACCTCGTGACGGTCGGTAACGAGCGTAAGCGCGGTGTTCTCAAGATCGGTACGCTTGATCTTGGTGCCGGTTCCAAGGTGTTCGTTGATCCTGCCTGGCAGAATGATGCGGCGCTCAATACGATCGGGAACGCCTCGCACCTTGAAATCGCACAGGTGGAAAGCCTCCGGGGAAGCCTTATTGCCGGTCAGAACTCGCTAATTACGATCGGCGCGACGGCAGCGCAGGCAGAGGCAGCCTTTAATCAGGCCGGCCTGAACTGGGGTAAAGAAGCGGTGTCTGCAGCCCTTTACCTTGGTACATCGGTGAACCCTGAGGGCGGCATCCTCGTTAACGGCAGTCTGACATCAGTTCCCGGTGCAGCGCCCGAAGGAAGAACGGTCACTCTCGCTGCCGGTTCCCTCCTGATGGTTGACGCGGCCGCTGTCGGCGAGAAGGCAGTGACAGGTACCGTCAGCGCGGTGGGTGGCGCCAAGGTAGCGCTGGTCAACGCCGCGGAAGGCACGTTTAAGTTGGCTGACACCGTCACGGGACTCACATCCGCATCGTTCGTGTCCGACAACCTCTTTACGACGACGGCTCTCAATGGCTCCGACGTCTCCACCACGGTGGACAAGAACGCTTTAGGGGGCGCCGTCGCTTCGATGGGCCTGCAGTCCATGATCCGCCGTGCCGACAGTGTTTTGGCTGCGACGGTTGCCGACCGCACGTCGATTGATCAGGAGCTCGGAGCCGGCGCCAACCTTTGGGTTGACGTGGGCGGCGAAAGCTACGAGGCCGATGGCTTTGACAACAACGCAAGCTTTAAGAGCGACATGGGCTACGGTGTCTTTGGTGCCGATGTGGCGGTTTCTGACGATATCACTCTGGGCGCAGCACTGCAGTACGGCACGGGCTCTGCGCGAAGCAGCAATTTCGGCATGAAAAACGAAATTGACACCTGGGGTCTGACGGCCTACAGCGTTTATAAGACGGGTGACGCCCGTTTTGTCGGTGAAGTCGCGTATGTGAAGGCCAAAAACGACATCTCAGCGTCCGCTGCTTCGAAACTGAGCCAAAGCGTTGACACCGAAATGCTTTCGGCCGGCATGAGCGCGCACTATCAGTTTGACGCCGGTGCCGTGACGGTCACGCCGAGCCTTGGGATTCGCCTCTCGCAGCTGAAGACCGATGCCCTCAAAGTGGGCGCCATCCGGATTGCCGATGATGAGATGACGGTTTTCCAGGTTCCGGTTGCGGTGCGTGTCGGCATGAAGCCCGTGGAGGCTTCCGGCTGGAACATTGCGCCTGCGGTGAAGCTTGCCTATGTGCCGACCTTCGGTGGCGATGAAACCGATATCCAGGGCTACCAGCAGAAGGTTCTCGACACGAGCCCGGTGCAGGCCGATATCGGCGTTGAAGCCCGTAAGGGCAACTTTATGGTCAACGTGAACTTCCTTGCCGGTACCGGCAGCGAAGGCGCGAAGGCCGTGGGCGGTAAGGTGGGCGTGAAGTACCTCTTCTGAGGCTTGACGCGGTAACCCGTCTGCCGTGCGCACTGACTCCGAAGCGCCCGGCAGACGAAAATACAAACGGGAAAGGCTTTGCGGCTTTTCCCGTTTTTTCAAAGACATTTGTAACGAATCAATGCTTTGACTCGTACCACATCAGGAAGAGTGTCGCGATGGTGACAACTGACGCGATCAGCAAAGTGAGTAGCCATACATTCAAATGAAAAACTTCTCCTTACAGTAAACAACTGCAAAAAGGACCTGCTGATTTCATTTTGTTTCTCAACATTTGCGCAATCCGTCAATGCTGCGATTTGACATGTTTAAGGTTGCATTGGCCGGACTCTTAAACGAGGTGTGTTTATGGCGGGTGTTTTCGGGGATGCCGTCATCATGTTGTCCTTGTGCGTCATCGGACTGCTCGCGGCGGCCTATACACTTTGGGAGAAAATGCACGGCAGGTGACTGGTTTGCCGAAACTGTTCCGTGCGGTCTTTCTGCTCGCGTCCTGCGTCGTCAGCGGAAAACTTTCCTTGAGTACCTTTGAATCATGTCCCTTGCCAAATTTTCCCTCACCGCCTTTGCGGGCCTCATGCTTCTCACAGCCCAACCGTCTTTCGCCTGTACGCTTTTCGGCGCTGCGGGTGAGGGCGTTGTTGAAGGCGGCGGCACGATCCTTGCGAAAACACGTGACGAGCATCCCGGACGGCAGTTCTTTGACATCGTGCGGCCCTCGGACGGTTATGCCTACATGGGGCTTTTCACGGGCCGCAAGGGGCACTTCAATATGGGTGTCAACGAAAAGGGCCTTGTTGTCGCACGCTCCGCATCAGGCGGCATCCCCAAAGAGAAGCGCCTTACCTACGCGCGCTTTGAAAAGGAGGGGCTGCGTGCCCCGGAGTGGATCGCCCGGCATTACGCCACGGTCGATGAGGTGCTCGCTCACCCGGCAATCTTTAAGGAGCCTGTGAATTACATCCTTGCCGACAAAACAAAAGTCGTGGTGGTTGAGGTGATGCCGGGCGGCAAAACCACGGTAAGGGTGACGGAAAAAGGCACGGCCGCACACACCAATCACTTTATCGAACCACAATCCAAAGCTCTGAACGAAAAGGTGGGGCAGAGCAGCCGCATAAGGCTCGAGAGAATATGCTCGCTTCTTTCTGAAAAAGTGAAGCCCTTTACAACGGACACCTTTATCGCCATGACCCGCGACCGCAACGCGGGGCCGGTAAACAGCATCTGGCGTACGGGCACAAAGCCCGAGGGCTTTCAGACGCTCGCGGCAATGGTGGTAAAGACCCCCAAGGCCGGTCCCCTTGAGGTTTACTTTACGTGGCGAACCCGCGCCATGGATCCCGATTCCCTGCAGACTGTCCGTCGCACGGTGACGCTGGCGGACTTTAGGAAAACGACAGCGGACTTTTTAGCCGGAAAGTGATCAGGCGGTCTTAAGGCGTTTAAGGCCCGCTTCAATGCGCTTTAATCCTTCTGTGAGGCGGCTTCTCGGGCAGGCGATGTTGATTCTGAGGTAGTGGCGCCCCGCATCCTCGCCGTAATTCATGCCGGCGTTAAGCCACACCTTTTCGTGCTCCTTGAGTGAGGCCTGCACCGTGCGGGAGTCTGCACCGAGGGCTGAAATGTCGACCCACTCAAGATAGGTGCCTTCCAAAGGCATCACGGGAAAGTCAGGAAGGTGTCCGGCAAAAAACGCCCGCAGCGTCCTGTCGTTTTCCTCGATGTAGGCAATGAGCGCGTCAAGCCAGGCTTCACCTTTGTTATAGGCGGCAACGGCGGCCGCGGGCCCGAAGGGATTGACGTCGCAGACTTCGTTCACGTTAACGGCACGTTCGATTTTGGCGCGAAGCGCGGGGTCGGCGGTGATGATTGAGGCGATCTGAAGCCCGGCGGTGTTAAAGCTCTTGGATGTGCTCGTGAGCATCACGCCCTCTCTGAGGGAATTGCCGGGTGCTGCGGCAAAGGGCGTGTAGCGGCGGCCTTTAAACACAAATTCCCCGTGGATTTCGTCTGAAATCACCGTGACCCCGTGCCGTCGGGCAAGTTCCCCCACGCGCGCGACTTCTTCCGGTGTCCAGACGCGGCCCCCGGGATTGTGGGGATTACACATGAGCATCACGCGCGCCGCGGGGTCCGAAAGCTTCTTTTCCAGATCAGCAAAGTCGATGGTGTAGCGACCGTCTTTGACAACAAGGGGGCTCTCAGACGCCAAACAGCCGTTATTGCGGATTGAGGTGAAAAAGAGGTTGTAGACGGGCGTGAGAATCACGACCTTGTCCCCGGGCGTTGTCAGTGCCTTAATCGTGCAGGATAGGGCCGGCACAACGCCCGTCGTATAAAGGATGTCTTCACGGGTAAAGCGGAACTTGTGGCGCCGTGCAAACCACCCGATCAAAGCTTCGTAAAAGGCGTCCGGAACCCGCGTGTAGCCGTAGATGCCGTGCGCGGCGCGGTGACGGACGGCCTCAAGGACTGCGGGCGCCGTTTCAAAGTCCATATCGGCGACCCACATCGGGAGCATGTCGGGATCAGCGTCGCTGTCCCACTTGTAGGAAAAAGTCCCCCGGCGGTTGATGAGCCGGTCAAAGTCAAACGTTTCAGACATCACGCGTTTCCCGTCGTAATCGTGCAGCGTTGCGGCGTGCGGGCGTACGCATCGTAAATGATTTCGCCGACGGCGGGCGCCGTGATGCAGCCTGAGACGGGATTGCGGATACTGGTGACCGGCGCGGTAAGGGACGCATGAACATCGGAATATTCAAATGCCAGGTCGCAGTCGGGCGCCAAGACACAGTTTTCGAGAACGAGGTTTTGGCAGTAATACAAAGGCTGGGTGCCTGAGATGCGGCAGTTTACAAGCCTCAGATTTTTCGTGTACCAGCCGAGGTATTCGCCGTTAATTTCGGAGTCATAGACCGTGACGTTTTCAGAATTCCAGAACGCGTCCTTGCAGTTGATGACGCAATTTCGGATCGCCACGTCGCGGCACCACTGAAACGCATAGTTTCCGCTGTGGCGGCAGTTGATGAGCTCAATGTCGGCGGAGTGCATGTACATGGTGTCGCCTCCGTCGGTCACGCAATCGGTAAGCCGCACGCCGCGGCAGGTCCAGAAGGTTTCTTTGGCGTCTGTAAAAGTCACGTTTTTGAGCGTCACATTTTCGCTGTCACGGAACATCTTTGGGGCTTCGACGCGCGTCTTTTCCATCGAAAAGTCCTTGACGTACCAGACCGCGGCACGGCCGCCCGCGGTAAAAAGGGAATCCCGGACGGTCGTCGCTTCGCAGTGCCAGAACGGATATTTGCCTTCGAAGCGGCAGTGTTCGGCCGAGAGGTTTTTGCCGTGCTTAAAGGCGCTTTCGCCCGCAAGGATCGTGACGTCTGAGAGCTTTGTGTCGGAAATTGCGAAAAACGGACGTTCGCCGCCCGCCTGAATGTCGGAAATAGTCTGCATAATGGGAATCACACTTTTTGGATGTGACCGACTATAGTCTCGGCGCCTGAATTGCCCGTGCGGCTCAGTCTCAAAAACCTGCCTCTTTCTTGCAATGCCTGTTTCAACCCGTCAGAAACGATCGGAGGAGCTTCTCGCCCGGCTGCGTGCGGGCGAAATCCTTCCGCGTGAAGAAGCCGAACTTACGGTGCGTCTTGCCGTGCCGGCGATTCTTGCGCAGATCGCCGTCATTCTGATGCAGTACATTGATGCGGCGATGGTGGGTCAGTTGGGGGCACGGGAGTCCGCAGCCGTGGGCCTTGTGAGTTCGTCGATCTGGCTTTTCTTCGGCTTCACCGGGGCTTCCGTCATGGGGTTTTCGGTTCAGGCCGCTCACCGGATCGGCGCGGGCGACATTACCCGCGCCAAAGAAATCGTGCGCGAAGGCACCACGACCGTCTTTTGGTTTTCAACCGCCATTGCCATGATCGGCATCGTCATCGCGCCGTACCTGCCGGGCTGGCTCGGGGGCGATCCTTCAATTCACGTGGAAAGCGCCGCGTACTTCCGCATTCTCCTTATCTTCCTGCCGGTGATGCTTCTGGGGTGGCTCTGGGGGTCTTTTCTGCGTGTCGCGGGTGACATGAAGACCCCGAGCGTCCTGGGCGTCGTGATGTGTATGCTGGACGTCGTTTTTAATTTCTTTCTCATTTACCCCTTACGCACGGTTTACTGGCTGGGGGTGAGTTTTGAGATGCCCGGAGCCGGCATGGGCGTGGAAGGCGCAGCCTGGGGGTCGGCTGCGGCCGAAGTGATTGTGGCGGTTGCGACACTGTGGTTTCTGGCCCGTAAAAGTCCGGTGCTTGCGCACTTTGCGGGGGAAGGCAATTTCCGTCCCAAGGTATTGACGCTTAAAAAAGCGCTGCGTCTGGCGCTTCCGGTGGGTGCCGAGCGCGTTTTGATGTGCGGCGCGCAGATTGCCTCCACCGCGATTGTTGCGCCTCTGGGGGTGGCGGCAGTCGCCGCGCATTCGCTTGCGATTACCGCTGAGAGCCTCTGCTATATGCCCGGGTACGGTGTGAGTGAGGCGGCAACGACGCTTGTGGGGCAGAGTATCGGCGCGGGCCGCAGAGACGTCGCGCGGCGCATTGCCTTTAAGTGTGTGGCAGGCGGCATGCTTGTCATGACCTTCATGGGCGCGGTTCTCTGGTTTGCGGCGTCGGTACTGATCGGCTGGATGACAAGCGTGAGCGAAGTGATTGATCTTGCGACCACGGTGCTTCGCATTGAAGCCTGGGCCGAGCCCATGTTTGCGGCGGCGATTGTTTCCTACGGCGTCTTTGTGGGAGCGGGGGACACGCTTGTGCCCGCCTCAATGAACCTTGCGAGCATGTGGTTTGTGCGGCTTACGCTTGCGCTGGTCCTTGCGCCGTCTTATGGCCTTGCGGGTGTGTGGACCGCCATGTGCATTGAGCTTTGCGTGAGGGGCTCTGTGTTTCTTCTGCGGCTTCGGTACGGGAAGTGGGCCAAGGGAGCGGTGTGACAGCTGCCTGCCGGTTTGCTTTTTGCATGGACTGTTGCTGCACGCGAAAGAAACCATGCAGATCCGCAGGTGCCTGCCTATGATGCCGGAACTCAGTGCACCCTGACGCAGTTCCTATGTACATCAAACACCTTCAGCTTAGATATTTCAGGACTTTTGATAGTTTTGAAGCCGAATTTCAACCTGGCATGAACGTGATTGCCGGAGACAACGGTTCGGGGAAGACGGCGCTTCTGGCAAGATCCGACCAGTCGTGCACGCCCTTGGGGTTGCCTTTTCTCACGCGAAAGGCCATCGTGGAATAAAAGGGGAGCTGTTGTTTGAAAGCCGCGTCTGCCGGTTTTTGGGAATGAGACGCCCCTTGTCCGCGAGAATCGAGGACCCCGCGTGCGACTGACGGATCGTGAGTTTGTCGTCCGGATGCGCCTTGTCCCACTGGGCGATGTAGCCGGGATTCAGTGCTGCAAAGAGTTCGCGGGCGACGTCGTAGGAGCTGTTTAAGCGTTCCGTGGCCGAGGCACCCGCTGCCGTGAAGGCCGCTGCCTTAAGTTTCGTGGTTGTCATGTTTCTTGCCTGTGTTGCCGGGCCGCTTGACCCGTGCGTGTTTTTTTGTGTTCCGGTCGAGGAGCCGGACGCCTGTGTATGCCGGGCATCGTAACCGAGGTGAGGTGCTTTGCCGCCCGCTTCCGGCGGTAATACCGCAAGGGCCGCCGAGTGTTCGTATTTCGTGCGCCGCGGTTTGCGGTATTGCCAATGCCCGCAGGGAAAATTCGGCATCGGGCCCGCTATAGTCGCAGCACCTTACAAACGTTGAACGGAACCACACCGATGCCGATTGTTTTGCCCGGGGAGCTTCCTGCCTCCCGGAGTCTCGCGCAGGAAAATATTTTTGTGATGAGCCCGAAGCGAGCGAGCACCCAGGGTATCCGGCCTCTGGAAATCCTCGTCTTAAACCTGATGCCCACCAAAATTGCAACGGAGACCCAGCTCGCAAGACTTTTGGCGAATACCCCGCTACAGGTGAAGCTGACGCTGCTTCAGACCGCAAGTTACACCGGCAAAAACACCGCGCTCGAACACTTAAACGCCTTTTACACGGCGGCCGATAACGTCCGGGAGCGCTTCTTTGACGGCATGATCATCACGGGGGCACCGCTGGGGCGCGTGGCCTTTACTGACGTCGCCTACTGGAAGGAACTTACCGATATCTTTGACTGGAGCCGCACGCATGTCTTTTCCACGCTGCACGTCTGCTGGGGGGCGGTCGCCGGCTTAAACCACCATTTCGGGATCCGTAAGGAGACGCTCCCCGAAAAACTTTTCGGCGTCTTTCCCCAAACGGTTTTGCGGCCGAATAACCCCCTTGTGCGCGGCTTTGACGACATCTTTTATGCGCCCCACAGCCGCTATGCGGCAATCAACAGTGAAGACCTCGCGCGGGAAAAACGGCTGCGGCTTTTGGCTGCCGGTGTTAAGACCGGGCCGTATCTTCTTTCCACTGAAAACGGCCGCCAGATTTTTGTGATGGGTCACCCCGAGTACGACCGCATGACGCTTGATGCGGAATACCGGCGCGATGCCGCCAAGGACATGGACACTGCGCTGCCTGAAAACTACTACCCGGACAATGATCCCGCGAAGACCCCGGTCTTTTCCTGGCGCGCCCACGGGTGTCTCTTGTACGAAAACTGGCTTAACTACTACGTCTACCAGACCACACCCTACGACTTAAACACGATTTCGGAACTTGAGGAGTCAGAAAAATGAGTGAAAAACGCGCGTTTGAAACCCTGCTCATTCAGGGCGGCAGCCGCGGTGACGAATTCACCGGCGCCGTCAATGTCCCGGTTTATCTTTCTTCCACCTTCAGGCTTCCGGAATTCGGGCGCAATAAGGCGGGATTTGAATACGCCCGTACGGCCAACCCGAGCCGAAAGGACGCTGAAACGCTCATTGCCCAGCTTGAAGAGGGTGTGAAGGGTTTTGCGTTTTCTTCCGGCATGGCGGCCGTGACGACGGTCCTTTCGCTGTTCAGTAAAGGCGACCGGATACTGCTTCCTAAAACCGTCTACGGCGGTACCTACCGGTTGTTAAACCAGGTGTTTAACCGCTTCGGGCTCAGGATGACGATCGTTGAGTACGCGGATGAATCGGCGCTGCGGGAGGCTTTAACCGATGACGTTCGGGGGCTTTTTATCGAAACCCCTGCCAACCCCGTGCTGGCGGTCACGGACATTGAAAAGACCGCGCGCATCGCGCACGAAAAGAATGTGCTTGTGATTGCGGACAACACCTTTATGACGCCGTACCTGCAGCGGCCGCTGACGCTTGGCGCCGACATTGTGCTTCACAGCGCGACGAAGTACCTTGCGGGCCACAGCGACGTGATAGCGGGTGTGGCGGTTGTAAAGGACGCGGCGCTTGCGGAGAAAATCGGGTTTCTGCAGAACGCTTTGGGTGCGGTGTTGCCGCCCTTTGATTCGTACCTGTTGGTGCGGGGGATCAAAACGCTTGCCGTGCGCATGGACCGGCACCTGGCAAACGCGTCAGTGGTGGCGGCGTTTCTGGTGAACCACCGGGCGGTGGACCGCGTCTGGTATCCGGGACTTGAAAGTGATCCGGGGTACGCTCTACAGAAAAAGCAGGCAAAGGGTGCGGGCGGCATGATTTCCTTCCGGCTTAAAGCGGGTTATGACTACAAGCGCTTTTTTAAGGCCTTGAGGATTGTCAGTTTGGCTGAAAGCCTCGGAGGTGTCGAGAGCCTCGTGTGCCATCCGGCCACAATGACGCACGGCGCGTACCCGAAGGACTTAAGAGACGCGATCGGCGTGACCGATGACCTCATTCGTCTGTCAGTGGGGATTGAAGCGGCAGAGGATATTACGGCGGATCTGGATCAGGCGCTAACCGCTGCGCGGGTTGCCTGACAACCTCCTGAGGATCAGTAAGGCCGGCTCATTTCCGAAAGAAGGGCGGTAGATGTCGATATCCTGAACAAGCGCAAGCAGGTCATCGAAGCGGCCCGGAATTGGCATCCTGAGCGCTGGATTCGCGGTAAGGTGATGAACTGCGAGCCTGCCGGGAGTCAGTTCTTGAACCCCGACAAGCCTGCTGCCGAGGACGTTGAGCAGAAAAAAGAACGCCCCGCGTAATGCGAGGCGATCTGCTTTGGTGGATCAAATATCCTGGGGTCCGGGGCTAGCCCCGGGGATGGCAAAAAGTTACCGTTTTTTTTTGAGAAAAAACTGGAAATTTGTCTTGACAAATATCGCAGGCAAGAACACCCGTTATGCCGCATGCGGCAGCACGGACGGGAAATAACTGCTGAATTGATAAGCAGCGTGCGGGAAATGACGAGGCAGAAAAAATGTGGGCCCCACACTTTCGCATGGAGTCCATCTTCTTCCCACGGGGGAATGCCTTGCGGCAAAGCGGGTCCCCGAAGTACGTAGCTGCCGCTCTGCACAAAAGCGGACGACAAAGAAGGTCTGGAGACCCGCCAAAACAAAACCCGCGCCGGGACCAGGCCTGACGCGGGTTTGGGCTCAGGAGATACGCAGTTACTCTTCAAACGTACCCTTTACGACGATTTCCCCGTCACGCATCATCTGCTGACCCAGGGCAAAAACGTGGCGAAGGTTCATGTTCTCGTCAAAGAGGCAGAGGTCGGCGGAACTCCCGGCGGCGACTTCGCCCTTGCCTTTGAGTTCCAGCGCCTTTGCAACGTTGCGCGTCAAAAGCGCAAGCGCCGTCTCCATCGGGACGTTGAGCTCTCCGATGAGGCGCTTAAAGTCGCGCAGGTTACTTGCAACGCCGCCCACACCCAAGCCCACCATTTCGCCCTTTTCGTTAAAGCGCGGGACCGAGCCGTGGCCGTCCGAGCTCATCGTGAGATGATCGGCCGGAACGCCTGCTTTGAGCGCTTCAAACGCCGCGTGCGCCGGAGTGGCAAAAGCGCATGACCCGCCGGTCGTTACGTCCATGTAGCCGCCCGCAACCGCAAACTTCACAGCGCCCTCAAAGACCGCCTTGTCGCGCGCGCAGTGCGTCGGACGGATGTGGCGGATCGGAAAGCCGCGCTTCACGATATCCCCGAAGATTTCAAAGGGCCCGGGGATGTTCCCGAGGTGAATGTGCAGAACACCGAGTTTTCCTGCCACCATCGCGCCCACGCGGATCTGCGTGAGAAGCCGCAGGACTTCGTCTTCGCTCGGGAAGCTTGAGCGGTGGTCCCCCATCGCGATCTTCACCCCCACAACTTCCGGCACGAAAAAGAGGTCGTCGCGCACGCAAGTCGTTAAGGTTGTCGGAGGATAGGCGTAGTTACTCGTGTACATCCACGCAGAAACCCCTTCGGCTTTAAGCGCCCGGATCTTCGCAAGAAGATTCGGAATGGAGCGGGAGGTGCCGTCAGTACCGGAAACACCCACGACGCTTGTGGTGCCGCAGGCGATGAGTTCGGAGAGAACAAGTTCGGGCGTGCGGGTCTTGGGCCCGCCTTCGCCGCCGCCACCGGTGACGTGGATGTGCTGATCAATAAAGCCCGGCGTGAGGATGAGGCCTTTGGCGTCAAGTGTTGCCAGATCCGGCATCGTGACGGTGAGGTTGTCCTCAACGGCCGCCACGCGGTCGTTGACGATGAGGACATCCTTGATGCCGGCGTCAGCCGGGGTATAGACATGAGCGTTTTTAATGAGAAGTGCCATTTGTGTTCACCTTGCAAAACGGATCAGAGGAAAAGAAGGGAAGCCGCGACGTTTACGATGATGCCGATGATCATCACCGGAATCGTGCGCCGTATGAGTTCAATGGGCGTGATGCCGGAAATGCCGGACACGGCAATCACAACACCCGCAATCGGACTCATGGCGCGGGAAAGCCCGGCCGCCAACTGCACGGGAACGACCAGGGCAATGGTGTTGTAGCCAACGCTTGCCGCAGCTTCAGGCAGCAAGGGCGAAAACGCGAAGAACGCGGAGTTTCCGGACCCCGTTACAACGGTCGCGATGATCATGATCGCGAGCATGATAAAGAGCATCAGGAAAAGTCCCGAGCCTTCCTGGCTTGCCGCCAACTGAATGAGCGTGCTGATGCCGCCGAGCTTGGTGAGCCCCAGGGCAAAGAGTTCAGCGCAGCAGATAAGGCTCACGGTTGACGTGAAGACCTTACCCATGCCTTCGAAAATCGACTGGCTGTCCTTGCAGCTCGTCTTAAAGGACCGGCGCGTGATGAGATCCACCACGAAGGCAATCAGAACAGAGACGATGATCGCGGTCACAAGTGAAAGTTTTACCGCGCTGTAGACCATCGGAGAAAAGACGATCAGAAGGAAAAGCGGCAGGATCGGGAGAATCGCATAGTGCACGGGACCGGCACCCTCGAAGGCGTCTTTCGTTTTATCCGACGTGTCACCGGCGGGCGTGTCGTCAATGCCTTTGGCGGCTTCGCGGCGGTCAAACCAGCGCTGCACAAGGAAGTGTCCGGCGGCAACGGCAATCATTACGCAGATAGCCACCGGAATCTGGCCCTGCACAAAGTAGGTGACGACATCGGTGTTGATGAGGTCGGCGGCACGCATGGCGTTTGAGGAACCCGGTCCCAGGTCAAGGCAGCACGTGGACGCAATCACCGCAGCGGCTGCGGCACGCCGCACACCGAGCGATACGAGCAGGGGGTAGATCGAGGCCATCAACAGAAGCCCCAGGCCCACGGCAGAGTTAATAAACAGCGCCATGAGCTGCCCCACGATGTAGGTGACGGCTAAGAGGAGGTAGGGCGACCGGATTGCCGCAAGCGGCTTGATGCAGAGCTTTACCAGCGCTTTCGAAGCCCCGATTTTGTTCATATAAAAAGAAAAACCGGCAATCGCCATAATGTTGAGGCCCAGCCCCGGCAGGCGGCTTTTCATCAGATCCGTAAAGGCCTGCGCGAGGTCAAAGCCGAAAAAGTGGGTGCTCGTTTTGGCGCCCACGGGCGGGGTGCCTGTGAGGCCGGCAATCAAGAGCAGAATGAGACCGATGATCAGAAGGATGATCGGCGGGTAGTAGTTTTTAATGACGAAGTACGCAATCGCAGCAACGGCAGCGAGCGTAATGATGACGCCCAGCATGGGAAATGCTCCTTTGGGGTTGTAGAAATTTTTATGATCGATAATTTAGGTTCTGGTCCGCTCTGATTCAAGATTCTGCCCTTTGTTTCACGTTTAATCTAAATTGGTACGGGCACGTACGTAGGGGCGTCAGCCCCCTACGTCAGTTGA
>ENA-UOJC01003746-UOJC01003746.1-human-gut-metagenome-genome-assembly--contig:-C104-NODE-3746-length-13864-cov-11.937867_pt1 | contig 13864 bp, 7 predicted proteins | sample MGYA00242339_ERZ723886 | MGnify/ENA metagenome assembly ERZ723886 | reverse complement strand
CTGCCGTCCACACGGACGTAGATGTTCGGCGCGGAGGTCATGCCCCACTGGGAATAGAGGTGCGCGATCTCGAAGCGGCGAATGCCGTTTTCGTGCGCGAGATCGATGTAGCGCGCGGCCCGCGAGAAATCGAAAGCATAGCGTTCACCGTGCTTTTCGATCTGGACGAGCTGCACGCAGAGGCGCTCTCCGCCGATCAGCGTATCGAGTGACGGCGTGAGCATCGGCGTCAGGATGGTGTCAATGCCGAGATAGCGCGCCATGCGCATATATTTCCCGATCAGCTCCCAATGCGCCTCAGAATAGACCGGAACATGATGCGCCTCCGCGATGCTGTCCACATGGAGCCACTGCGTAAAATGCACGCTCTGCGCCGGAAGCGCGGCGCTGAGGATGCGCAGGGTCAGCACCGACGTCTCCGTATGCAAGATCTCCGGCGTTCCCGGCTCAAAATAGACGCGCTCCGCGCGGATCTCATAGTCTCCGGGCGCGGCGGTAAGCGGCGTATCCAGCGAAAGCAGGACGGACGCAGGCCGGTCGGACAGGCGCAGTACGCCGCCGCTTTCCTCCAGCGGCTCGAGAATATCCGGCATAAGCCCCGGCTCGTCCGTCAGGATGTCTTCGTCGTGATCGGGATAGACCGGGTAGTCCATCACCGCAAGTCGCAGCCGGTAAAGCCGGAGCGCGGCGGTCAGCGCTTCGTTTTCCGCGCCGTCCGGGCCGAAAACCCTTGCCGAAAAGCGGCAGAAAACATTGTAGTCCGCCCGCAGGATGATCTGATAGGAAAAATGCTCGCCGCGAAGGACCGTCTGCCGGGAAAGCTCCTGCTCCGGCAGGTCGGAAACGCTCCGGATCTTATAAAGGGAAGAGATCTGTTCGCTCCAAAGTGTCATGGTGTGTACTCCTTTTCTGTAGCTGTCCGAAAGCGGCCCAGCCGCCGGATCTCAAAATATATCGGCCTCAGCGGGGATCGGCGTCCGACTCCTTTTTCAGAAGCGTTTCCTTGTAAATGCCAGGCGAAATGCCCTCAAAGCTCTTAAGGAAGTTCTGATGAAATCAGCGGCTGTGGACGGCGAGAGATTTTTCGTCAAGGCAAGGTTTGAAAAACGTGGGAATACTGTATGTATTTCTCGTTTTTCAAACCGCAGGATTGGCGGAAAAGATCCGTCGTCCGCGGTCGGGGATTTATTCAGAGGTTCCTTAAATACGCGGATAAACGTATTGACATTCTCAAAGCCAAGCCCCTGCGCGCCTCTTTTGATATACGCCGTACACGCGCCATTTTTTATCCGAAAAGCGATAGGGCGCAGACTGGGACAGCTCCTGTGACAAAAGCCCCTGCACGGCAGGCGTGATCTCGTCGCTGTGGAAAAGCGGCGTATTGAGGCTGTCCAGTAAACAGCGGTCTGCTCCGCAGCATATTTCGGATGGAGGTCATATGGATACAGGACCCTTTCGCCTGTAATTTCAGTCTCACTATAAATTAGCCGTGCGCAAAATGCAATCTCTGTTTTTGACCCATCTGCAAATATCCACCTTGCATATCCATTGGTGGAGAAAAAGATTTCCACAGCCGAAGGGATCCTGCTCCGGGTCAATCGTTCCATTCAGGCGGAGGGCGTGTTTGCCGCAATCAAGGAAGATCTGAACTTCCGCCGATTTCTGACCCGAGGAAATGCCAATGTCACAGTGGAATGGTATCTTGTGAGCATGGCGTATTACTTTTCGCACACACATACCGCTCCTCCGGGATGCGGCAGCGAGGCAGATGTATCCGATGCAAGCCCCGCTTGAAAATCTGTCTGCTTGCTGTGAAAATGTTTATTTTGCAGCGCGAAAGTATAGTTTGCGCTCTTGTTGATAGGCAAAATAAACAAATATAATGAAATTGCAGAAGAATCGTGCAGGCTCTTGTACCAAAACGCCGCCGATCAGAGGCTTTGGCGAGGGAACGCACGGATCATTTCAGAATGGAGGACAGAAAATGAAAAAGACAGGCAGACGATGGCTATGCGGCCTCCTCACCGCAGCGCTGCTCGGAGGCATTCCCGCATACGCGGAAGGGGCCGCTCCCGTGCAGCCGCAGGAGGCGGAGCAGGCAGTGATGGACGTGTGGGTGCAGAATTCTGCGGATCGCGCCTTTGCCAGCTCGACCATGTCGGAGCAGGCGGCGCAGAAAATCGAGCTGTATGCCGCAAGAAACGAATACGAAGCGGCGCAGATTCTTGTCCGCAGCAGTGCAGCGCTGACCGGCCTCACGGTGCAGGCGACAGACCTTGCGAAAGCGGACGGGACACCGCTGGACGCCTCCAACATTACGATCTACAGCGAGTATTCCGCACCCGCTGGCGGCGTGATCGGTGATGTGGAAAGCACGCCGGATGGCAGCGATCTGTATACGGACGCGCTGCTTCCCAATGCGCCGCTGGACGTTGCGGAAAATACGACGCAGCCGTATTGGGTGCGCGTATATGTCCCAAAGGGACAAGCCCCCGGCGTCTATACCGGTAGCCTGCGCGTATCGGCCGGTGAACGCTCCGAGGAGCTTCCATTCTCCGTGAAGGTCTACGCTGTGACGATTCCGGATACGGACGAATCGAGCTTTAAAATGATAAACTGGTTTTCCACAGCTGGTACGGACTTCGGCGCGCTGGAATCTGCGGTGCCGAATCAGTATGATGTGGAGCTTTTCGACGAGAACTGGTGGCGCGTCATGGAGAGTTTTGCGCGGGATCTGGCCATTCACCGGAACAACGTGATCTTTATGGACGCGGAAGCGCTCCTGATGCCGGAAAGTACGCTTCTCGGCAGTGACAGCCGCAAACCGTATGTGACCGGCACAGACGGCAAAATGGCGGCCGGAAAGTATCTTTTCGACTGGAAGAACTTCGACCGGATGGTAGACCTCTTTCAAAATGCAGGCGCAATGCAGTACATCTATCTGGCCGGCAACAGCAAGGTCATCCGCGGCGCGGACGACCAGATGCAGCTGTATGTGCTGGAGGACGGCGGCAATGGGAAGCTTGTCCGCGTCCTGAAGCCGATCTATACCGATCAGGCAGCGCAGACCGTCAACCCGGAGGCGGAGGAATACCTGAAAACGATGTTCCGCGCCCTGCGCAGCCACATGTCCGAGCGCTACCCGCTGCTTCTGGACAAGCTCTATGTCTCCGCGCTGGACGAGCCGCATGTCAGCGCGCAGAATATGGCCTCCAACTGGTACTACAGCACGATCCGCGAGGTTTACCCCGAGGCGCTCAGCAATGAGGCCCACGATCGTTTCACAACACAGATGACGGAATCGACAACGCTCTGCCCGGTGCTTAATACCTATGAAGAAAACCAGGCGTATTATCAGAAGGAGCGCAGCGAGGGCCGGGAGCTTTGGTATTACACCTGCATCGGCCCGCAGGGCGACTATCTCAACCGCTTTATCCCTTATCATCTGGTCAAAACGCGGCTCATTCCGTGGTATGCCTACCAGATCGGCGCGTCGGGCTATCTCCACTGGGGCTATTCCTACTGGGGCCTCAAGGACACGATGAACGACATGCAGACCGGCGACGAATGGCTGGTGCGGCCGGACATTCCCAACTATGACGTGTTCACCAGCGTCCGCAATGAGGCGCAGCTCGACGGTCTGGAGGACTATGAGCTGCTCACCCAGCTCGGCGCAAAGGACCCGGAGGCCGCAAAGCAGGTGGCCGGTCAGCTCATCCGCAGCGCAACGCTGTATACAAGAGAGGGTACCGCGGCGACGGCCGCGCATAAGACGCTTCTGGATCTGCTGACGGGCGAAGCCGCAGAGCCGATCGCGGTCGAGCTTTTCCGGGACGATTTCGCCAATGGATACGACTACGCATGGGATAGAGATGGAACAGCCGGAACGCAGTGGTCCGTGCGGGATGGACGGTATACCTATTCCGGCGCAGGGACAAACGCAACGGCCATGAGCACGCTGCACAGCCAGACGCTGCGCGACGGCAGGGTCGATTTCACCGTAAAGCTCGGCGATGCGATGAACGGCGACCAGAGCATGTGGGCAGGACTCTGCTTCCGCAAAGCAAATGCCGCCGACACGGCGTTCCAAAGCGGCTATACGCTCTGCATCCGCAAAAACGGCGGCCTGCTGCTCTTCCGCGGCAGCCCGTGGAAGGTGCTGTATGAAGGCTCGGCAGATCTGGATACGCAGGAAGCTCTCCAGCTGTCCGTATCCATGAACGGCGGGCACATCCGCGTCTGGAACGGGAGCCGCCTCCTGATCGACGCCGAGGACACGGACGCAGAGGCGCCTGCGGCAGGATATCTCAGCCTGGTCGGGACCGGTATTCAGGCGGAGTTCTCCGCTTTCCGGCTCAGCAGCTATCACGGCGTGGAAACGCCCTGCGTGAGCAGCGCAGTTATGCGTGACCAGAGCTATCAGGACAGCTTTGCGGCGGAGACCGGAATCTGGCGTTATCAGGGCGCGGAGATCCGGGACGGCGCACTGCGTTTTGCCGGAAGCGGCAATATCGGCAGCGCTACGTTGGAGGGGCGCGTGTTCTCAGAGTGCGAGGTCAGCTTTACCTGCGATCTCAGCGGCACACAGACGACCGCAAATGCGGAGGATCACTGGGCCGGACTGACGCTTGGCAGGGAAACCATGTACGGCGATATCTGGGGCTATGGCGGATATTTGCTGCTCCTGCGCAAAACAGGCCGCGTGGAGCTGCTGTCGGCGCGCGGTGCGCTGGCCTCCGCGCAGCTCGAAAGCGCCCTGGACGGCCCGGCGCAGGTGCGTGTGGTCCGGCGCGCCGGGACGATTGAGGTCTATGTGAACGGCGCAGAGCAGCCGGTGCTCTCGGCAAGCGCGCCGGACTACACGGAGGGCTTCTTGTCCCTCAACGCCTGCGGCGGTGAGGTCTCGTTTGACGATTTTGCCGTGACAGGTGTCCGGCAGAACGAAAACAGCGTGCTGCTGGACGATTTCAGCGGCGATCTCGGCAGGTGGAAAAAAGTCAAGGAGCCGGAGCGGATCGCCGTTGCGGATGGAAAGCTGTGCACCTCCGGTGTGCTGGTCAAGGCCGACGCCGAAAACGGCGTTCAGGGCAAGGGCGTCTCGCCGGATCTGGTCTATACGGAGCGGACGTTCCAGAATGTCCGCATCGGCTTTGACGTTCGGCTGAAGGACATTGCGCTGACGGAGAACTGGGCGGGCGCGTACTTCCATTCCGGCGGAACGGACGGCTTCTGGAGCAGCGGCGGCTATCTGGTCTATTTGACAAATCTCGGGAATCTGGTCGTATACCGCGCGGGCAGTCTGGCGTCCGCAAGCATTGCGACAGATCCCATGAAGCAGACCGTCCATCTTGAGGTGGAGCTCCGGAACGGAACGATCCGCGTCTATGTGGACTATGCGGCGCAGCCGCTGATCGAGGTCAAGGACAGCACATTCACGGGCGGCCATTTCGGCCTCTGCTCCGACTTTGCCGACGCGGAGTTTGACAACATCTACTATCAGGATCTCGGCGAGGTCGAGCAGCCGGAGGAGCCGGAAAAGCCGGTCGTCTGGGACGAGGCGTTTGAGGACGATTTTGAGGCGGGCGTCGATTCGTGGACGCTCGTGAGCGATGCGGCGGGCGCGCTCTCCGGTCTGAACGGCAAGCTGCGTCTGACCGGCATCAGCGGAGCCGACCCGGCGATCGCTGCGCTGACGGGGTACGCCTATACCGATATGGACGCGGAGACGGAGCTTGTGCTTCCGTCCAAGTCCTCCGGCTGGGCGGCGCTTGCGTTCGGGCGCGAAAAGTGGAACGACCCCATCTGGTCGAACGGTTATTTTGCCTATGCCTGCTACGATCAGCAGACCGAAAAGGCCGAGATCAAGCTGTTCAAGACCAATACCGGCGACGTCGGCAGCGCCGCCGTGGACTGGACGAAGGGCGACACGGCAAAGCTCCGCGTGGTCGTATCGGAGAAAACGATCCGCGTTTACTTCGCGGGCGGCGAGGAGCCGGTCATCACTTATCGGGACGAGGCCTATCAGGGCGGCTTCCTTGGCCTGTGCGCCTACATGAGCCGCTGCCAATTCGACAGCTTCCGTGTCAAAAAGCCGGACGCGCAGGAGCAGCCGGAGGAGCCGGAGCAGCCAGTCGTGTGGGACGAAGCGTTCGCGGACGATTTCGAATCCGGTGCGCAGGCATGGGTGGCCGTCAGCCCCAATGCCGGGACGATGGCCTGCGAAAGCGGTGCGCTGAAGCTGACCGGCACAAGCGGTGCCGACCCGTTCATGGCGGCGCTGAGCGGACGGGCCTACACGTCGATGGACGCAAGCGTCGGGCTGACGCTCCCGTCCAAGAGCGCCGGATGGTCAGCCGTCGCATTCGGGCGCGAGAAGTGGAACGACTCCATCTGGTCGAACGGCTATTTTGTCTATGCCTGCTATAACGAGGCAGCCGGAAAGGCGGAGCTGACGCTCTTCCGGACCAATGTCGGCGCGGTCGGCTATGCGGAGCTTGACTGGGCGGCAGAGCAGGCAGGCACGCTGCGCATCCGCATTTCCGGCACACAGATCAGCGTTTATTTCGCAGACGCGGCAGAGCCGATCATCCGGTATACCGCCGAGGACTATCGCGGCGGCTATATCGCCCTGTGCAGCTACTCCGCATCGGCAGACTTTGATAACTTCACCATCCGCAAAACAGCCTATCCTGTGAGCCTGCCGGATATCTTCACCGGCGCCGCGTCTGCGGAGCACGGCAGCGACTATACGTTCCGGGCCGCCGATGCAGAACACTATGTCTACGGCGAGGTGTCCGCCGTTATGGCCGGAGCGCCGGTCGAGGTCACGATCAACGGCGACGGAAGCTATACCGTCCGAAACGTGACGGGCGAGCTTGTGATCTCCGGAAGCCGCACAGAGCGCCCCAGCTTCTGCACGGTGCGCTTTGACAGCCGCGGCGGCTCCGCTGTGGACGAACAGGCCGTGCGCAGCGGCGAGACGGCTGCCCGTCCGGCCGATCCGGTAAAAGCGGGCTTCCGCTTTGCCGGCTGGTACACGGCAGACGGCAGCGCATATACCTTTACCGAGCCGGTGACCGGCAGCCTGACCTTGTATGCACAGTGGCTCCCGGCGGAGGTGCCGGTGCATCCGTCCATCCCGTCGAATCGGAAGCCCTCCGGCAGCGCTGCCTTCACAGATGTGGCGCGCAGCCATTGGGCCTATGACGCGGTGGAATACGCGGTCAGAAACGACCTGTTCAACGGTGTGAGCGATACACTCTTTGCGCCGGAGGGCAAAATGACCCGCGCCATGCTGGTCACGGTGCTCTGGCGTGCGGAGGGATGTCCGGCGGAGAGCACGGCCTCCGGCTTTGTGGATGTTGCCCGCGGCAAGTGGTATTCGGAGGCGGTCGCATGGGCGTCGGCGAACGGCATCGTAAACGGTGTGGACACGCAGCACTTCTGCCCGGATGCAGAGGTGACCCGTGAGCAGATCGCAGTGATCCTCTGGCGTATGGCGGGCTGCCCGCGTGCGGAGGCAGCGCTTTCCGAGTATACAGACGGCAGCAGCGTCCATGCATTTGCACGCGAAGCCATGGCATGGGCCGTAGATACGGAGCTTTTCCGCGGCGACGCCGCCGGAACGCTCCGGCCGAACGCCCCGGCGACCCGTGCGGAGGTGGCCGCGTTGATGCAGCGCTATCTGGAGCAGCTCTGAGCCGCAAAAATCAAAAAGGGCGGGAGCTATCCCGCCCGGACGGACGGACACGGCACGGCTGCCGTGTCCGTCTTTCGTCTCCGGCCCAAAGGGCCGTGGCCGGTATTATGGACAGAGAAAAAGGAAATTCGCAGGAACTGTTTGTTTAGTTTGCGGAAAAATGTAAAGTTTGCGCTCTTGAGCGAAAAATGGGCAGCCGATATAATGAAAGCACAAATGTGAGGTGGGAAAATGAAAGAACAAGGATCGCCGGGTATCCGGCTGAAAGCGCGCAGGCCGTGGACGAAGCGGGAGCTTCAGCTATTTCTGCTCGCGCTGGTATTTGCGCTGTTTGTCGTAGCGTTCTGCTATGTGCCGCTGCTCGGCTGGAGCATCGCGTTTGTTGACTACAATCCCGGAAAGAGCCTTTTCCAGCAGAAATTCGTCGGCCTGGCAAATTTCAAGCTGCTGTGGTCGTCCAAGCGGGATCTGGGCATGGCGGTCAGGAACACGCTGGCGCTGAGCGGGCTGTCTCTGCTGACGATGCCGGTGCCGCTGATCTTTGCGATCCTCCTGTCGGAGCTTCCCTTCAAGCGCCTTTCCAAGCTCACGCAGACGATCTCTGCGCTGCCCTATTTTATTTCACACGTCCTGCTGTATGCCGTGTGCTTCAGTCTGTTTTCTCCGACGGACGGCGCGGTGAACGTCATTCTCCGCCTGTTCTACGGCCCGGATTACACGTCAAATCTTTTGGCACAGCCGGATGTCGCGTGGCGGATGCAGACGTTCATCTGCCTGTATAAAGGAATGGGCTATTCCGCGATCATGTACCTGTCGGCCATGTCCGGGATCGATCAGGAGCTGTACGACGCGGCAAGCGTGGACGGGGCGGGACGTCTGGCAAAGATCCTGCACGTCACGATCCCCGGCATCATGCCGACGTTCATCGTCCTTCTGGCGCTGAACATCGCCGGAATGCTCTCCGGCGCGGGCTTCGATCAGTATTATGTGTTCCAGAATCCGATGGTTCTGAACAAGCTGGAGGTTCTGGATACCTACATCTACAAGATCGGCCTCCGGCAGAACAATTTCGGCTTTGCGACCGCTGCCGGTATGCTCAAGTCGCTGATCAGCGTCATGCTTCTGATGCTTGCAAACCGGATCTCCAAGCTGGTTCGCGGCAGCAGCCTGTACTAAGGGGGTGGAGGCATGAAGGAACGAAAAAAGTTACGGGATATCCACCCGTCGCATGTGATCTTTGATACGCTCAACACGATCTTCATGATCCTGCTCAGCATTGTCTGCATCTACCCGCTCTGGTATATCTTCATCTACTCGATCAGCGACCCGCTTGAAGCGGCCAAAGGGCTGACGCTGCTCCCGCGCAGCGTCACACTCACAAACTTTGCAATGATCCTCCGCGAAAGCAAGATTTTCCACGCGCTGGGCGTGTCCTTTGCGCGCACGATCCTCGGCACGGCGATCACCGTCGTCTGCACCTCGTTCATGGCCTATCTGTTCGTGCAGCCGAAGCTTCCGTTCCGAAGGTTCTTCAACCGGCTCGTGATCATTACCATGTATTTTTCCTCCGGCCTGATCCCATGGTATCTGACCATGTACTATTACGGCTTCAAAAACAGCTTCCTGCTGTATGTGATCCCGTCCGCGGTCAACGCCTATTTTATGATCCTCATCAAGGCCTATCTGGAAAGCCTTCCGGCCTCGCTTCAGGAGGCCGCCGAGATCGACGGCGCGGGGATCTTCACCGTCTTTACAAAGATCATCCTGCCGCTCTGCAAGCCGATTTTGGCAACGATCACGCTGTTCAGCGCCGTTAATCAGTGGAACACCTGGTCGGATAACTTCTATCTTGTCAAGGACGCGAATCTCAAGACGCTCCAGCTGACGCTTTATGAGTATTTTCAGTCCAATGCGCCCTCGATCGAAAACATGCGCGATCTGGCCAGCATTATGAGCCAGCGCACCGTGACGACGACCTCCATTCGGATGTGCATTGCCGTCATCACGATCGTGCCGATCTTTATCGTCTATCCCTTCGTCCAGAAATACTTCCAGAAGGGCATCATGATCGGCGCCGTCAAGGGCTGAACAGAAAGCTGTCGTAAAACGGTTGGGGAAACGCGCGGAAGCGGCGCGCCTCCCCATGGCAGAACGCCGCCGTTCCGCTGCGCTTCAGAAAGGAGAAAGTATGAAAAAGTCAATTCGAAAGAGTCTGGCACTCATTCTGGCCGCGCTGATGCTTCTGAGCATTCTGGCTGGATGCAGCAAGGCGAACACCGAAACGCCAAACGCCGGAGATTCCAAGACCGAGCAGCCCGCTGCAAACGGCGACGCCCAGCAGCCGGCGGAAAACACCTCTTCCGATTCGGAAGAGGTCGTGGTCACGCTCTGGGCCAACCAGTATAACCCCAGCGAGCTTGGCCCCCAGTATGACCCCATCATGGACAAGATCGCCGAGGAGACCGGCGTGCGCATCAGCGCAGCGGACTATGAAAACGGCTCGAATGAAAAAGAGCAGTTGGCTACAATGATGGCCGCGAACGATCTCCCCGACATTTTCTTTGTCCCGGATATCGAGTCCCTCAACACCCTGATCGAGGCCGGCCAGATCATGGATCTGACGCCCTATTATGCCTTCTTCCTCGGCATCGCTGACCGAGAGAGCTATCCGGAGCTTTGGCGCACACTGGTCGGGGGCTTCGGCCCGGAGCGTGCGGCGGACTGCTGGCCGGACGTAGCCCCGGCCAATGCATTCATCGGCGACTATCTTCGGCTGGAGCTTTTGTATCTGGATGGGCAGAGAGAAAAGCTTTTGGCAGACATCCGCGGCTTCTTCCTGCCGATGGCGGAGCGCACCGGCACGCTTTGGGAGAACAATCTTCCGACTGCCAGCTGCTGCCACGGCTTTGCGTCGCATGTTCTCTACTGGCTTGCAGGCCTGTTCGGCACGGAGGTCATACCGTCTGTATAAGAGCAGATCAGAAAGCTTATTCAGCCTGATTGGCGGTAATTGGGAGCGATTTTCACGCTGACTGTTATCTCCCATCCCTCATAGCCCGGAGGTCGGGGTGAAATTCCGCTCCCGCAACCGCAAAACCACCGTATTTCTCTTGAAATTCGAACGTGCGCTGCGCATGGCGAAGCAATATGTGGACACCCACAATCTGCCCGCAAGGCTCATTACCGTAAACAGCTGGAACGAATGGACGGAGGGCAGTTACCTCCAGCCCGATGATCGAACCGGCTATGGCTATCTGGAGGCGGTAAAGGCAGCCTTGAAAAATGATCCGTGAGATAGAGCGGCAATGCTCTGTCAAAAACGCGCCGCAGATAGCTGTGGATTCCCATGCAGACAGCGGCGCAGATAAGCCATAGAAAAGGTGAAAATAAAATGAAAAAACTGTTTATGGTCTGCAACGCGCATCTGGACCCTGTCTGGCTCTGGAATTGGCAGGAGGGCGCGGCGGCAGCCATCGCAACCTTTCGTACAGCCGCAGATATCTGCGAGGAATCGGAGGGATTTGTTTTTTGCCACAATGAGGCGCTGCTCTATAGCTGGGTCGAGGAATATGAACCGGCGCTGTTTCAGCGCATCCGGCGGCTGGTCGAAGCGAAGAAGTGGCACATCATGGGCGGCTGGTATTTGCAGCCGGACTGCAACCTTCCTTCCGGTGAAAGCATCCTGCGTCAGATCATAGCCGGAAAGCGGTATTTTATGGAGAAATTTCATGCTGCGCCAACCGTAGCCGTAAATTTTGACACGTTTGGTCACAGCAGGGGTTTGGTGCAGATCCTCAGGAAGTGCGGATACACCGGATATCTCTTCATGCGTCCGGAAAAGGAGCGGTTGGAGCTGCCCTCTCGGAATATACGCTGGAAGGGATTCGACGGCTCAGAGATCCTGGCGCACCGGCTGGATTGTTCGTACGGCAGCGCCATGGGTCATGCAGCGCAGGATGCAGAGAGCTGGTGCAGGGATGAGGCCAGCGAAAGCATCAGCCTTTTTACATGGGGCGTCGGCAATCATGGCGGCGGGCCGTCGCGCAGAGATGTTGCGGAATTGGATCGCTGGATCCACGCGCAGCCGCAAATTCAGGCCGTGCATTCTACGCCGGAAGCGTTTTTTCAGGCCTTGGAGGATGAAAGCGTGGATGCTCCTGTTTTTGCAGACGACCTTCGCCCGGTGTTTGTCGGCTGCTATACGGCGCAGGCGCGCGTGAAGCAGCTGCATCGAGAGCTGGAAAACCATCTGTTTGCAGCAGAAAAGCTGCTCACAGCAGCTGCTGTGCAGGGGCTGAACGCATACCCGTCCGCGCAGCTGCACGAGGCGGAGCAGGATCTGCTGTTTGCGGAGTTCCACGACATTCTCCCCGGTACAACGATCCAGGAATGTGAAGCCGATTCGATCGGCGTGCTGCAGCACGGCCTGACGACTGTGTCGCGGCTTCAAATGAAGGGCGCGATGGCACTTCTTGCCGGACAGCCGAAGGCAGTGCCGGAGCAAACGCCGGTATTTCTGTACAATCCGCATCCCTATCCCATTACGGGCGATTTCGTTTTTGAGCTGATGCCCGCCGACCAGAACTGGTCGCAGGTCCTCCGAAATGCGGTAACTGTGACGCAGAATGGTACGCAGATCCCAAGTCAGGAGGAAAAACCGGCGGTCAACATGAATCTGGATTGGCGCAAGCGGGTCGCCGTGCATGCGACACTGGAGCCTTCCGGGTTGACGCGCCTGGACTGTGCATTTACGCAGGTGCCTTGCACAGTGCAGGAGGAAGTGACCTTCCCGAAGGAGGATATCCGTTTCGATAACGGTGATATGCAGCTCACGATCAATATCAGGACTGGTCTTGTGGACCATTACACCGCTGCCGGCGTGGAGTATGTGTCCAATGGCGCGTTTGCGCCGGTATTGTATCAGGACAGCCCGGATCCGTGGTATATGACGAAAAACTGCTTCCCGCAGAAGCTCGGTGTGTTCGCCCTTACAGAGGCCAGACGTGCCCATCGCTACTCAGACGGGGCGGAAATTCTTGTCCCCGCTGTCCGTATTGTTGAAAACGGAGCTGTCCGTATGCTGGTCGAGGCAGAATTCGTCTGGGGCCGCTCCCGGCTGGTGCAGACATACTGCCTGCCCAAAGCCGGCACATCGTTTGAGATCATGCAGGATATTTTCTGGAACGAAGCAGATACGATGCTGAAGCTGGAAATTCCGGCTGCGTTCAAGGGCGACTACCTCGGGCAGGGGATGTTCGGCAGCGGAAGCCTGCCGCAGGACGGAACAGAATGCGTCAGTCAGAAATGGTGCGGGCTTTTTGGCGAAAAGCACGCTCTGACAATTTGCAATTCCGGCATATATGGCTCTCACTGTGTGGGAAGCACCATATCGCTGTCCCTTCTGCGCGCTTCTGCCTATGCGGCGCATCCAATCGGGGCGCGGCCGCTGGTGCAGGAGGAACGCTTTATTCCACGCATGGATCAGGGGGCGCATCATCTGCATTTTTCCATCTGCGGCGGGGATGCCGGGGTACGCCGAAAGTGTGTAGACATGGATGCGCAGGTGCTGAATGAAGCGCCGTTCATCTTTTCGGCATTCCCATCCGGCGAAGGCGCAATGCCAAAGCCGATGCTTCTGTTGTCAGAGCCGTGCGTACAGCTTACGGCGATGTATTATGATCCGCAGAAAGAGAGCTATGTGCTCCGTCTCTGGAATTCACAGCCTGACGCAGTCACCGCTGTCGTCCGACTGCCTGTATGGAATACCGCGCAGGAGCTGACACTGGGCGCTTATCAATTCCAAACGTACCGCATCCGCACAGATGGGAAGCTGGAGCCGACGCCCCCTATTTAGAGACAAAGCGGCCTATACGCTGCGCGGGAGCAGCTATGGACAGGCTTCTAGAAATATGCTAAGATAAAAACATACACATGAGCTCAAAAGCAGGGGGACAATTATGTGAATTTTATTTCAAGGCGCCTCCATTACGGATTGCCTGCGCGGCAGCTATGGCAGCGGCGCTTTTGTGGGCAGCGGCTATCCCTGCCTGATCCAGGCGGATCTGTGCCTGAACCGCACGGATATTGAGGTGCTGAACTGCGGCATCAGCGGAAACCGCGTGACGAATCTGCTTGCCCGCTGGAAAAAGGACTGCATCAATCTGC
>ENA-UOJC01003745-UOJC01003745.1-human-gut-metagenome-genome-assembly--contig:-C104-NODE-3745-length-13868-cov-11.912474_pt1 | contig 13868 bp, 8 predicted proteins | sample MGYA00242339_ERZ723886 | MGnify/ENA metagenome assembly ERZ723886 | reverse complement strand
CCAAGAATCCGGACGGCAGCCTGCAGCTGGACGGCATCTGCCTGGTGGCCGGTCTGGGCGGCAAGGACCACCGCGACGGCTCTCTGGCCTACTACTTCAGCGAGCCGGTGGTGTGCAACGACGCCAAGGGCGTCGGCCCGCTGGTGCTGGCCTACACCGAAATGATTGCCCGCAAGAACTGATCCTTCTGCGCGGCATTCCCTGTTTGTCCCGGCGGCGTCTGCTTTTTGCAGCCGCCGCTTTTTTGCGCAAAAAGGGGACGGGCAGCGTCCTGCGCTGCCCGTCCCCGGGGTTCTTTTTTATAAAGCCTTACTGTGCCTTTGCCAGAGCCTGTGCCACAGCCTCACGGAAGCCGTCGGAGGTCATGGTAGCGCCGGAAGCGCCGTCGATCTCTGCGCTGTTGGCAGCAATGGCGTTCTGGATCAGCTTGTCCAGAGCCGGTGCGCCAATGTCAGAGGACTCGGCATGGGAGTTGACCACGATGTCCGAGATCTTGCCGTCGGTGATGGTCACGGTCACTTCCATGTCGCCGCCGCGGCCCTTGCCGGTGCCGATGTAGCTGCCGTCCTTGTAAACGGTGTCGGATGCCACGATGCCGTTCTCGTCCTTTGCCAGGTCGGCCAGCTCATCACGGCTGGTCAGAGCCTCGCCGGAAGCGGTGGCCTTGGCCATGGTCTTGCCCAGCAGGTAGCCCCAGATCACGCAGCGGCCGTTGGAGTTGCCGGCCATGTTGATGGGGTAGTCGATGGCGTACAGGTCACCGGAGGTGTTGCCGGTGGCGTACAGACCCTCGATGGGCTTTTTCTCGTCGTCCAGGACCTGCAGGTCGGTGTTGACCGACAGGCCGCCCACGACAGCCAGCAGGGCAACGCCCACCTTGGCAGCGTAGAACGGAGCCTTGACCACCGGGTACAGGAAGTCGGCCGGCTTGTGGAAGTCATCGTCGGCGCCCTTGGTGACCAGCTCGTTGTAGCGGTCGATGGTCTCCTGCAGAACATCGGCGGGTGCGCCGATCAGAGCGGCCAGCTCCTCGATGCTGTCTGCCTTGACGGTGTTGCCCACGGCGATGTCGCTCTCCACGATGGAGGTCACATCGTCATCGGTGAACTCCTGGCCGATGGCTGCGCTCATGGTGTCCCAGAACATGCCGCCGCCGGTGCCGTTTTCCAGAGACATGCGGTTGTACTTGCCGTAGTCTGCATCAAAGATGGACCATGCAACGTTGCCGGTCTGGTGCATGACATTCATGCTCTTGCCCTGCACCCAGGTGCCCTCGTTCATGAAACGGTGGCCTTCCTGGTTGACGAAGGGGAAGCAGCCGTGGAACATGGAGCATGCCTGCGGATGCAGCATCAGCGGGAACGGACCATCCTGCATGTGTGCACCGACCCACAGGCCCATCTTGTGGCCGTCGCCGGTGGAGAAGCCTGCGGGGCCGTGCTCGCAGCGCTGCACACGCTTGATGTTCTCGTCGCAGTAGTAGTCGGTCATCTCGGTATCCTCGTGGATGCCGCCGGTGGCCAGGATGACGCCCTTGGTGGCACGGAACAGCCACAGCTCGCCGTCACGCTGTGCGAACACGCCGGTCACGCGGCCGTCCTCCACCAGCAGCTCCTGAGCCTTGGTGTTGAAGAAGTAGGTGGCGGGGTGCTCGTACTTTTCTGCGTTCTGGCTGTCCTCGTACAGGACGTTGGTGGCTGCAAAGTAGCCGCACTTGGAGTCGAACTGATGGTCGCCAACGTTGACGAACATGTGGTAGTCGTAGGACTCGGGGATGATGGCGTTGGGGGCATGTGCACGGAAGGACACCGGCACCACACCGAACTCCGCGCACTTGTCGATCAGCCAGTTGCCGGCCTCGGGGGAGTTGTTGAACCACATGGAGACCAGAGCCTCGTTCACGCGGCTGCCGCAGCGCTGGACCCAGATGTTCTGGTGCTCCACCACGTCGGTCATGTGGGGCAGCTTGCCCTCATCCACCAGAGACTGGACGTACTTGGTGTTGCACAGACCAACACCGCCGCCCTGGCCATGGATGGCGTTCTGGGCCTCAATGACCACGACCTCGCTGCCGTTCTCCACGCAGGAGCAGGCAGCGGTACAGCCGGCGTTGCCGGCACCCACGACGACCACCTCAGTGGTCACGACCTGCACGGCATCGGTATCCTTGTACTGATACGGGTCGGTGAAGAAGCCGGGCTTGCCGGTCTCGGCAGCAGCGGGCTGCTGAGCCGGGGTGCTGGAAGCGGGTGCAGAAGCAGCGGCAGAGGATGCGGTGCTGCTTGCGGCAGTGTTGTTGCTGCAGGCGGTCATACCCAGAGCAGCGGCACCCAGTGCGCTGACTGCGGTGCCCTTGAGGAAGGATCTACGGGACAGTTTCGACATGGTAGTTTCTCCTTACATCTTTTTCTCTCTTCGTGCATTGCGACGGAACGCCTCTTTGTTAAAAAAGAAACATTCACTTCGTTTCTATTTTAACATTGACACCGTTGGCTGTACATTGTATTCTTGATACAAATATCGCCCGTATTTTGTTTGTATTTGACCAAAGGAGACCCTCATGCTCACCACCGAACTCTGTGCCCGGCTCTGCGCCGACTTTCCGCTGCAATTGCCCGACGCCCCTGCCTGCTTTGCCTGCACCCGGGTGGTGCTGGACCCCTGGGACGATGCAGAAGGCGGCACCGTTTTCATCGGCGAGGGCACCGTGGACCGCCCGGACCGGTTTTACCTTCTGTGCGCACCGGGCGCACCGCAGCACCCCAACGCCGCCCACTACGCCGATCCTGCCCTGACCCTGCCGCTGGTCCGGGCCGTTCACCGCCTGCTGGAGCCGGAGCGGCGGCTCCAGCGCCGCCTGCACCGTCTGGAGCAGGCCTGCCTCTCCGGCGGCCTGAAGGACCTGCTGGCCGCCGCCCGGCAGGAGCTGGGCAACCCGGTGCTGGTGGTGGACAGCAGCTTCCGCACCCTGGCCATGGAGCCGGAACAGCCCATCGGCATCGACAGTTGGGACCGCATCCTGCAGGGCGAAGCGCCTCAGCATCACGACCTGAAGCAGGCCGAAGCCATGATCGAAAATTTTTCTGCCCGCAACCTTACCGGCCTGCAGACCGTACCTTACACCGAGCCGGACGGCCGCCCCGTCCGTCGGATGGTGGGGCCTGTGGTCGCCCCCGACGATGGCCGCAACTGCGGCGGGCTGGAGATCATTGAGCTGAAACACCCCTTTGCTCCGGAGGACGAGGTCCTGGCCCAGCGTCTGCTGGAGCTGCTGCAGCATTATCTGGTGCATGCAGCCCCCACCGCCTGGCGGGCTGCACCGGAAGAGCGCTTTTTGCAGGAGCTTCTGTTCTGTGAGCCTGCCCAGCAGAGCGCCATGCAGAAAAAGCTGCACCGCTTCCCGGCGCTGGAAGCGCCCCCGCACTTCTATCTGGCCAGCATCCCGCTGTCGCAGGCGCACCGGCTCACCCGCACGAATCAACAGGCTCTGCTGGCCCACGAGTGGCCGGAAGGGTGGTTCATGCAGACCGAAACCGCCTTCCTGCTTCTGCTGCCCGGCACCGGGGACGCTGCCCAACCGGAACAGCTGCTGCAAAAATTGCAGGAGGTGGGCCTGCGCATGGACCAGACCGTGATCCTGAGCATGCCGTTTCCCTCTCTGCTGCAGCTGGGCACCGTGTGGCGCTTCAATCAGGAAGCCGCCGCCACCGCCCGGGACCTGCACTGCGGTGCGGGCTGCCGCAGCGCCTCGGCCCTGTATCAGGACGTGTTTGTCCGCACCATCGCCCAGAGCGCCAACCTCCGGGCCTTCATCCACCCCATGCTGCGCCGCCTGCAGGAGTACGACCAGGCCCACAGCACCGCCCTGCTGCACACCCTGTGCGTCTACCTGCTGCAGGAGCAGAACCTCCATGCCACGGCCCGGCAGCTTTTCATCCATCGCAATACGCTGGTGTACCGGCTGCAGCGCATCCGCACCCTGCTGCAGCTGGATTTGGACGATGCCGCCGTGCGCAATGTCCTGCGCACCGGCTGCATCCTGCTGGAATACTATCAGGGTGCCTTCTGATTTTTCGCACAAAACAAGCCCCGGCACAGTCTGCATTCCACACTGTGCCGGGGCTTCATTGGTTTGTTTTCGTTACAGGGTCTCTACGCGGTCAAACAGGGTGCCTGCAGCCTCCACCGCGTCCCTGCTGCCAAAGGTCACCTTCACACCGGCAGCCATGGCATCGGCCAGACCGGCGGCCTGCTCTTTGAGCAGAGCTGCGTCCACGGCACACAGGGCCTTGCGGTCGGCAGCCTTCATTGCTTCGGTGATGCCGCAGAAATACTGCCGGTCCAGCTCCCGTGCCTCGGCGCGGGGCTTGCGGGGCGTGTCCAGCTTGGCCACGGCACCCACGATCAGGTCGTTCAGGTCCTTTTCGGTGTAATCGCGGGCGGCCAGCTCCGCCGGGCCCTTGGCAAAGGTGTCGTAGCTCTCGGTCAGGTGGGGGTCCCGGTAGGTGTACAGGTACTCCACGCCGTCCGACGACAGCATGCCGGTGCCGTAGGCGCCGCCCACCTCGCGGATGTTGTGCCACAGGTATTCGTAGCTCATCACGCGGGCCAGCACCTTGCGGTCGCTGCGGCGCTCCATGGGCCACACCTGCACCGCGTAGTTCACGCCGCCGTCAATAATAAAGGCCTCGTTCACCGGCGGGGTCAGCGGCTCCACATAGGGCTGCGCCGCGTCGCGCTCCTGCGCCGCAAACCGGCTGCCCGGCAGCAGGGTGCGCAAGGTGTCCAGCGCCTGCTCCGAGCCGTGCAGGCTCACGGTGAGCTGGGCGTGCTGCAGCACCTGGGCCCGCAGGGTTTCCAGCTTTGCACCAAGGCCTGCCCAGTCGGCCTTTTCCAGCAGATCGCACAGGAAGCGATAATAGCTTACGCCGCTGCATCGCTCGCTGGCCGCGTTCTCCACATTGTAGTGGGCACTGGCACGGACCGCCGCATAGGCGTTGCCCTGCTGGATGAACTGCTGTTCCATGTTCAGTTTCTGCTGGCTCAGCACCCGGGCAAAGGCGGCTTCCGCCGCCGGGCCGGTGAGCTGCGTGTCATACAGCCACTCGCCGCCCAGCTCCACGGCCTTTTGCAGGCTGCGTTCCAGCAGGCTCAGGCTCATGGTCAGTTTGGCATGGCAGGGTGCGCCCTCCTGCCGGCCGGTCCAGAAGTCCAGCAGTACGCGGCTGTCGCCCAGCCAAGTGCTGCGCAGGGTGTTCAGCTGCTGGGCCGTGTGGGTCGGCGTGTCCAGCTCGTCCAGCACATCGGTGAGCAGGTCCAGATACGGCAGGTCCTCCGGGGCCACATGGCCCAGGTCATAGTAGAAATTCAGGTACAGGCTGCCCGCCGAGGGGTGGCGCAGCACCGTGGCACCGGCCACCTGCTCGGTCTGCCCGGCCGCGCTGGGGGCACCTTCGCCCAGGTCAGCCACGGTCAGCGGGTGATCCAGCACCAGTTTGGCGTCGGTGCGGGCCGGGGCCTGTGTCTCTTCCTGCTTCTTGGGCAGGGTGGGCACCTGCAGCACCTGCACCGGAGCCGGGGCAAACAGGCTGCGCAGCAGCTCGTCGAACCAGCCGTCCGCCATCTTGCTGCGCAGGGAGGCAAACAGCTTGTCCGTGTGCAGCAGCAGGGCGGGGTCCCCGGTGTGCAGCCAGCCCGTGGAAGCGTTGATGGCGTCCAGCACGCCGTCCGGCAGGCTGCCCGGCCGCTCCAGCGAGGCAAACTCTGCCGAATTCAGCGAGGCCAGCAGCAGCTCCTGCGGGATGCCCCGGGCCAGTACGTCATCCACTGCCTTGCGCACCGCCGGGGCAAACTTGCGGGCGCTCTCTTCGGTGGCACCCCGCAGCACCAGCTCCAGCGTGGGCTGCAGGGTGCTGTCATCAAAGCCCATGTCGATGTCCGCACCCAGCTTTTCGGCCAGCAGGGCCGCTTTCAGGGGCGAATTGTTGGTGCCAAACAGGGCGTCCAGCAGGATCTCCACACCCAGCTGCCGTTCCCGGTCCGCAAAGGCACCGGTGTACCAGGCCAGTGCGCACTGCACCTCGTCCGGCTCCGGATTCTCGGTGTAACAGGGCAGCTCCACGCAGGTGCCCGGCTGCTCGTCCTGCACCGTCAGGCGGGGGCGGGTGGTGGTCCTGGGCATCCGGGACAGGTAATCGCGGTCCAGCATTTCCAGTTTTTCGGCCATGTCCATCTTGCCGTACAGGGTGATGCAGCAGTTGTCCGCGCTGTAGTGGCGGCGGTACACCCGCTGATATTTCTCATAGGTCAGCGCCGGGATGCTCTCCGGGTCGCCGCCGGACACAAAGCCATAGGCCGTGTCCGGGAACATGGCACGCTCCAGCGCATTCTGCAGCTGAGCGTCCGGGGTGGCAAGGGCCCCCTGCATCTCGTTGTACACCACGCCGCTCACGGTGCCGTCGGCATCCCGGTGCCAGCCCTCCTGCTCGAACACAGCCCTGTCCACCATGGCCAGCGGGCAGAACACCGCGTTCAGGTAGACGTCCATCAGGTTTCTGAAATCCGTCTCGTTGGGAGTGGCAAAGGGGTACACGGTCTTATCCGGGAAGGTCATGGCATTGAGGAAGGATGCCATGCTGCTCTTGAGCAGCTGCAGAAACGGCGAGGTGACCGGGTATTTTTCGCTTCCGGCCAGCACCGAATGCTCCAGAATATGAAAAACGCCGGTGTCATCGGAGGGGAAGGTGCCGAACCCGATGCCAAAGGCCTTGTTGTTGTCCTCATTTTCCACCAGCAGGATGGTGGCCCCGCTCACGTCGTGGGTGAGCACGGTCAGGGTACCGTGCTGCTCGGGGCAGTCCTCTGTGCGGACGAGGGTATAACCGGGAACCTGCTTCATCGCTTTATTCTCCTTTGTGTTTTTGGTCTGGCCCTATTGTATCATTCACCGTTCCAAAACACAATTACCGGTTTGTAAACAATAACCCAAAAAGGCTCCCCTGTGCATGCACAGAGGAGCCTTTTGAAAAAACGTGTGTTACACCTGCTTGGCGTGTTCCGTCCGGCACGACACCCGGAACAGCACAAAGCCGATGACGAACAGCACCGCGATGCTGCCCACGCCCACATTGGCACTGCCGGTGAGCTGGCTGCCCACACTGACGATCATGGTGCCCAGGAAGGATGCCCCCTTGCCGCAGATATCGAACAGGCCGAAGTATTCGCCGGATTTTTCCGCCGGGATGATCTTAGCAAAGTGGCTGCGGCTCAGTGCCTGCACACCGCCCTGGAACATCCCCACCAGCACGGCCAGCACCCAGAACTGCCACTGCTGGGTGAGGAAGAAAGCAAACACCGCAATGCCGGTATAGGCCGCGATGCACACCGGGATCAACTGGCTGGAGGGGTATTTTGCGCTCAGCCGGCCGAAGATCAGCGCCGAGGGAAAGGCCACGATCTGGGTGACCAGCAGCGCCAGCAGCAGGCCGGTGGTGTCCAGACCCAGGGCCGTGCCGTAAGCCGTGGCCATATCAATGATGGTGTACACACCGTCGATGTAGCAGAAGAACGCCAGCAGGAACCAGAACACCTGCTTGTCCTCATAGAGGTGCTTCAGGGTGTGGCCGATGCGCACAAAACTCTGCCGGATGGCGTGCTGCTCCACCTCCACATAGTTGACCTGCCGGTAGCGCCGGAGCAGCGGCAGGGTGGTGCCCAGCCACCACACAGCCGTGATGAACAGTGCAATGGTCAGGGCGGTCATCTGGCTCATGCCGATGGCCCCGCTGCCCAGCACCAGCGCCAGACACACCACAAAGGGCACACAGCTGCCGATGTAGCCCCAGGCATAGCCGCGGGAGGACACCATGTCCATCCGCTCCGGGGTGGTCACATCGCCCAGCATGGAGTCATAAAACACCAGACTGCCCGAAAAGCCGATCTTGGCCACGATGAAGATGACCAGGAACGGCAGCCAGGTGCGGGCCGCGCCCATGGCACAGCAGCCCAGCACACCCACGAACAGGCAGAGCATGAAGATGGGCTTTTTGAAATTCTTGGTATCGGCCAGGGTGCCCAGAATGGGCCCCAGCACGGCGGTGACCACCGTGACCACCGAGCTTGCATAGCCCCAGTAGGCCAGATAGTTCACCTTGCTCACGCCGCCGGCCTCCGCCAGCGCATTGAAGAAGATGGGCACCAGGGTTGCAATCATCAGCACAAAGGCCGAGTTGCCCACATCGTACAGGATCCACGCACGCTCCAGCGGCGTGACCTTAAATTTTTTCTTTTGCATTCTTGTTCCTCTCGCACCGCCGTGCGGTGCACTCTCTTTTCCCAGTTGTCTGAACGGCAGGGAGTTTCTCTGACCTCCTGCTGGCCGCCCCTCAGAATTCCCCGAAGGTGTGGTCATAGACCTTGTCCAACGGCTCGTCCGTGTCCAGCGTTTCCGCATAGGCTTCGACCAGCCGCACCGCCAGCGGAATGGCCTGCTGGTACAGGGCATCCAGTTTCTCATTGCTCTCGGTGCACTGCGGGTTGGGCTGCGGGTTGGCCACAAGGCCGTGGAGCACGTCGTACTTGCCCACTGCCTTCATGCCGGTGAGCACCACCCAGCGCTTGACCGCGCCGGAGGGCTGCAGCAGCCGGTGCATCGCGATCATCCCCTTGAGGGCGTCCAGCACCTGCAGGCCGGTCAGGCCCTCGTAGAAGGGCGCGATGACCCGGGCATTTTCCGCCGTGGGCCGGATATGGCTGGCCGTGAAGAAGCTCTTCGGGTCATGGCCGTCCCGGCGCAGCAGCATGTCGTCGAACTCGGTCTCGATTTCGCAGTGGCTCACCCCGCTCTGGCGGGTGTAGGCCTCCACATAGGGGTGACAGGTGCTGTCCAGCGCAAAATGACACACGAACCCCAGCGCATAGGCCAGCGCGGCGTCCCGGTCCTTTGCCTGTCGCACCACGCCCCGGGCGCGCTCAAAGAACACCCGGCCCGGCTGCTCGTGCATGGCGTTGCCCAGGGCACTCACGGGGTTGGACTTGGCTGCATGATAGTAGAACAGCAGATCCGGCCCGTGCAGGCCCACGTCGAACAGGGCCCGGTTTTTCCCGATCTGATCCTGCAGGGCTGCGGGCAGCTGCTGCAGAACATCCGCGCCGAAGTGGCGGTGCGCATAAGTTGACGGCATAAGATCCCCTCCTGTTTCTGTCGGGCGCAGTGCGCTCATAGTTTCAGTATAGCAGAAAGTTTCCCGACCTTCTACCCTTTTGTGTCTGATTTCTGTAAAAATTTTGAATGATTCTTCCTGCATTCTGCCGGGTCGTTTCTGAAACTATGGGCTCTGCACGCAAAGCGCAAAAAGGCACAGCCGTTCTCAGAACAGCTGTGCCTTTCCGGTATCAATTCTTATATGTTCTCGTAGCCCTGGGGCATCTCGTTCTTGCGGTTGCGGTCCATGAGGGTGCGCAGCGCGTCGCTGGCACTCATGCCCTCCTTGACGATGGCGTTCACCGTCTGCACGATGGGCATTTCCACGTTGTACTTGGCGGCGAGCTCCATGGCGGCGGGCAGGGCGTTGATGCCCTCCACCACCATACCCACTTCCTTCACGGCCTGCTCCGGGCTCTCGCCCTTGCCGATGAGGATGCCGGCGCGGTTGTTGCGGCTGTGCATGCTGGTGGCCGTCACGATCAGGTCCCCGATGCCGGCCAGGCCCGCAAAGGTGTGGATGTTGCAGCCCATGGCCACGCCCAGGCGGGCGATCTCGGCAATGCCGCGGGTGATCAGGGCCGCGCGGGCGTTGTCGCCGTAGCCAAGGCCGGTGGAGATGCCCACGCCCAGGGCGATCACGTTCTTCAGGGCACCGCTCAGCTCCACGCCCTTGATGTCGGGGTTGGTGTACACGCGCATGCAGGTGTTGCTGAACACATCCTGCACAAAGCGGGCCGCCTCGTCATCCGGGCAGGCCGACACAATGGTGGTGGGCAGGTCCAGCGCCACTTCCTCGGCGTGCGTGGGGCCGCTCAGGGCCACCAGCCTGCAGTTTTTGGGGCCGCCGTCCCTGTTCAGCTCGTCGGCGATCACCTCGGTCATGGTATATAAGGTATCCGGCTCCATGCCCTTGGCCACATCCACAAGGATCTGACCGTCCGGGATATAGGGCCGTGCCTTGGCGGTGGTGCCCCGCACGAACACCGACGGCACTGCAAACAGCAGCACATCCTTGCCGGTGCACACTTCCTCGATGCTCTTGGTGAACTGCAGCTCGGCCGGGATCTTCATGCCCGGCAGGTTGGGGTGCACCCGTGTAGTGGAGAGGTTGTCCACCTCCGCCTCAATGGCCGACCACACCTGCACTTCGTTGCCGCTGACGGTCAGCATCCGCGCCAGCGCCATGCCCCAGGTACCTGCACCCAGAACGCCAATCTTCCGTTTCGTCACGTTTGTGTCCTCCGTTTGCACCGGCAGCCGGGCCGCCGGTGAATTTGCGCGGCACCGGCAAACCCGGTGTGCACGTTGTTATGCCCATTGTACACGAAAGCGCCTGCCGCGTCAACCGGCTTGCCGCATTGCACAAAGTTCCCGCAGCGGCTGGGCCGTTTTTGTTCACAATACGCGATTTTTGCAAACCATTTGCACCGCCGGACGTTTCATGTTATAGTATTCTGGTAGGTTTTGTAGGAATTTCCGCAAACCCCTTGACTTTGAGTATACTCGAAGTTGTATAATACATTCACCGTTGTTTTCTGAGAGTATTTGAGGTACTGTGATCGTTCATGTTTGAAGCACTTTTATCCAACCGCACGGTCAGCGTGCTGGTGGAGGCCCTGCCCCGCATCCTGACGGCCGGCCTTACCATGACCATCCCGCTGACGCTGGTGTCCTTCTTTTTTGCCATGATCATCGCGGTGGTGGTGGCACTGGTGCAGTACGCCAACGTGCCGGTGCTGCGGCAGATCGCCCGGTTCTACATCTGGGTCATCCGCGGCACACCGCTGCTGGTGCAGCTGTTCATCATCTTTTACGGCCTGCCCAGCCTGGGCATCATGCTGGACGCCTTTCCCGCCGCCGTCATCGCCTTTGCCTTCAATGAGGGTGCCTACTGCGCCGAGACCATGCGCGGCGCGCTGGAAAGCGTGCCCCAGGGCCAGCTGGAAGCCGGTTACTGCGTAGGCATGAGCTGGGTGCAGATCATGCGCCGCATCGTGCTGCCGCAGGCTTTGCGCACCGCCGTGCCCGCCCTGTCCAACTCCCTCATCGGCATGATCAAGGACACCTCGCTGGCGTCCAACATCACGGTGGCCGAGCTGTTCATGGCCGGTCAGCGCGTGGCGGCCCGCACCTACATCTTCCTGCCCATCTACTGTGAGGTGGCGGTGGTGTACCTGCTGTTCTGCACGGTCATCACCAAACTGCAGGCTGTGCTGGAGCACCGGCTCAACGCCCGGGGCTTCCAGTAAGAAAGGAGTGTGGAACCCATGGCAATGATGGAGATCCGGAACGTCCACAAGACCTTCCGCACCTACGCAAAAGCCGGTCTGCGCCCCGGTGCACACAAGGTGGTCAGCGAGCTGCCGGTGCTGCAGGGCGTGGACCTGACCGTGGAAAAAGGCGATGTGGTGGCCATTCTGGGCCCTTCCGGCTCCGGCAAGACCACCCTGCTGCGCTGCCTGAATTTTCTGGAGACCGCCGACGCAGGCCAGCTGGTGCTGGACGGCGAGACCTTTGACCTGGCCCATGCAGGCCGGGCCGACATCGCCCGGCTGCGCAAAAAAACGGCCTTTGTGTTCCAGAACTACAACCTGTTCCGGAACAAGACCGCCCTGCAGAACGTGACCGAGGGACTCATCGTGGCCCGCAGGATGCCCCGGGAGCAGGCCGACGCCATCGGCCGCCGCATGCTGGAAAAGGTGGGTCTGGCCGACCGGGCCGACTACTACCCCCGCCAGCTCTCCGGCGGTCAGCAGCAGCGCGTAGCCATTGCCCGTGCCCTGGCCACCGACCCGGAGATCATCTACTTCGACGAGCCCACCAGTGCGCTGGACCCGGAGCTGACCGGCGAGGTGCTGAGCGTGATGCGCCAGCTGGCCGAAGAGGGCATGACCATGCTGGTGGTGACCCACGAGATGGGCTTTGCCCGCAACGTTTCCTCCAAGACGGTGTTCATGGAGAACGGCGTGGTGGTGGAGCAGGCTCCCTCCCGCGAATTCTTTGCCGACCCGAAGGAGGAGCGCACCCGGGCCTTTTTGCAAAAGATCGCCCACACGGAGTGATATACGGTCATCGGGGAGCTTCCTCCTCGGACACGAATACGGGTTGCGGCTCCCAGCGCATGCGGCGGCCCTTGAGCGAGCCTTGCATTCTGCTGGCCGCTGTCCCAACAGCAACTCCCTGTTTCCGCCGCTGGCGGCGGTCGTTGCCGTTGCAGGCCATTCCATCGCCCGCCCTATTGCCCTACGGGCAACAGGGTCCCACCCCAGCGGACGGTCCTCGGAGAAACTCCCCGATGGCCGCCTAGACAAACATTTTAACTGAAAGGATATTTCTATGAAACGCAGAACCTTTATTTCTCTGATGAGTGTGATGGCTGCCGCCGGTGTGCTGGCCCTGGCAGGCTGCTCTTCCAATTCCGGCAGCAGCGCTGCCGCTTCCGGTGCGGCTTCTTCGGCTGCTTCCACCGGCGCTGCCGACCAGCTGGCCGCCATTCAGACCAACGGCAAGCTGGTGGTGGCACTGGAAGGTGCCTGGCAGCCCTGGAGCTACCACGACGAGAGCGACACCCTGGTGGGCTACGACGTGGAAGTCTCCCGCGCCATCGCCGAGAAGCTGGGCGTGGAGCCGGAGTATGTGGAAAGCGACTGGGACAGCCTGTTCGCCGGTCTGGACGCAGGCCGCTTTGACATCGTGTGCAACGGCGTCGAGGTGACCGACGAGCGCGCCAAGACCTACGACTTCACCACCCCTTACGGCTACATCCACACCGCACTGGCCGTGCGCAAGGACAACGAGGACATCAAGAGCTTTGAGGACCTGAAGGGCAAGACCACTGCCAACAGCCTGGCTTCCACCTACATGGAGCTGGCCGAGAGCTACGGTGCCACCGTGCAGGGCATCGACACGCTGGAAGAGACCATCCAGCTGCTGACCGCCGGCCGCATCGACGCCACCCTGAACGCCGATGTCTCCTTCTACGACTACCTGAATGTGCATCCGGACGCCGACTTCAAGCTGGTGGCCCAGACCGAGGACGCTTCTCATGTGGCCATCCCGGTGCGCAAGGGCGACGACAGCGCTTCCTTGCTGGAAGCCATCAACACTGCCATTGAGGAGCTGCGCGCCGACGGCACCCTGAAAGCTCTGGGCGAAAAGTACTTTGGGCAGGATATTTCTTCGGAGGACTAAGAAGCTCAGCCCTCTCCGTCTGCTCCCTTCGTTTCCATCCAGCTCCCCCGAAAGGGGGAGCTTTTTTGTTATCTGCCATATTTTTCTACGCTTCTCTATTGACTCATGCAATATTATATGATATATAATATTATAGAAACACGCCAACCAGAAAGGAGGCTGTTCCCACATGAGTTTTCCCATCAGTGCCGCACTGCTGGATGCCATTGTGCTGTCTGTGGTGGCGCAGGAGCCGGAGGGCACCTATGGCTACCGCATTACCCAGCAGGTCACCCATCCCCTGGAGCTCAGCGAATCCACCCTGTACCCGGTGCTGCGGCGGCTCCAGAAGGACCAGCTGCTGACGGTCTATGATGCGCCCTTCAATGGCCGCAACCGCCGCTATTACCAGATCACCACTGCCGGGCGGCAGCAGCTTGCCGCCTATGCCCAGGAGTGGAGCCGCTACCGTTCTTCCATTGACACATTTTTC
>ENA-UOJC01003730-UOJC01003730.1-human-gut-metagenome-genome-assembly--contig:-C104-NODE-3730-length-13928-cov-6.105529_pt1 | contig 13928 bp, 10 predicted proteins | sample MGYA00242339_ERZ723886 | MGnify/ENA metagenome assembly ERZ723886 | reverse complement strand
GTCCTTGGAGATCATGTTGATCCCGTCCAGCCGGAACCCGTCCACGCCCTTTTCCTGCCAAAACAGCATGATGGCATAAATGGCTTCCCGCACCGCCGGATTTTCCCAGTTGAGATCCGGCTGTTCCGGCAGGAAGCTATGCATATAATACTGCCCGGTCAACGGGTCCAGCGTCCAGGCAGGGCCCGAAAAGATGGAGCCCCAGTTGGTGGGGGGGCCGTCCCCCTTCCCGTCCCGCCAGATATAATAGTCCCGATAGGGGTTCTCCCGGCTTTTCCGGCTCTCCAGGAACCAGGGATGCTGATCCGAGGTGTGGTTGGCAACCATGTCCAGCATGACCCGGATGCCCCGCGCCTTTGCCCCGGCGATCACCCGTTCCAGATCTTCCATGGTGCCATAGATGGGGTCTATGGCCCGGTAATCCGAAATATCGTAGCCGTTGTCCTTGCCTGGGGAAGCGTACACCGGGCCGATCCACAACACGGTGATCCCCAACTCCGAAAGGTAATCCAGCTTTTCCCCAATGCCGCCCAGGTCGCCGATCCCATCCCCATTGCTATCGTAAAAGCTGCGGGGATATACCTGATATACCACCGCTTCCTTCCACCAAGGCGTTTTCCCGTCCATATCAACCCTCACCCATCAAAAAGGCCGCAGGCAGGGCTTCGCCCGGCCCTGCGGCCGCTTTTTATTCATCTCGCCGGCTTGTTTTGCTCCGCTCCATACCTTCATCAAACCCGAGGCGGGGCCGTGGTGCCGCCGATCACCAGGGATACGGGCAGGCGGACGATCTCCCCTTCCTGCCGTTCCCCGGCGATGATCCCCCGCAGCATTCCAAAAGCCAGCCTGGCCTTCTGGGAGGGATCCTGATGGATGGTGGTAAGCCGGGGCCGCAAATTTTGGCCCAGCACATTGTCGTCGAATCCGGCCACGGATAGATCCGCCGGCACCCGGATTCCCCGGTCATACAGATAGTCCATGCCCCGCATGGCATAATAGTCCGAGGCAAAAAACAGGGCGGTATACCTGCCCCGGGGCGTCAAGGCCCGGGCAAGGCTGGCGTCGAAGGCCCGGCCGGAGCGGATCTGGATGTAGTTTTCCGCCTCCGAATAGGGCAACCCCGCCTGCTCCATGGCCTGGCAATAGCCCAGCCAACGCATCCAGTCGTTGCCGATGCGGTTATCCGAAAGGAAGGCGATGCGCCGATGGCCCTGTTGGATCAGGTGCTCCGTCATAAGCCGGCCGCCCAGCTGATCCTCCAGGCCGATGTTGGAATAGGGGATGCCCACATCCCCAAAGTAGCAATCCACAAACACCATGGGCTTTTGGCTCTGGCTGCGGATCTGCCGGTAATCCTGGGCATGGAACCCGGTGAGCACCAGGCCGTCCACGTTCCAGGTCTGCATCAGGTGGACGATCTCCTGCACCGAGGAGGCCACATGGAGCATCATATAATACCCCGCCTCCCGGATGCAGGCCTCCAGGGCCCCCATCAGCTCGCCGGCAAAGGGGTCCTGGAGGGCGTTCAACTCCTTTTTGGGGATGAACTTCAATACGACGCCGATGATATGGGAGCTGTTTTGGGCCAAAGCCCGGGCGCTCATATTGGGGATGTAGTTATATTCCCGCACCGCCTGCTCCACCAATTGGATGGTGGCCTCCGATACCTCCCGGGTCTTGCCGTGGATCACATTGGAAACGGTGGTAGGGCTTACATCCAGCTTGTGGGCCAGCTCTTTTATGGTAATCATGGCCGTATGAAACGCAGCTTGCGTTTACTTCTTGGCCACATACTTGCGGATATCCAAGGATACCGCCATGATGATGACCAGGCCCTGTACGATGTAGGTATAGTCGGAGGGCACGCTCATGAACTGCATGGCGATCTTCAGCAGCTCGAACACCAGCACGCCGATGAGGATACCGCCGATGCGGCCCACGCCGCCGTTGGTGGAGACGCCGCCGATGGGGCAGCCGGCAATGGCTTCCAGCTCATAGCCCAGGCCGATGTTCACCGAAGCGCCGCCCGCCTTGCCGCCGTAGAGGAAGCCGGCGATGCCGTAGAGGGCCGCTGCGGAGGTGTAGATGATGATCTTGGTGGCGGTGGTGTTGATACCGGCCACTTCCGCGGAGCTCTCGTTGCCGCCGATGGCGTACATGTACTTGCCATGGGGGGTCTTATTATAGATGAACCACATCAGCGCCCCCAGCACCAGGGCGATGATGCCCAGGTAAGGGATATAGGTGATGTTGAACAGGGAACCGGAGGCGATCTGGGTGTAATCCGCCCTTAGGCCGCCGATGGGCTGTGCGCCGGTATATACCAGGCAGATGCCGTAGACGATGGTCTGCATACCCAGGGTGGTGATGAAGGGGGGCACATACAGCTTGGAGATGACCAGGCCGTTGATAAAGCCGAATACCATGCAGATCAGCACGACCCCCAGGAACACCCCCAGGATGGGCAGCTCGCCCATTTCGGGATAGACCTTGCTGGTATAATCCGCCCGCTGGAGGAAGGTGGCGGACAGGCAGGCCGCCAAGCCCACCATACGGCCGGCGGAAAGGTCCGTGCCCTTGGTGATCAAGCAGCCGGAAACGCCCAGGGCCACGATGAAACGGGCCGCCGTATTGGAGATCAGGTTCTTGGCGTTATATTCGGAAATGAAGTTGGGGCGCAGAATGCTGACAACCACCGCGGCGATCAGCATCATGATGATAACCGCGTTATTCAGCAGGAAATTACCGACCTGTTTGCCGGTGATGGTTTTGTTCATTGTGGTCCTCCTTTACGATTCGAAACGGGTGGCCAGCTCCATGATCCGCTCCTGGTTCATGTCCTCGCCCTCTACAAAGCCGGTCACACGGCCATCGCACATGACCATGATCCGGTCCGCCATGCCGATCAGCTCCGGCATTTCCGAGCTGATCATGATGATGCTCTTCCCCTGCTTGGCCAGGTCGGAAATGATGCAATAGATCTCATACTTGGCGCCCACGTCAATGCCGCGGGTAGGCTCATCCAGAATCAGCACATCCGGGTCGTTGGCCAGCCAGCGGCTGAAGATAACCTTTTGCTGGTTGCCGCCGGAAAGGGACTGGATGAGGGTCTTACCGCTGGGGGTCTTGATGTTGAGCTTCTGGATGTTTTCCTTTACCAGGGTATCGATCTTCTTTTCATCCAACATGAAGCCGTATTTGAGATACTTGGCCAGGGAAGCCACCGCCACGTTGTCGCTGACGGACAGCACGCCGAAGATACCCGTTGCCCGCCGGTCCTCGGTCAACAGGGCGATGCCCTGGTTGATGGCGTCCTTGGGCTGGTTGATGTGGATCTCGTGGCCTTTGTAGATGACCTTGCCGTGGGTCTTGGCCCGCAGGCCGAAGATTCCTTCCATCACCTCGGTGCGCTGGGCGCCCACCAGGCCGCTGACTCCCAGGATCTCCCCCTTGCGCAGGTTGAACCCCACGTTCCGGAAGGACTTGGCGTGGATGGAGGTATACCCTTCCACCTCCAGCACCACTTCCCCGGGGACGTTTTCCTTGGGCGGGTATAGGTTGGTCAGCTCCCGGCCCACCATCCGGGTGATGATCAGGTCCGTGGTCAGCTCCTTGGCCGGCCAGGTCCCGATGTATTTGCCGTCCCGCATGATGGTGACTTCATCGGAGATGCGGAGGATCTCGTCCATCTTATGGGAGATATATATGATAGCACAGCCGTCTTTCCGCAGGTTGTCTATGATGCCGAATAGGATCTCCACCTCGTTCTGGGTCAAGGAGGAGGTAGGCTCGTCCATGATGACGATACGGGCGTTGGCAGAGACGGCCTTGGCGATCTCCACCAGCTGCATCTGGGATACGGAAAGGGTGCCCAGCTTGGCCTTGGGGTCAAAATCCAGACCCAAGCCATCCAGCAGCGCCTTGGTATCCTTATACATTTTATCGTGATCTACCATGATGCCCCCCATCTTGCGGGGATACCGGCCACAGTAGATGTTTTCCGCAATGGACCGCTCCGGTATGGGCTGCAGCTCCTGGTGCACCATGGCGATGCCCTTTTGCAGCGCGTCAAACGGATTGGCGATATGCACAGGCTCGCCCTTGTAAATCACCTCGCCCGCGTCCATCTTATATACGCCGAACAGGCACTTCATCAGGGTGGATTTGCCCGCGCCGTTTTCCCCCATCAGGGCGTGTACCGTGCCGGGCCGCAGCCTGAGCGAAACGTTGTCCAGCGCCTTCACGCCAGGGAATTCTTTGCAGACTCCCTTCATTTCCAGCAAATATTCCGACATGTTTCCCCCTTCTTCTTCCAGATTTCCCTTGCTTTGCCGGGGAAATCACAGGATCAAACCGAAAGAATTGCGTGCGAGCAAGCCCGCACGCAATCCCATTTCAGTGCTTGTTATTCCTTGGTGACCTTCTGGTAGTCGACCCAGACGTAGTTGGAAGCATCCGCAGCGGAGCCGATGAGCTCGCCGTTGATGTACTTGATGGCCGCGTCCACAGCCGCATGGCTCTGGCCCACGTGGTCGTTCAAAACGGTACCGGTCATGGTGCCCGCGTTGACCATCTCCACGCACTCATCCAGCGCGTCTACGCCCAGCAGGTAGATGTTCTCGCCAACCACACGGCCGGCAGCCTCGATGGCCTGCGCAGCGCCCAGGGCCATGGCGTCGTTGTTGCAGAAGATGACGTCGATCTTATCGCCGAACTGGCTCAGCGCGGTAGCGGCCAGCTCCTGGCCCTTGGCCTGATCCCAGTCGCCCCGCTGGTTGAACAGCTCTTCCACCTGGATACCGGCGTCGGTGAGGGCCTTGATGGAGAACTCGGTACGATACTGGGCATCCACGTTTTCGGGGTCGCCCATGATCATCACATAGCTTACCACGCCGTCGCCGTTGGCATCGCCCTTATTGGGCAGGTCGCGGACGATCTCGCCCTGATAGGTGCCGCTCTGACGAGCATCGGCGCCCACATAGCAGATCTTGTCCCACGCAGCCATATCCTCGGCAGCGGGCTCACGGTTGATGTACACAACGGGCACATCCGCGCTCTTGCACTTCTCGGTGATGGTGGCGGCAGAAGAGGACTGCACCAGGTTCACGATCAGCGCATCCACGCCCTGGGCCAGGAAGGTATCCACCTGGTTGGTCTGCTCAGCCATATCGCCCTTGCCGTCCACAATGGTGACGTTATACTTCACGGTGTCCGTCTCCAGGCTCTTGAAGTAGCTCTCCAGCTCCTGGCGATAGAGGGTCATGAAGTTATCGTCAAACTTGTAGATGCAAACGCCGATGTTGTAGGTGGTGGCTTCAGCAGGGGCTTCCTCAGCGGGAGCTTCCTCAGCGGGGGCTTCCGCAGCGGGCGCTTCTTCGGTCGCAGGGGCCTCGGTAGCGGGCTCCTCGGCAGCAGGCTGGGCGGCGCAGGCAGCGCAACCGAAAGCCATCACAGCTACCAGGAGCAGGGCAAGAATCTTTTTCATTTCTCTTTTTCCTCCTTGCTTGTCCATATCTTGGACGTTTTTTCGGGCGATCCCGCCCGGGTTCCCGGCGCGGCAAGCCGCGCCAAGCTTTTAAAAAGCAACCAAGGCTGCTTTTCTGCGAAAAAAATATGGAGTATGCCTCCAACTTGGTCTTACCCCATCCTGAACAGGATGTGCAACGAAAGGTGTTTACATTTTTATCCAGCGCCCTCGCGCTGTCCGTATCATAGCATATATTCCCATTCATTGCAAGGACTTTTGCGCAAAAGGTCTTGCATTTTCGGCATTTTTTCCCTACATCCCCCCTGAAAAGCCAACCTTTGTTCGCGGTAGCAAACACCTGTCCGGACATATGTACGTTCACCAGCAAATCTATATTTATTTCCCGCCGCTGAAAAAAAAGCCATACGCCCCTGAACCACCCCAGGGCCCATCGGGATATAAAGCTCCGCGCAAAAAAGCCCAGGCATATAGCCTGGGCTTCTGCTTTGGTACACCCTCAGGGGCTCGAACCCTGGACACCCTGATTAAGAGTCAGGTGCTCTACCAACTGAGCTAAGGGTGCATAGCTTGGAGCGGGAGACGGGGCTCGAACCCGCCACCTCCGCCTTGGCAAGGCGGCGCTCTACCAAATGAGCTACTCCCGCGCTCCGTCTCGCAACGTGCTTGCTTATTGTAGCGCAAACCAGACGGCTTGTCAAGGCTCCTGCGCCAAATTTTGCGAATCTTTTTGCCAAGCCCGCCCGGCGCCCCCTGGTCTCTAGAACCGCAAGGGGGGACGCCGGGAGGGGCTGTGGCACAGGGGGACCTGGCGCCTTAGGGGAGCGGGCTGCTTTTATGTGTGTTCCCCAAAGCTGATCCGCTGTATATCATAAGGCGTCGTCTGATAGACGAAATAGTTCAGCCAATTGGTATACAACAGATTCGCATGGGACCGCCAGGTGACCAGGGGGGGCTGGGTATCGTCGTCCTTTGGAAAATAGTTCTTAGGGGGCGCGATGGGGAGCCCGGCGTTTTTATCCCGCAGGTATTCCTTTTGCAGGGTATTCCCATCGTATTCTGAATGCCCTGTAATGAAAAACTGGTTCCCTTCCTTAGCGGACACCGCGTACACCCCCGCCTCCTGGGAGGAGGCTAGGATATGCAGGGCGGGCACTGCCTCGATGTCCTCCCGCCGCACGGTGGTATGCCGGGAGTGGGGCACCATAAACACGTCGTCAAAGCCCCGGAACAGGATGGAGGGCTTATATTCCACCCGATGGGGAAAGATGCCGAACATCTTTTCCGGCAAAGGGTATTTGGGGATGCCGAAATGATAATATAAGGCCGCCTGGGCGCCCCAGCAAATATGGAAGGTGCTGTGGACGTGGGTCTTGCTCCACTCCATGATCTCACACAGCTCCTCCCAATATTCCACCTCTTCAAAAGGAAGCTGCTCCACCGGGGCGCCGGTGATGACCATGCCGTCAAAGTTCCGGTCCTTCACCTGGTCAAAGGTCTGGTAAAAGGCCAGCATGTGGGCTTGGGGGGTATTCTTGGAAACATGGGTCCGGGTCTGCATCAGCTCCAATTCCACCTGCAGCGGCGAATTGCCCAATAGCCGGGACAGTTGGGTCTCGGTATCCACCTTCATGGGCATCAGATTCAGCAGCAGCAGCTTCAGGGGCCGGATATCCTGGGTGATGGCCCGGGTCTCCGTCATGACGAAGATATTCTCATCCAGCAGGGTTTTTACAGCCGGCAAATCGTTGGGGATCTTAATAGGCAAAGGCGTATCCTCCCAATTATTCCAAGCAGTTTAAAGCCTGATCCAGATCTGCGATCAAGTCCGCCGCATCCTCCAGCCCGCAGGAATACCGCACCAGGTCCGGGGATACCCCGGCTGCAGCCAGCTCCTGGTCGTTCATCTGCCGGTGGGTGGCGCTGGCAGGATGGAGGCAACAGGTGCGGGCATCCGCCACGTGGGTCTCGATGGCGGCGATCCGCAGCCGCTTCATAAAGGCTTCCGCCGCCTTCCGTCCGCCCTTCACCCCGAAGCTCACCACCCCGCACACCCCCTGGGGCAGATACTTCTGGGCCATGGAATAGTAAGGGTCGGTTTCCAAGCCGGGGAAGCGCACCCAGGATACCTGGGGATGGCTTTGCAGGAACCGGGCCACCGCCAGGCCGTTTTCGCAATGCCTGGCCATGCGCACATGCAGGCTCTCCAGCCCCAGGTTCAGTAAAAAGGCGTTCTGGGGGGATTGGATAGCGCCGAAATCCCGCATCAGCTGGGCCGTAGCCTTGGTGATAAAGGCTCCCGCCAGGCCGAAGCGCTCCGTATACACCACCCCATGGTAGCTTTCATCCGGGGTGCAAAGGCCGGGGAATTTTTCCGGATACGCCGTCCAATCGAACTTGCCGGAATCCACGATGCAGCCTCCTACCCCAGCCCCGTGGCCGTCCATATACTTGGTGGTGGAATGGGTCACGATATCCGCCCCCCATGCAAAGGGCCGGCAGTTTACAGGGGTGGCGAAGGTGTTGTCCACGATCAGGGGCGCCCCGTGCCGGTGGGCCGCGGCGGCAAATTTTTCAATGTCCAGCACCGTCAGGGCGGGGTTGGCGATGGTCTCCCCGAATACCGCCTTGGTGTTGGGCCGGAAGGCGGCCTCCAGCTCCTCCTCCGTGCAGTCCGGGGACACAAAGGTAAACTCGACGCCCATCCGCTTCATGGTCACCGCAAACAGGTTGTAGGTCCCTCCGTAGATGCTGGAGGAGGATACCACATGATCCCCGCAACCGGCGATGTTAAAGATGCTGTAAAAGGACGCGGCCTGGCCGGAAGCGGTGAGCATGGCGGCGGTACCGCCCTCCATCTCACAGATCTTGGCGGCCACATGGTCGTTGGTGGGATTCTGGAGCCGGGTATAGAAATAGCCTGCGCTCTCCAGGTCAAAGAGCTTTCCCATGTCCTCGCTGGTGGCGTATTTAAAGGTGGTGCTTTGTATGATGGGGATCTGGCGAGGTTCTCCGTTCCCCGGGGTATAGCCTCCCTGCACGCACTTGGTTCCCATCCTGTATTCCATAGCCTGTTCCTCCTCCCGCCGGGATGCAATATAATAATGGAACTACTATAGTATACCAGCGGCGGCCTTGTCAAATCCTTTTGCCAGCCTATGCGGGGTCAAACCAGGCCAAGGGGATGCGGCCTATATATATTGACACCGGAGGGTGGTTTTGCTATCCTGATTTAATTGGTATGCTGGTCCCGCCAATACGGCGCCAGCCATAGCAAAGGATAGATTGGAGCAAGTGCAACATGGATACGATTTTTTACGCATTCCTTTTGACCCTTTTGGCCGGGTTGAGCACCGGCATCGGCAGCTTGATCGCCCTGTTGGCCAAGCGGACCAACCGCCGGTTTTTATCGGTGAGTTTGGGCTTTTCCGCTGGGGTCATGGTGTATGTTTCCATGATCGAGATCTTTGCCAAGGCCCAGTCGGCCCTAACCGCCCAGCTGGGGCAGCGGCCGGGCAGCTGGGCCACGGTGGCGGCCTTTTTCGGGGGCATGCTGTTCATCGCCGTGATCGATAAGCTGATCCCCGCGGAAAAGAATCCCCATGAGGTGAAGCTGGTGGAACAGGAGGATGCGGCGCCCCCAGCCCGGAAGCTGATGCGCATGGGGGTGTTTACCGCCCTGGCCATCGCCATCCACAATTTCCCCGAAGGGTTAGCTACCTTTGTTTCCGCCCTCCAATCCCCCTCCATCGCCATCCCCATCGTGGTGGCCATCGCCATCCACAACATTCCCGAGGGCATCGCCGTGTCCGTGCCCATCTACCAGGCCACCGGTTCCCGGAAAAAGGCCTTTTGCTATTCCTTCCTGTCCGGCCTGGCGGAACCGCTTGGCGCTTTGATCGGCTGGCTCCTGCTGATGCCCATCATGACGGACACGGTCTTCGGCATTATTTTTGCGGCTGTAGCCGGCATTATGGTATTCATCTCCTTCGATGAGCTGTTGCCCGCCGCCCGGGAATATGGAGAGCATCACCTGTCCATCTATGGCCTGATCTCCGGCATGGCGGTGATGGCGGTTAGCTTGTTGCTGTTCATCTAGCGCCCGAATCTCCCCACAAAAGGCCTTTCCCCAGGGGGAAAGGCTGCAAAGTTCCATATTATTTTGATATGAGCGGCCGTATACGAAATAGCGGCCCCTTTTTTCGTCGTCCCGTTTGTTTTTCGTTGGCCGGCCCGAAGGGGAGCCCGTTCCCCCTCGGGCCATTCCCATTGGCGCCGCGAGGGCTGCATTTTGCCTTTCGGCCCCAACCGGGACAGGGCCCCTGCAAAAAGCGGGGCCCTGTCTGGATCCCGTCCGCTAAAAGCGGCGCTTTACGTCCGGTTACCGGCGAACTGGGCCATATACAGGGCGTAATAGGCGCCCTGCTTTTCCAAAAGTTGCTGATGGTTGCCCGTTTCTACCACCTGGCCGTGATCCATGACCACGATCATATCCGCGTCCTGGATGGTGGAAAGCCGGTGGGCGATAATGAGGCTGGTACGGTTTTTCATAAGCCGGACCAAGGCGTCCTGGATGCTTTGCTCGGTACGGGTATCCACAGAGGAGGTGGCTTCATCCAAAATGAGGATCTTGGGATCGGCCAGAATGGCCCTGGCAATGTTCAACAGCTGCCGCTGGCCGTGGGATAGCCCTGCCCCCGCCTGCTGGAGCATGGTCTGGTATCCCTCCTTCAGCCGCCGGATAAAGGGGGCGCAATTGCTCATAACCGCTGCCCGTTCCATCTCCTTTTGGCTGGCTGCGGGGTTGGCATACTTGATATTGGCGGCAATGGTATCGGAAAAGAGCACCGTGTCCTGCAACACGATGGCAGTATTATGGCGGAGCCAGTCCCGACGCAGGGCGGTGATGTTCACCCCATCGATGCAGATCTCGCCGGCGTCCACAGGATAAAACCGCATAAGCAGGTTGACCACCGTGGTTTTGCCGCTGCCCGTGGCTCCCACCAGGGCGATCTTCTGTCCGGCCCGCACCTCCAGGCTAAAATCCTGAAGCACAGGTTTCCCTGGCTCATAGGAGAAGTTCACGTGGCGGAAAGAAATATTCCCCTGCATATTTTCCAGCTCCAGGGTGCCGCTGTTGTCCTCATCCGGCTGGTCCATTAGATCAAATACCCGTTCCGCCCCCGCCATGGCGGTCTGTACGGAGCCATAGAGCTGGGCGATCTCATTGAGAGGCCGGGAAAACTGTTTCGCATAAATGATAAACGCAGAAATGACCCCAATGGTGATCAATCCCTTTAGGGCAAAATATCCCCCAAAGGCCGCCACGATGACAAAGCCCAAATTGGTAATGCCGTTCATCATAGGGCCCATGGACCCGCCTAAGACTTCCGCCCGGACGCCTTCTCTGGCCAGCTGGTCGGAGAGCTGGTCAAATTCTTCCCGGGTGCGTTCCTGGCGGTTGCAGGCGGTTACCGACCGATACCCGGCGATCATCTCTTCCCCATAGCCGTCCAGGACGCCCAGGGCGTCCGCCCGGCCCCGGTAAGCGCTGCGCATTTTTTTGGACATCCACTTGGTCACCAGGGCGGTGAGCGCCACCGTCACCAAGGTGATGAGGGTAAGCTGCCAACAATACCAGAACATGATGGCGATGGTCCCCACGATGGTCAGGGTGCCGGATACCAGCGACCCTAAGCTCTGGGAAATGGTGTTGGAGATGTTCTCAATATCGTTGGTCATGCGGCTCATCAGATCCCCGCTGGAATGCCGATCCAAATAGCCGATGGGCAAGTGATCCAATTTTTCAAAGAGGCCATAGCGCATACGGCCTACGATGCTCTGGCTTAGCCGGGCAGCCAAAAGCCCCTGGATCAAGGTGAAGGTCACGTTTAAAAGGAAGGAAACTAGCAGCCATCCCAGCAGGAGGCGGAACTGGCCCCAAGTCCTTTCTTTCAGGGCGTCGATCACCTGTCCTTGGAGGGCGGGGGAAGCCAAGGAGGTAATGGTCACCAACAGTACCGTCCCCATGAGTCCCAGGAACAAGCCCTTGGTTTGGACAAAATAGCTTAGCAGCCGTTTCAGGGTGCCCTGGGTATCCTTGGGCTTTTCCACCGCCTGTCCCATGGTGGAGGGGCGGCGCAATTCCACCTTTGGTTTGGTTTCCGTCGTCATGCTTGCACCTCCCGCTTCATCTGGGAGCGGCAGATCTCCCCATACACCGGTGAAGTCTCCAGCAGCGTCGCATGGGTCCCCCAGGCAACCAGCTGCCCATCCTCCAGCACCAGGATCTTGTCCGCATCCTTTACGGAAGCCACCCGCTGGGCCACGATGACCTTGGTGATCCCGGCCAGTTCCCGGTTCAGGGCCACATGGAGGGCGGCCTCCGTTTTAAGGTCTAGGGCGCTGGCCGCATCATCCAAAATGAGGATCTCCGGCCGTTTCAGTACCGCCCGGGCAATGCAAAGCCGCTGCTTCTGCCCGCCGGAAAGGGAGTGGCCGCTTTCGGTGACCTGGGTATCATAGCCATCGGGGGTGCGCAGGATAAAATCCTCCGCCTGGGCGATCTGCGCCGCCTGGCGGATCTGGTCTTTCTCCACCCCCTCTGCGCCCCAGGCGATATTTTCACCAATGCTGCGGGAAAACAGTTCCGCCTTCTGCTGCACCAGGGCTACCCGGTCCCGCAGGGCTTCCATGGGGAAATCCCGCACATCCACCCCGTCCACCAGCACGGCCCCTTCCGTGGCATCGTAAAATCGGGGGATCAGGTGTACTAGGCTGGACTTCCCGCTGCCGGTGGAACCGATGATGGCCACGGTCTGGCCCGGCTCTACCCGGAAGGATAGATCCCGCAATACCAGATTTTCCGGAGCCCCCGGATAAGCAAAGGATACGTGGGAAAATTCAATTTCCCCCTTTCTATTTGGCGCCGGCAGGGTGGAACCCGGTTGTTGGGCCGGCTGGGTATCCAGCACTTCCCGGATGCGCTTCCAGGAGGCGGAAGCCCGGGTAAAAGTCTGAAAAATATTGGCCATGAAAATGATCCGCATAAGGATCAGGGACAAATAGGTGATCGCAGCCATCACCTGCCCCGGCGTAATGGCGCCCCCCGCTTGTACCGAAATGCCCCCCACATACAGCACCCCCACGGTGCAAAGGTTGAGCACCACGTTTACGCAGGGGTTCAGGAAGGCCAAACTGGTCTGGGCCCGGAGGTTGATGGCGCATAAGCTGTCGTTGGCTTTGGAAAAATTCTCCAAGGCGTCCGCTTCTTTGACATAGGCTTTCACCACCCGGGCCCCGGCGATATTCTCCTGGACGATACAGTTGATCTGATCCAATCTATGCTGGATCACCGTGAACAACGGAGAGACCCGGCGCAGGAAGAACACCAAAAAGATGGCGATCACAGGCAGCCCGCAAGCAGCCACCATGGCGAAGCGGGGGGATTGGCGATAGAGCATATAGATGCCCCCGAAGAACATCACCGTGCACCGTACCACCGACCGCATGGACATCATGACCATCTGCTCCACCTGGGTGACGTCATTGGTGATGCGGGTGACCAGGGAACCGGTGGTAAACCGATCGGTCTGCTGGAACGAAAAGGTCATGATCCGGGCAAACAGATCCTTGCGCACGTCGTTCCCAAAGCGTTGGGCCGCCACATTGGCGAATACCCCGCACAGCACCCCGCAGGTGCCTCCAAAGGCCACCAATAGCAGCATCCGAATACCCATGGACCAAATAATAGCCATATCCCCGCCCAATACGCCCTCGTCCACAATGGTGGCCATCATATCCGGCTGCCACATATCCATGGCGATCTCCCCCAGCATGAATAGGGGCGCCAGTAGGCAATTGAGCCAATATTTCTTCAAATAGTTCAGCATAGAGGAAGCTCCGTTTCTATGATCCTGGCCAATTCATCCAACAGCTCCCGCATGTGCTTTTCCTTTTCCCAAGTCAATTGTGCGGAAACCCGAGCGTCCGCCTGGTGGATGGCTTCTCGGATCTCCTTGGCGCAGGCCTCGCCCTTTTCCGTCAAATACAGGCGCACATACCGTAGGTCTTTATCGTCCGCTTCCTTTTTCAAATATCCCGTCAAGCCCATTTCCTTTACCGTCTGGCTCACGGAAGCGGTGGTGATCCCGCAGTGGGCAGCCAACTCCTTTTGGCTGACCCCTGGATTGCGCAGCAAAAAAGTAAGCACCATCCGGTAGGAATCCGGTATCCCTGCCCGCGCGGCTACCCCTTTCATATAATTGGCCCATAACCTGTAGGTATCGCGAATCAAAAGCATCAATGGTTTTTCCACGAAAAGCCCCCCATATAATTAAGTTCCTATCTAATTATATAGACGGACATTCCATTATGCAAGGCTTATTTTCACCTCCCCCCCTTTTCCCCATCAAAAAGCAGCGTAACATGTACGAAATAACGA